>Ga0214543_1005304_pt1 | contig 23841 bp, 11 predicted proteins | sample CNSS2metaG_FD_160094 | JGI IMG/M metagenome (GOLD analysis project Ga0214543, IMG submission 160094) | Root nodule microbial communities from cowpea collected in UCLA plant growth center, Los Angeles, California, USA - CNSS2 | ecosystem: Host-associated > Plants > Roots > Nodule | place: USA... | reverse complement strand
GTTATGAAAAAACACATCATACATTACTTTTACTTCTATATTCATAAAAAATAAATATAAGACTCATGAGATAAAAAATAATGCTAACTATTAAACAAATATTTCAGGATGAAGTAAGACATGAGAATTTCTTTTTTTTCTTCAATAGTAAAAGAGAAAAAATGAAATTAAAAGAAAAAAAAAGTTTGTACCCAACTTCTTTTTTAAAAGCGAAAAAAAAAACATGTGAGAATAAGAGATAAATATAATATGTAAAAAAACTCAAAAAAATAATAAAAAAAAAGTATCTTAATAAATATTTTTAATTTTTATTATATTTATTTTATGTTTTATCATTTATTATTATTAAATGTTATACTTGATAAAAAATTAAAAAAATACTTAATTTAAAAATAATATTTTTTTAATATAAACTACATATAATTTAAACTTTTTAAAAAATATTAAAATTTTCTAAATTATATATAATATAAAAAAATTAAAAAAATTTGGGAGGGAGGGCCATGGCCCCTCCCTGCTCCTTAAAACATCCGCCACTGGTTGGAGGAAGGTCTGACGTCTCACTGAGCGACCTATTTATAAAGATGTCATCACACATTTTTAGCATTGAATTTTCCTATGTTTGACGTGTAACTTGTGACGTTGAAAGTCCACTTTGCACTGGTGAAAGCTTTAACAACGCCTTCCCACAAATTAATCATGAGGGAAACCAAACATGAATAATTTGATTATCTTTAACATCCAAAATTTCCAAAACATTGTCTCATTCCCCACTCAGCAAGAAAGATGGAACCTAACATTCACGCTTCGCATGTTGTAGAAACGAAGGTGAGGATCGAACCGGAAATCTAGTTACACAAAAGCAAAAAGACCTGAAGCTTTGGCATGGTTTCCAAGGTGGAAGAAAGAATTCTGAGGAGAGTGTTATCCTCTGCAATGAGATACACTAGTGGAGGTCATTTTGCAGAGCTTACAAAAAACCTCAACAGATAAATATGATATAGGATGATTATGATGGTTTCTCTGTGAGTTGATAATAGAGGGGGGCTTATTTATTTTGAAGAGGTTTATTACCCCGACAGATTAGTTTACATTTTCCCCTTAATGCATTCACAAGTTCCTTCCCAAATCAGAAAAGCTAAGCCTTATCAATCGCGAAATATTGTCCCTCCCGAAAACCTAAGTTTTTCCCCAAAGTAGCTCCGCTCTATGATTCAGCTCTGTTGTAGCCCTTTTCGTCACGACCTCTCTGTCGTGGCCTCAGTAGGTAATCGTGATTCAGTCTCTGTGGTAGCCTCTTTCGTAACCTGAGTAGCGAATCAGACACTCCATCACACCCTCTCTATCACTCCGTCGTAGGCAGTCCATCACTCATCAGAATTGTTCACCCTATTCCGTCACTCTATCACTCCATCATATTTGTTCCCAACTTTTATGAGCCTCCACTTCCAATTGATTTTCAAACATTTCACTTCTGATTCACCTACACTCATGGTACTACGACTAACTTTTATCTAATTTGTCACACAAGAGAACGTTGGAACCTAATTTTCGATAGTGTGCACACAACAATCCAAATAGAAATTTCACACTTGCACACTCATTCATTGCTATGTTTGCACAAGTATATATGTTCTTAGGTAATGGATTGCTCTAGTTATCTTAGTGTTAATATTGCTATGTTTATGATGTGCACAAGCTCGTCATGTAAAATTTGTTGGAATTATGATGTTATTTCTTGTTCACAAGAATTTTCAGGAAAAATCACTTATTTCTTAATTCATTTTGATAGGTTAGAACGTAGAAAAATGATCAGAAACAAAAACTTTGCTGAGCCAGGGTCCACAGCACAATACTTTTGATACTCTTCATTGGTGGATCTTTTAAATTTTTTAGTGGCTTTGGTTTCTTAATAGATTTTATGGTGTCATTCATCCATCGGGTAGTAATCTTACTTCTTATCAATTATTATGAACAAACACAACCACATAATTAATTTGTTCACCAAATTTTTTATACTATATATAATCAATATAGAAAAGAGGCATAGTGAAAAATTAAGTTTGAATGTTTTAATGATGGGTGGCATTTGATGGTAGATAACATTAAGGAAATTAAGTTACAGCCGCACTCATTAAACAATCAAAGTTATAATGTTTGAAATTGTAAATTTGGATGTTGATGGTAGGTACTTGATGGTGACTAGAAGTACTAGATAATCAGGCCCAAAACTTGCGAGCTTTATTATTTCTTTAAATGATGGTTTTCCTATTCAAAACCACCTTCTCCCTAATGTCTTCTACATTACTAAGTGGCAGGTACAAATTCAATATGGCATCATAATTTTTATATTCCCCCCAATTTTAAATATTAGTTAGTAGTCACTAACTAATTTCAATTCTGGTGTACAATTCTGTTTTTCAGATTCAGGAAGTTTGATTCTTAATTTTAACTCTATAGGTGGATCAAATGGGTATTCATTATGTCTCTGATCTTCGATCGAGGAAAATTTTACGTGGAGATTACTTTTATAATTATTTCACTCGTGGTCTGGACATCTTATTTGATGGAAAAGTTTGTATCTTATGTAAGATATGGGAAAATTAAATAAATAAATAAATATTTATTTAATAAATATGAGGGCGAAATCTCTAAGTTAATTAATGTGGAAAAAGAAAATAGAGAATAATACTAGCTTAAGTGGTTGAGAGTGCTTATTATTATGAGGAGACTTAGGTTTGAATCTTGTGGATGTCATTAATGTTTGACTTTAATAAATAGGACATTTTTTGCCAAAACTCTTTTTGGCATGAATGAGGATGATAAAAAACCCTAGTTGCATGTGAGCTTTTGGTTCTGCCAATTTTCTGGATTTTTTTCGCGTTTTTAGAATTTTTCCAGAAATTGCGTGGCGGCAATGAAGGCCCGTCAGATGATGCATGCTATTTTAACTAAATTTCTGTGTTCTGCCTAGAAACGTTTGGTGGCAATGAAGGCCTGCCAGACGAAACGAACTAGATTGTCGTTTTCTACAACTTTGTGGTTTTTTTTTTGAACATTCACCTTTGGTTTTGGGTAGTTTTATGCATGATCAATGAACCTTTATTAAATTCAGCATGTTTGTGTGTGTGTGTGTATATATATATATATATATATATATATATACACACACAAACATACAGACAGACACGTACACACTTTGTATTTTTTGTTTCTTCTTATTATTTGATTTGTTATGAAGTTCATTCTTATCTTCAATATATTTTTCGTCTTATCTCAACTTTTATGCAATTGTGTTCAAGTGATGTATGTCAATTAAATATTTTTTATGTTTCACATTTGAATATTTTTACTCTTTTTTAATATTTTTATTTATCGTATATTTTCTTTTTACATGAGAATATTTAACACTATCAATTTAAGTGTTTCATAGTATAAGGTAATTTAAAAAGTTTATCTTCTTTATTCTATTATTATTATTAATTTTTGTTTCATTTGAAGAACTTTTTTATTTCACTAAAATCATTTTTCTTATATATCAATCGTCAACTAAGTTGATATTTGAAAAGTTTTCTTAAGGTATTATTCATCTTATTATACTCTTAATTATACATTTGTTTTATTTTGTACGATTTCATTCAATGGTCTCTCAAATTGTTTTTAAGACACACATTTGATAATTTTTTAATATTTTTATTTGGTTTTTATTATAGAATACTATTTTGTTATTTTTATATAATTATTTTTATTTTCTAAAAACTCATTATCATATGTTCAATTTTATTACTATAATTTTATAAATAAATTTTATTTACTATATTATAATTTTAATGCAATCGACATGAATTTTTTTTATCATTATCTAACATATATCGAAGATCAAAAGGTAAAAGATCTATGTTAAAGTTTTATTATTGTTAGTTTAATCTTTGTTCTTTGTATGATTTTGATCAAATGATGTAATATAACTTTTATTGGTATATAAAAAAGAGATTTCATTATAATTTAAAAAATTGAAGTAAATATACATTTAAAATAATTTTCAATTTGAATATTTTTAAATTTTATCAGCTAGATTTCATTAATGTTTCCAAATTTAATAAATATTTTGGTTCTCATGAAATTTATTTGGTATTCTAATTTGAGATGTATATAATTATAATTTTAGGTTAAAATACCTTTTTGGTCCCAATTTTTGTTAAGTTTTGTCAAATCAGTCCTAATTTTGTTTTTGTACTCAAATAGGTCCTAATTTTCATCAATTTTGTTTAATTTGATTATTTTTTTCTAACACCATTTAAATCATTGACAGTAATAAATAATGTCTCTACGTGTCACTTTGTTTTTTTATTAATTTTTTAAATTATATTTCTTTTATGTTTTTTTAATGTTCATGTGTCAATCTAGCAGCAGCGTGTATCATGTTAGAAACAATATTTTATATTCAATTTAGTCTTTATATTTGTTATTTTTGTTCAATTTAGTCCTAATTTTATTTAAAATTGAAAAATTTTGTTCCTCTTGAAATTGGGACCAAATTTGATTTTTATATAAAATTTATTATGATGTGAATTTTAATATATTTAATAAAAAATGTGAATTTTAATATAAAAATTAAATTTGGTTTTAATTTGGAGATGAGCAAAATTGGTTCATGTTAAAAAAAATTGGAACTAAGTTTAACAAAAATAACGAATATATGGACCAAATTGAATATAAAAACATTGACTCTGACATGTGGCACGCTACTAGGTTGACACGTGCACATTTGAAAAAAGTTTAAAAATTTTAAAATATTAAAAAAAATAAAAGAAAACAACGAGAAGTGACATGTGACCGTGATTGTTCATGACCGTTAATAATTTAAATGGTGTTAGCAAAAAATGATTAAATTAAACAAAGTTAACGAAAATTGGGATCTATTTGAGCACAAAAATAAAATTAGGACTAATTTGACAAAACTTGACGAGATTGGGACTAAAAATGTATTTTAACCTATCATTTATTTCTAAATATTTGATATTAAACTTTTTTTAATATTAAATATTTAATAATAATATATTTCTTTTACCGTAATATTTTATTATTTTATATAAATTAATTAATTTATATTGAAACAGTTATGGATATGGATACGAGTATATACTCATTATCCGATGAGGATGGAGATGAAACAAAAATTTGATACCCATTAACTTTAGATATAAAAATAAAAAATCTAAAAATAAATTTTTTTCTACTAAGAATAAAAATGGGATAACGAGATCCATCCGTTCGTTGTTATCCTTATTCATATATGTTTATCCACCGACTAATTTAACGCATCTTTTCCTTTCATGTCTTTATAAATGAAACCCATGTGTAAGAAAAAGAAAATTAACGTCCTTAAATTATAAGAACTTCATTCATATGTTTCTTGAGTACAAGAACCGAGATGAAATTTCCAAACAAATTTCAAAAGATTAAAAACATAATTAAAAAGAATACTCCGCACCCTCAATTTTAAATTTAATATATTTTAGGTGCAAAAAAAGGAAAAATAATAAAAAGTATTTAGAACCGAGTAGCACAACCGCAAACAATATATAAATAGTTTGTAATACTTAGCCAAAGTCATTTCAAATCATAACACTTAGCACAAGAAATGTGTCAGTTATTTTGAGTAATAAATGCTCTTAATTTTTGTATTAATTGTATCAACTACGGCATGTGACTGGTTTTTTTTTTAAGTTGGAATGATTAATTGTAATAAGATTTAAGGACAACTTCATTCAATCGGAGGAGTTCTCCCAAGCTTCCACGGAGTAAAAGTATTGCCCAAAAGTGTGGTAATTGCCATGTGTTAATGCACTCATTAATGATGCTACCATCATTTTTGGTGTAATTTGCTTTTCTAGTTATTTCCTGTAAATGCTAAAAAAATATCAATGTTGAAATTTCCATTAATAAAAGTAACACTATAATATAAAATTAAAAATATTATGTATTAGGTTGTAATAGTGTGTTTCTTTTACCTTAAATGTAGGTAATCATAAACTCCATGGGTAAAGCTTAGTTAGCCATAAATAATGCAAGTCAGGTTTTAAAGACACGTTCAACTTTTAGTTTGCAAAGGCAAATCTACACATACATATTTTGTCTCTAATTATTAATTAAGACTTTCTTTGTCAATGTTTTAATCTTTCAAAATTTAGATTTGGTTGATTTCTTTTTTCTAGGGTTTTTTATATATGATAACATATAGTTGAAGATTTTGAAATATCATATTATTTGGAGGTTAAAATTTATTAAAAATTAAATATAGTTTTTGTACTTAAATTATAATTAAAAATTATATTTTACTTTTAAATAAAATTCTAAAAATGTTAGTATGTATATAGAAATTCATTTCCAACATCACAAAATGTCACTGGATTACTTTCTATTCCTGTTATGGGTCCAACATGTATAAAACAACTCATTATAATTTTATAGCTGATGGATTTGAATAGATATAATATGTAGGTACAGAAAGCAAATTTTGTACTGGTGTATGTGAAAATTATATAAAATATTTTTCGTAATAAACAATAAAAAGTACCTTATAATTTAAAATAAACTTTGTATGTTATATAAAAACTACTTCATGTGTTATTTGAATTTATAGTTAAAATATCTTGTTAAATATTTTAAACTTTTTTTCAAACACTTACGAGTATCCGTGGATATTAAAAAAATATGCGGGTATCCACATAGTAGATACCTGCATGGATATGGAGACGGATACAAACGGATATTTATCCAGCGGGTAGAGTACGAGGGAACTACTACCCGTACCCTACCCGTCTCGTTGACATCCCTAATATCGACTAGACTATGTACCGTATAAGTACCTTGACCGTGTATAACATAGTAGGGTCGGCTCAAGGGTAAAAATAATTTTGTCTTGATCTTTGTTATTTTGTATATGCATTTTATTTGATTTTTGTGGGAACAACAAATATATTAGAACTTTACTTTTATTTTGTATACTTAATTAAAGGAATCGTCTTAGGACGGACGTTGTGGGTTGCTAATACGTCCTTTACACGTAACAAACTCCCAAACCTAAACCTGGTTTCAAAGACTATTTTGTTTTTAAGGCTTTTTTATAATTTTTCATAATAAACTATAATGACGACTTTTTAGTACCCTTTTATTTATTTTCGTTGTCCCGCTACGATCTCGTTTGCGACAATGATGTAAGGGTGATTGGAGTGGTGAATTAAAAGTGGGTCAAAATATCATTATCCTTTGGCTAATACATTTTTTGAATCTCATATTTCTTTTGTGTACCATTTTTTTCATTTTCATTTCTCGTTAGTATGTTTTCTTTCTATTTGTATGGTTGTTGTTTTTATTCTTTTTTTAGATTTGTATTAGAATTAGAAAGATGTTTCTCTTGCCCAGTTTTATTTTCTAGTACTTTTTGATTTACGGGTTTCAAGATCTTGACTAGGAATTGAATTTTTTATACAAAACTATTAATTAGATTACGATTTAGTCTTTTGGTAAATAATAGATTAATTTGAGCATAATTCAAAGTTTAATCTTTTGTAAAAAGATAATTCAAGTTTAAAAGAAAAAAAGACTTACTATTGATTTGAGAAACAATATGTTTTTAATTATTTTTATTAATGATTAATTTGAAAATAAACTCAGTAGGTTTGTGAAAAAGTTGAGACTTCAGAAGAAGAAAGAGACTTGAAACTTCAAGATATCACAAGTCTATTATCGAGTTTACTTTCTTGACAATCAAAACCATATTTGATTGTTTTAACTCATTCATTTTATATTTATGAATGAATTAAAAGACATTCTTTCATTCTTTGAAAAGTCAGAGTAAATGGATTTAAGAATGCATAGAATTTTTTCAAGGAAATTGCTTAAATGAATATAGAGTTTAAATTTTGTTGAAAAACATATTAGACATAGAAAGAAACAATTTGATAAAAATATTGAGAATGAAATTCAAAATATCTTCAAGAATCATTTAGAATTGATTACTTTTTGTATATTGTAGATAAAATAATTACCATACTTCAAATTAGATTTGATTAATTTAAAATATATGAAGATATGTTTGGTTTTTTATTCACTGTTAACAAATTATAGTCATTAGATTGTATATTTTTGAAAGAAAAATACTTAAGCCTTGAAAAATCTTTAAAACATGATAATTTGTTGGATATTGATGGATTTGATTTATTTTCAAAATTAAATATCTTAAGGAAAATTATAGGTTTGGAAAATGATAAATCAATTGACATTCTTAATTATATAAAAAAATAGATTCTTTTTCAAATGTATATATATAGCTTATAGATTAATGTTAATAATTCCAGTATTGGTTACTTTAGTCGCCGAAAGAAATTTTGTCAAGTCGACCTTGGCCCAAATTTGGTCACGTCGTCCCCGACCGAAATTCGCTCGGAAGTCATCCAAGTTCATCCCATGTTGAAATTTGGCCTCGTTGGCCCCGACAAAAAATCTGCCAAATTCTATAGTGTCAGCCCTATGGACACAAGTCTTAAAAATTTTAATTTGAATTTATTTTATGAAAAATGGATTTTGGATTTTGAACTTGATCCAAATATTTAGATCTGGATTTAAACTTGATCTAAATATTTGGATCTGGATTTTAAAAAAATCCAATCTACTTTTTTTTAAAAAAATGGATTTGGATCGAAAATCTAATCCAATTATTTGGATCCAAAATGGATGTGGATTGGATCATTAAAAATCCAATCCATGATCACCCCTACCTGGTTTGTAGCGCTCTGCAGTAGAGATTTTTAATTCCTTATTGAATTTCTTTTCATAACTTCATTGCCTCTTATCACTGGTTTCTATGTTCATGACTTTAGTTCTGTCTAACAGTTTGGGAGGACTACTACAGTTTCTCCAGCCACAAAGAGCCAAATTTTTGAGGCATCATTGTAAGTAGCCACCAACCTCGTAAGATTTACTAAATCCTTTTATACGTTTTTGTTTCAATCTCAAGGTTTATATTGTGGCTATCAATAATTCGGTTTGAGGTAACACAATGTATTGGAAATTTATGTTCAGAAGATTGCTGAATTGAATCATGAAATTATCACGTTATGGTTTTTACACTATTGCGTACTTGTTGTGATGGGGAAAACAACAACACAAACAATATACCAGAGAATGTAGCGGATATAAGTTCCCCTAACTTGCAAGAATCTATGAGGAGCAACCATCAAAGAACAGCAATAATAAATTGCCAAAGGCACAAATAAAGACACCAAGATTTTTAATGTAGAAAGCCCCTCAAATCAATGGTAAAAACCACGAGTCGTCCAGACCAAAGAAATAGCTCCACTATGATCAACAAGAGTACAAAGAGTCTCAATCAACAACACAAATTAGTGCCAACACCCAACCAAATAACAAAACAACAAAGTTTTCAAAATAGAGAAGAACAAGAGAAGAATGAATATCTCCCAACTCAGACTTGGTATCAACGATCCGATCGGTCAGAATGAAGAACAATGCATTCCGAACCTGTTGTAAAAATTTCAGCCCGATCCAACGGTGAACGAATCCGCAGCACCAATTTTACGGGAGCAACTCTGTGAAAAACGTGAGCAGAATTTCCCTCTCCCTCTCCCTCTATGTGTTAGGGTTTTCGGTGCGTTTTGACTCTATTGTTCTGCCTCTCTATTTATTTTGCATCTCCTTTCCACTAGGTTAAGTGAGACATGAACTTCTTAAGTTTTGGGTCTTTTCTTCACATAGGAAGGGAGCCTAATACTCAACATGTTGATCATGTGTCAAACACAGCAAAATCTGCAAAACCAAATGAAGATGATGATGATGATGATTGTCATTCTGCAACTTCGTATGATTTATAACCTTTAACTCTGAGGACATATTGTCATCCTTTCTGTTTTATTTCTTCTAGGATTTGAGATCTCTCAACTCTAAAATGGCTTCCTTTTTTCTTCTAATTTATCTAAAATGTTGTTAAAACTTTCTTATAAAATGTGATGTTTGGCTAATGATTACAAGGTTGTTGACGTAGATTTGTTGCTTATTCCTTAGGTGTTGATTCTGGTGCCATTGGATCTGCCTGGATTGCTTTCTTTCTCAACATATACGCCAAGTGGGCCTAATTATTGTTAGAATTATAGTTAGAAAACAAGGATTTGTGAGTTAGTATTAAAAGATGAAGGGGTGAAAGTTAAGGAGCATTATTCTTATACTGTCATTTACGCTGTGTTCGTTTTAAGGAGAGATGAAATGCAAGGAAAGAAATCAGAATTTCTATGATGTTCGCTTAAGGGTATGTACGCAGATGGTATAGCGAGTATGCGAGGAATCCATCACATTTTTAATCGCGGGTTATATGTGAAGATTTGGTGGGAATGGGTTGGGGTATTACATATTTACCCCTGCCATCTCTCTCACGTGCCATGCATGGTGTGGATCGGAAACGTTGGATAGTGGATCGGATACGTGGTCAGCTGGATCGGATACTTGCTCAGTTGGATCGGATACGTGCTGAGGCTGGATCGAATACAGGCAGCCTGGATCGGATACCATTTGCGTGGATAGGATACGAGTGTGTGGTGTGGATCGGATACGGCGTGTTTTTTGTCCTTTTCAGATCCGATCTTCCTCCCTCCCGCCATGGCTGCTTGGTTTCATGATGTTTGATTTTTTTTTTTGTGCAGGAGGTGGTCGAACACGACAGTGCAAGGGATTCAAGAGGTGGTCTTGCACGGGTTCAAAGGCTTAGGACGTCTTGTAACTGTGGTGGTTGACCTATTGTTGTGTTTAAAAAAATTAAGAAATTAATTTACAATACTAATCTAACTAAGGGCTAAATGGTAATTTGATTATTACTTCTAATAAATCATATTTTTTAATCTATCATATCAATCAAATCTTTTCCAAACTTTCACAAAAATTACTTCTAAATTTACTCACCATCACTTCTAAATCCCTTAAAAAAACACAAATTCCACTCTTAAATCAATTCAAACCCATCCACTCGCTCTCTCTCGATCACTCTCCTCCGGGTGAATACAGCATTAGTCTGCAAATTGAAAAGTCATTAAGGACTTTGGATTACTTTATTGTTTATACTGCATTAAATCATGTAACTTAAGTGTCAAATACAATAAAATGTCTTCTATTTTCTCTAGTCCCCTCTATTTATATTGCAGGTTTCAGAATTTGCTTTTCTTTTAATGTGTATATTCGTTATACTATACGTTTTAAAATGTACATTTCAAATAATGATATATATTTAGTAACTAAGTTTAATTATAACTTATATATACATGTTAAAATAATTGTTTTGAATTTATACATCAAATCACTACACCAAAATATTCAAATTATTTTATATTTTACAAGTGTAAAAAATTTCATGTGTAAAAAATTACAAATGTTAAAATGTAAAAAATAAAATAATTTAAGTATTTAGGTGAAATGATTTGATGTATTTATTAGAAAAAGTTATTGTAAGATGTATATATAGGTTGTAATTAAGTTTATTTACTAATTTGGTCTCAAATTTGAGAGGACGAAATTAAATCATTTTAAAAATTTTGGGTACTAAAGTGAACAAAAAATTTAAATTGGTGTACTAAATTGAAAACAACTATTATCACTGCCACGTGTCATGATTGCAAGCTGCCACGTGGCACGATGATAAACTGACACGTGGCAGTTTTTAAATTTTTTGAATTTTTTTTTTAAAAAAATTAAAAATAAAAATAAAAATTTTTTAGGCTTAACACGTGTCCTGTACAAACACGATGTTAACTCTAACTTAACGGAGAGGACCAAATTGAATCTGTTTAGAAAATTGGGGTACTAAATTGAACAAACCAAAAGTTTGGGTATCAATATGAACTTAACGAAAAAGTTGGGGTACTAAATCAGTAATTATACATAAATTAAAAAAATATTAAAAAAATTATTATTTTTCAAATTTTACTTCTAAAATGAGTCGATTGTGGGAAAAAAAATGAAAATGATATTTAGACATATATTTTGAACTTACTTTTGACATCGTTGACGTGTTAATCAATTTTTTTATTTAAAAGTTTGTTTTATTTTTCTTTTCAAAATTGAAACACTTGTGGGAGAAGAGGGGAAAGAGGTTCAGCAAAGAGAACCCATAGTTTTCTCCTTTTGGCAGAGAGAACTACGACTTGAGAGAAGAGAGAAGCAATGCCTCGTGACTTCACTGAACAGAGAAGCAGGGTCTGAGGTTTGGGTTCTTAACAGCGATCGGTGGTGGTTCATTTCGACTTTGTTCTTTGTTTCACTCTCACAATCGCCAACGATTCATTTTCGTTCAAATACCATAGGTGATTGAAATGTTTATGGTTGGTTGTTTTGTGGGTGAGTTGTAGGGTTTTCCCATTCTATCGTTGTTGTTAGTGTAGATATCGTTTAGGATTTAGGTCTTTTCTGAGTTGAAGATGACGACACTAGAACCACTCTTAACGGGAAAAAATATGATTATAGGAGTTACACAATGTGGGGATCTATATACAAATAGGTGGGGAGTTGCGTTGGAGTTTTTGTACAAATACTGGACAGTTCTGCAAGTATGAGACATCATGTTCAATGTACCTAATATGGACCACAAAATGACATTCCAGTCCTCATGAAGTTCTTAGGGCATTCACGCATGTATGTTTTGATTGTTGGGCAATGGTTTCGCCTTTGTGATTGTGTTAGTGGGTATAATGTTTGGTTGTTTTGGGCTTGTGTTACAAATGTCATTTGCTTGTGTTTGTTGTTGATTTTTTTTGTTTTTTTTTTGTAGTTGATAGATTTTGTATAAGTGATGGCTAAGAAGAGTGAACATAATGAAAAGGTAATTCAAAATTGTTGGATTACGTTGTCTGAAATATATTTTCCTTGTCTTGTTTGTATGTTCAATTACGTATTTTCTATTATACAAAGTTCATTATTGAAATATAGTTCTCTTGTTAAGAATACTTTGTTATCTGTTATTTGCATTCAGATTTTTTAGGATTGGACTTCAACGGTAGAGGGCTTGGGCAATAAAATGATTTGTGGAACATTGGATATTCGTGATGACGTAGAGTTTGAAGAGGCGCATAGTAATGTAGGAGGATGACGGTACAAGACGTTTAAGTTACAAAACATGTAATTGGAAGTTTAGATGAATTTTATTAATTGGAGCAATTGTAAATGACAGATGTATAGGATGAAACAATGTTGTTCACAATATTTTTGGATGCATAATGCATTGTAAATGAGTTTGATTTCTCAGATTTGTTGAACAATATGATTTGTATAAAATAGTATCAAATGTCATTTTTACATTGTAATAAAAGATTTGCAGCAACACACTTCGATATGTATTATTGGACGTCGTTTATCTTAATTGTATAGAACATAACATGTATAAATTTTTAACTTATACATACAACATGACTCTTAAGATTGAGTCGAACGGACTATTTTGTTTTTCATAAGAATTAAAATGTGATTTTTGTAACCAATCTTAGATACATTGAACATGTTATCTCATAAATATAGAACTGTCCAGTATTTGTACAAAAAACTTAACGTAACTCCCCACTTATTTGCACATGGTTTCCCACATATGTGTGACTCTTACTGTCATTTTTTTTGTTAAGATTGGGTTCAACAAATTTTTTTGTTCTTCATGGGATCTACAATTGCACTTTTGTCATCCATATTTACTACATTGAACATATTATCTCATAATTACATAATTGTCCAGTATTTGTAAAAAATCTTCAATGCAACTCCTTACTTTTTTGCACATGGCTTCCCACATTTGTGTGACTCCTACTATCATATTTTTTTTTTCATTAAGACTGGGTCCAACATACTCTTTTTTTTTTCTTCATGAAGATTGCAATGTCATTTTTTTGGTTTATATTATATACATTGAACATGTTGTCTCATACTTACAAAATTGTCTAGTATTTGTATTAAAATCACAACGCAACACTCCACTTCTTTGCACATGGTTCCTTACATGTTTATGATTCCCTCTGTCATATTTTTTATCGTAAAGATTGGGTCCAACAAACGTTTTTGTTCTTCATGAAGACTGCAATGTCATTTTTGTGGTCCACATTAGGTACATTGAACATGTTGTCTCATAAATACAAAATTGTCCAATATTTGTACAAAAAACTTAACGTAACTCTCCACTTATTTGCACATGGTTCCCCACATGTGTGTCACTGCTGCTGTCATTTTATTTTGTTAAGACTGGTCCAACATATTTTTTTGTTCTTCATGAAGACTACAATGTCATTTTTGTCATCCATATTAACTACATTGAACATATTGTCTCATAATTACATAATTGTCCAGTATTTGTACAAAATCTCTAATGCAACTCCCCACTTTTTTGCACATGGTTCCCCATATTTGTGTGACTTCTATTGTCATATTTTTTTTTCATTAAGACTGGGTCCAACAGACTCTTTTTTTTTTCTTCATGAAGACTGCAATGTCATTTTTTTGGTTTATATTATATACATTGAACATGTCGTCTCATACTTACATAATTGTCTAGTATTTGTATTAAAATTCCAACGCAATTCTCCACTTCTTTGCACATGGTTCCCCACATGTTTATGATTCCCTCTGTCATATTTTTTTCGTTAAGACTGGGTCCAACAGACTCTTTTATTCTTCATGAAGACTGCAATGTCATTTTTGTGGTCCATTTTAGGTACATTGAACATGTTGTTTCATAATACATAACTATCCAGTATTTGTACAAAAAACTCAACGTAACTTCTCACTTATTTGCACATGGTTCCCCACATGTGTGTGACTCCTACTGTTATATTTTTTTTTTCGTTAAGACTGAGTCCAACAAAGCTTTCTGTTCTTCATAGGGATTGCAATGTGATTTTTGTGGTTGACATTAGGTTTATTGAAGTTGTTGTGTCATATTTGCATAATTGTCTAGTATTTGTACAAAAACCTCAACGTACCTCCCTACTTATTTGCACATGGCTCCCCACATATTAGTGACTCCCGTTGTCATATTTTTTTCATTAAGATTGAGTCTAACAAACTTTTTAGTTCTTCATGAGGACTGCAATGTCATTTTGTGGTCCATATTAAGTACATTAAACATGATTTCTCACACTTACATAATTGTCCAATATTTATTCAAAAACCCCAACGCAACTCACAACTTAATTGCACATAGATCCCCACATGTGTGTGACTCCTACTATCATTTCTTTTTTCCCTTAAGAATGAGTCTGTTGTCGTCATCTTCAACTTAGAAAAACCTAAACTCTAAACGATATCTACACCAACAACGACAATGGAATGGGAAAACCCTACAATTCGCCTACAAAACAACCAACTACAAACATTTCAATCACCTATGGTATTTGAACTTAAATGAATCGTTGGTGATTGTGAGAGCGAAACAAAGAACAAAGTTGAAACGAACCACGACCGATCGCTGCTGGGAACCCAAACCTCACATCCTGCTTCTCTGTTTGGTGAAGTCGCGAGACATTGCTTCTCTCTTCTCTCAAGTAGCAGTTCTCTCTGCCAAAGGAGAAAACTTTAGATTTTCTGGTGAACCTTTTTCCACTTTTCTCCACATGTGTTTCAATTTTAAAAAGAAAAATTAAATAAAAAAAATATTGACACGTGAACTAGTCAAAAAGTAAGTTTAAAATATATGTCTAAACATCATTTCCCAAAAAATATATATATATTCCTTAATGATTGTGTACATTTTTGAATCTTGACTATGTGATTACGATCACTTACCGAACTACTTTTTACACTTAAATATTTAGTCAACAGAATAATTCTTCTTCCTCGTGGCTTACCTCGTGGATATAAACAAAAGTTCTTTTCTGTTCTGTGTTTTATCACTGACTCTCAGGAATTCTTTCTCGATTTTTGTATACAAAAATACGCTCAAACTCTTGTTCTCTTTGATCATAGAAGCCCCCACCAAAAACTGGGAAAATGGAGGGGAATCTAAAGCAGAAGTTGCTGAACAGAGCAATAACCTCAGAGGAAGAAAAAGAAGATGATTCATCGTTGGTGAAGAGGGTGTGGAACGAGAGCAAGTCGATGTGGATAGTGGCAGCACCAGCCATATTCACTAGGTTCTCCACCTTCGGTCTCAATGTCATAAGTCAAGCTTTTGTTGGTCATATTGGCCCAAGGGAACTTGCTGCTTTTGCCCTTGTCTTCACTGTTCTCATTCGCTTTGCCAATGGTGTTCTGGTATGTACAAATTTTCATCTTCCTTCAAAAATTTTTGCACTTATTTGATGATAAGGTATTTCATAGGATATCACAAAAATTATTTGTGTCTGTGAACTGAAAATTGCAGTTAGGAATGGCGAGTGCATTGTCAACACTTTGTGGACAAGCATTTGGGGCAAAAGAATATAGCATGATGGGAGTGTATCTTCAAAGATCATGGATAGTTTTGTTGTTGACTGCACTTGTTCTTGTTCCCGTGTTCATATTCACAAGCCCAATTTTGATCCTTTTAGGCCAAGATGAGAGCATAGCACATGTTGCAGGAACCATTTCTCTCTGGGCAATTCCTATCATGTTTTCTTTCATTTTCTCTTTCACCACCCAGATGTTTCTGCAATCTCAAAGCAAGAACGTCATCATTGCATTCTTGGCAGCTTTTGCCATAGTGATTCATGTGTCTCTCTCATGGCTTTTGACTATGAATTTCAATCTCGGGATTCCTGGTGCTATGATTTCGACAATTTTGGCATACTGGATTCCCAACGTTGGTCAACTCATATTTGTCACATGTGGTTGGTGCTCTGATACATGGAAAGGTTTCTCCTTTCTCGCATTCAAAGACCTCTGGCCTGTTGTCAAGATGTCCCTTTCTGCTGGTGCCATGTTATGGTCTGATTTCTTCTCTATCATCTAATCATTTGAACTCATTTGGATTTTCCTTAATTAATGTACTAGGAAAATATTTGATTATCCAGATTCCTGTTATGCGATTTATCCCAAAAGTAAACATTCTTAAATAGATATATCAGTATTTCTAACTTTTTCTACTATCTAATTTACAGTCTTGAGCTCTGGTACAACACAATATTGGTTCTGTTAACGGGTAACATGGAAAATGCAGAGATTCAAATTGATGCTCTATCTATATGGTATGTTCCTCTTACATTGCCTCACATTACATTCTTTGAAGATGAGAAATGCAAGCACATTTTTTTCCAAAATTATTAAACTGAAGATGTAAAAAATTTCATTTTTCTTACAGCATCAATGTCAATGGATGGGAAATGATGATATCACTTGGTTTCATGGCTGCGGCAAGGTAATGAGTAATGAAAATTCTTATCTTTCTTAAGTACAAATTAAAGGAATACACACACCTACTTAGGAATGTTAACTTTATCTTTCTTCATTCACAGTGTTCGCGTGGCAAACGAACTCGGAAAAGGAAGCTCCAAAGCTGCAAAGTTTTCTATACTTGTGACTGTTTTTACATCCTTTTCAATTGGGTTAATCTTGTTTATAATTTTCTTACTTTTAAGAGAAAAAGTAGCCTATGTATTTACTACAAGCGAAGACGTGGCTGTTGCTGTTGGGGATTTGTCACCTTTGTTGGCATTTTCTTTGTTACTAAATAGTGTTCAACCAGTGCTCTCAGGTATGCTTCATAACTTTTGTTATCTTGGTTTGAAGAATTTATTCAAGATTTTTGAATCCTGTTGTGTTTTTACATGACTCGGTAAATTAGTTTATGAATTGGACAAGTCTGAAAGATATGAAATTCTTTGATTTCAACAGGGGTTGCTATTGGAGCAGGGTGGCAGAGCACTGTAGCATATGTGAACATAGGGTGTTATTACATCATAGGTATTCCTTTTGGAATATTACTTGGTAATGTTTTCCACTTGCAAGTTAAGGTAAAACTTCTATAGTATTTTTTTGTCTCATTTTCAAATTTCACTTGATTTCTATATTATCCATTGGACAACCTTTGTTCTATGTAGGGTGTTTGGATTGGAATGTTGTTTGGGACACTAATTCAAACTATAGTTCTAATTATATTAACCTACAGAACTAACTGGGATGAACAGGTATTATTTGATCTATTTTTCTCTAGTTTTTCCTCAATTAATTATATTTACTTTCGTGTGAGTTTCAATTATATATAAAACTTGACGAAATCATTATGTTCCCATGCAGGTAATGATAGCCCGTATCCGAATTAATAGGTGGTCTAAAGTTGATCCTGATAACGAAACAATTAGATCAGATAATTAGGTTCTTACTTTTATCTGTAATTTCTTTTTTCACTGGTTTACTACAGCTAAAAGATTAATTGATCTTTATTTGATGCTTATTTGTTAATCCTTATCAAAGAACATTTCTTTTTCCTTCTTCTTCTGTGTTAGGTATATTCCAATAGCCATTGTTTATTGTTCTTCTTATTATTTTATTTATCCGTTACTTTACCAGAAAGCTAGCAATTTATTTAAACTATCTGCGATTATTTCTAATTTTCTATTGCGTTGTGCATCTCAATCATAAAAGGTGTTGAAATTTAAAAATATTGAGGTGTTCAAATGGAAGTAGATTAGGTTACCTTCTCCTTCGATTCATTCGGCTTAATTTTAGGTGGAGCAATAAATTAGAAAAAAACAACACTTTTCACTTTCCATTGAACGGTTCTGATTTGATTGTTCGCATGTGGTTCGTTAAACGTCACTATTTGTTGGCTAAGGGTTAAAAAATAGTACTTTAAATTGCAACTTTTATCATGTTGGAAGTAAAATAAAAGGAAAAAAATTAAAAGACCAAAAAAGTTTTCATGAAGATCCAAGGAAAAAAGTCCATCAGTATTGTACCAACACCTTTTACATAGGTTATTTTAAATTAATTGCAAAATTATTGTGGCCATTATAATTGTGGAAAACACCTTTTACATATGTTATTTCAAATTAATTGTAAAATTATTGTGGCTATTATAAATGTGGAAAGGGGAGGGACGGTTACATTACAACATCCATTATCATCATATATAATATACTATATTATCTTTCTTGGTATGTGGAAAGAGAAGACTTTACTTTGCTTATGTAAAATGACACATTTTTGCATTCATTTTTTATTATAATAATCAATTTAAAAATTGACGTGGTTTTTTAATTTAATTTATTTTAGGTGTTTCTTCTTTATCTATTTATTTATTGCCGTTAGAAATAACAATTTTTATTTTTATTTATTTAGATGGATAGATCTATTAAAGATATTAATCTACAGTGATACCGATTCTAAAATATCTAAAACGATTTTTGCTAAAATTTACCCATAAACACTTAAACGGTCTCAAGTTTTAAATGTAATTATATATATATATATATATATATATATTAGTAAGAAGCATTCTGGCCTAATTTTTTCTCAGGAATCAATTGGAGAAAGTGGGTTTGTTGATCAAAGCACTAATTAAAGAATTTTCATTGTGTTGAATGTCATGTTATATTTATTTTATGATTATTTTGAATTATATGGACTTGAGTTCGTTTGAACTTTATTTAAAATTTATGACAGTGATGTATTTTATTTTATTTGAATTTATGATTAAATATATCTTTTTTAATGGATACCCGACGGATATGGGTACAGGTATGGGGCAGATATTTATTCAGCGGGTAGGGTATGGGGAAGCTACTACCCGTACCTTACCCACCCCGTTGACATCCCTAGGGGTGAGCCAGAACTTGCGGGTAAGGATGATGGGACTTGTCAGGCAGAAGTGGCAATTGAGGAGGATGTCGCATGTGAAGAGGTTGAGTCTGACAACGATGAAGGTGATGCTGTAGACAAACTAGATTATAGTGAAGAAGAAAGGGTAGCAGATGATGATGGATTTGGGATGGACATTCAACCACTTTTAAGAAATATTGGACCTGTTTTGGATATGTGGAAAGCAATGAAATGAAATCCAAGCATGGTGATGCACTGTTTGAATGAAACACGCATTTCTATTCCTTATTCACCATACATTGTATACCATTCTTTCAGTCAAATTTTTTTTTTCAAAATTACTTTCTGATACTATGAAATTGGTAAAAAACAGGAGACCAAATCAAAAAATAATTCATGGAATCCATTAATACCAAACCTTTTCCAAACTAAATTATTTCATTCACATATTATGCACATAATTATCAGAACTGATTACTTTTATACTGCCCTTAAAGTGCTTTACAAGCTAAATCAGAAATGTTATGGCAAATATCAAAAAGGTCATGGCAAATATCATATTCTAATACTTTTATATTCTCGTATTTTGACCAATACAAAACACTTCCTCACGAAAGTTACCTCACACAACATTAACCACCAACTTTAATACATAAGTAATCACTGCTGCAACTAGCCCAGACATAACTAATTACAATTAATCTTCAACAGCACCATAACGACCAAAACAACAGTTGACACCCACGACAAAACAAATAAAAGTTGCAGAATTTTTCCAATTTTTTCTCTTGTTGCAATTTCCTATTCAACTTCTCATTTTTCTTTATCAAGTCCATTATAACTTTGTCCTTTTTCAAACAACTTTTATCTTCTTCAACTACTTTTCCTCCGCTGGATTCAAATTCAGATTCTTTCCCTTCAAATGTAAATTCTAACTCATTAACCCATTCGAAATAATTACAATGAAAATTAGACTGCACAAAAAAAAAACCAAATAAAGCTCGAGTAAAAATGATGGATTTTGTCAAAAGTCGTCATTCGAAAATAAATTTGGGGTTGTGATCTGTGTAGATTTTCTCAAATGGTCAAAAGGTATTTTTGAGTTTTAAAAAATTCTTGAAAGTAAATAAAAAAATCTTGGAAGTATAAGAAAAAATCCCTAAATTTGGATGATACAGTAAAAATCACGGCTAATTATGTGGGTGTTTGTTTTTGGGGAAACTATTATTTTGATGAATGCAATAGATCTAAATCCAAAATGAATTAAACAATGTATTTTAAAACGATTTTTTAAATATTCGTTTACAGTCCTCAAGTTAACCTGAAAACAAATCAAACATGTAAAAAAAAAAAAAAACTCAAGCTATTGATTTCAAAAAATAATCAGAAAATTCATAAAATCTGACCAGATTCTTTAGGACTCTGATTCGTCATCCTGTCCTATATTATTAGGAACATGTTAGCTGTACAAAATTTTCATATACATAATGTCACAAATAATAATATCCGTGAAAACTATTTATTGAGTGATGATATCAGTGTTCTAATTAAATTCTCGTCAGTTTTATTAAATTGGTTTTGTAATTATACGAGGTGGGTAAAAGTGGACAAACAAGTTCAAAAACACAACTCAATCTACCTCGCACCTTTTCTTGCAGTCATACAAAACCTGTTCCGTTTTGTGATTCCTAAATGATAAACTTGATTTTAAAAAATTGGTTCCTACGTACTAAAGTGGGTGGTACTGCTAGAATGTGTGCTCGGTGCATCGATGATAAGATACAGAACATTATAGTTCTCTCATCCTTAAACCATGAAACATGGCATTGCCGACAAAGGATACATCCCCCGTAAACCATGAAATATGTTCTGCTATATTCATACATACACCTTAAAACTCCACTCCTAATGTAAGTCCATTTTTCAAAATAATTGACATTCACAAATGGGGTCATGTCAATCACAAATAGTGGGATATTGGAGCAGGATGCTCATCACAAACCAAAGACAACCCTTCGTTAGCATTGGCTCGTCGTATTTTTATAATTAAATTTTGATAAATTTTTTTAATAATTTAAGATAATATTTTTTTAAGTAGTTTTGAAATATAGAAAAATAAAAAAATAGAAAAATGAAAAATCACGTAAGAGATGTCACCTCAGGTTATAAGAAAAATTTGTTAAAATTTAATTATTAAAAAATCATTTTTCTTTAGAATATTAATAGTATAAAAGTTTTAGAGATTGTCTCAAAGATCCGACATAAATTAGAAATGACATAAATTAGAAATAAGACAAATTTATAATATATAATATTTCTACCACCCAATAATTTTACACTATTTTGAAATTATGGATTAAAATAGTTTAAATACTTCTTCTATCCATTAAAGTGCACGACGGAATACATACTAAAAAACGAACAATAAAATAACTCATATACATGTCACAAAATTATATATATATATATATATATATATATATATATATATATACGGGTTAAATATGTTTTTGATCTTTAACTTTCAGTGAAAATTGGAATTAGTCCCTTTCGGAAACTTTTGTCCAATTTAGTTCTCTAACTTTACAAATGTTTAGTCCTTTTAACAAAATTTTATTAAGTTTATTTGACGTTTCAATCATATTTCAAGATTGTTTCTTAGCTAACATTGAAGCGAAAATATGTCAAGCGGGGTAAACAACTCAAATATTTTCATGAAACGCGTTTAAAACGTTAAATAAACTTTAAAAAATTAGTTAAAAAGGTTAAATCCAAACATTTTTAAGATTGGAGGACTAAATTAAACCAATATTTTAAAGAGAATCTAATTCCAATTTTTAGTGAAAGTTAAGAAACAAAAGCATATTTAACTATATATATTAGTGAAATAATGTATATATATACTTGGGAGACCAACGTTCTGAATGGACAATAGAGCATCAGCCCAATGGCATGGATCCATGCCGAAAAGTGATGCAACGGATGAGCCCAAATTTTCTTTCAAAATAAAGTCACTTAGAGTTCACTAGATTTCTAAAATAATGGCAAACAACTACAACAATAAAATTATGTATCACGCTTGAATAGTTAACTTCCTAATCAAGTGTTTCGTATATCATAAAATTCCAATTTCTAAGCATGTTTAATTTGATGGCATTATTTGAGTCTTAAAAGCGATTGATGAGGATGGGTATTTCCATTAATTTATAGATATTTTATGTCAGAAACATTGGATGCACAACAATGATATTCAACATCCCATGTGCTATGAAATAACCAATAAGACAATTAATTTGACTCAGCCACAAAACGATGCCAACATTTTTTGTTTTTCTTGAGGGGCATCAACAAGTTTAGCTCATGGCCACGGTGTGCACTCAAATGCTATACTAATGTTAATAATATCAAAGTTTAATCAATACTTATAGCCTTTTCTATTTCCCTCTTATGTCATCAACTCAATCTTCTATATCTCTATAATTGGTCTCACCGGAGAAAAAAAAAAAAAAAAAACTATAGTTGTTTTGAAGAATTTTCATTGATAATTGAACATTAAATTATTTACAAAATATATTGTTATCATAATATGTGACTAAATGACATTTAACCACTGTGTTTAATTGCTAAATATTTATTATATCTACGCTTCATTTTTGGATTGATTTACAGCGAATTTTCTTTGTCAAATATTTCGAATAAGTTTAGGATTTCAATGAATTTAAGTTGTAATTGACTTTTTATTATGTTAAAATTATTATATATATATATATATATATATATATATATATATATATATATATATTTTTTTTGGTGTTGGAGTATTTTATTATATCTCATGATAAAAAAAACTATAGTTTTAGAATTATTTTATGAAGTAATGCATGCATATGTGTAGGATAACACTTAAAAAATAGTTTTAAAGGGAACTCTCGTTCAAAGTGAATGAGTTTTCAATAACTAATAATAAAATTAAAAAATATACGTTAACAAAATATTAGTAGTAGATAAATATATATATATATATATATATATATATATATATATATATATATATATATATATATATAT
>Ga0214543_1005303_pt1 | contig 23844 bp, 20 predicted proteins | sample CNSS2metaG_FD_160094 | JGI IMG/M metagenome (GOLD analysis project Ga0214543, IMG submission 160094) | Root nodule microbial communities from cowpea collected in UCLA plant growth center, Los Angeles, California, USA - CNSS2 | ecosystem: Host-associated > Plants > Roots > Nodule | place: USA... | reverse complement strand
ATATATATATATATATATTTATATATATATATATATATATATATATATATATATAAGAATTTAAAAAAAAAAATTAAAAATTTGTAGGTTCATCTGTATTTTAATGGAAACGGATTAAGATTTGTGGTCTGATTTTGTCATAACTTGGTCTGTTCTAGCTGGTTTTTGATAGATAAAACCGAATGAATGGGACTAGTGTATTTTGTCAGCCATAATTAATATTAAATATATTTTTATTATTAACATTAAATGGAGTTGATGGTAGTATATTAATAATATTTTTATTTTTTTTCTTTGTTGAAATCTGATAATGTAAAATAAAAAATTTAGAAAACAAAACATATTACAGAAAGAGGTGAAAAGTATTATTAAGAGAAATATTTTAGTTTTATTTCTTAATTTTTAATATCAAATGAATAAAAAATAATTATAGTATTTTTAAAGTGTGTTTACATTAATTATATATACATTCATAAATTATATATATGAAAAAAAAATTATTAATCGTCAAAATTCGTAAATAATAGATAAAATTTGTAGGTAATTATGATTTATTTAAGGATTATTTTAATAAAAAACTCAATAATTTTAAAAAAAAATTAAAATTATAATTACATAATAATATTTAGTTTATAAAAAAAGCTATATATACTATAAAATTACATAGATATATCTTTTTATAATATTTAATAAATATATATCTTATCCGTTAGTCCTATTAAAGAATTTCAATTGGATAAGTTATTTTTCAACTTAAAATTTATGATTAAAAGTTTATTAATTAATAACTAGTTAATTATCTCCATCAAGTGTATAAACTAGTTTCTCAAAACACATGTCAATGTATCATCTATTAATTATTTCTCAAAATTACGTAAAACGTATGTGAAGTTTGTTTCATATATTTAATGAGCCTGAATTATAATTTTCAGAATTCAATAAATTCCTGTTATCTTAATTAATAGGATTAAGAAGAATACAAAGTTCATTGAAGTCTCAAAATTACAGACTCATTAAATACTAATTACACTGAATTATCCCCTAAAGTCCGTTACATACAGCTAAGAAATAACGCTATGTACAACAAATGTATTACCATATCAGCACCTCATTTATTATTAATTATTATTATTAATAATAATAATATTAATGACAATAATATTAATAACAATAATATTATGATGGGAAGTAATGCGTTTGACAGAAGACAAAAGAAATTATATATGACAGCAGCAAATGAGTAAGTATATATATTATTTTATTAATAAATATTAATCGTTAATTTTTATTGCAGTTTAAACTCATTAAATCAATTTTATTTGTCTATATTATTATTAGCGGAGGATCAATCTTATCTTCAAACTTCTTCTTACTTACCACATTTTTTTCTTTCTCTTTCTTCTAACTTCTCTCACTAAAAAATTATGCATAAAAAAAAAATAATAACGATATTTTAACTCAATTTTGATTTATTTTTAATCTATCATTCTAATTAGATTACATTATATTATTAAAAAAAATCAAAAATATATAATTTAATGATTAAAATAATAGTTTTAAAGTAAGTTGAAAAAGCGAGTTAAAATATTGTTGACCTAAAAAAAATTATATTATTTAAAAAAATTAATTTTAATATTTTCAAATATATTAATTTTTTAAAAATAATAATAACACAAGAAAATTCAATAAAAAAAATTTGTATGAGTGAGTGGGGTTATAGAAATTGAAGTAACTGTCACTTCCTAATAGAACCGTTGTTTGAATTAAGTTCTTAACTTTGGTGTCTGCATGGAACCTCGTACTTACACATTGCACTCACTATCTCTCATCACTAACATCTATCTAATGCAACAAACCGTTCTTTCACAGTGTCAATGCATATTTATCTCTCTCTCTCTCTCTCTCTCTTCTTATTCTTCTTCTTCTTCTCCCTTTCTCTGTCTCAATATTCACCACCTTTCAAGCCATGGATTCGCACTGGAGCTCTCGCCAAACGTACCATCTCCACCACCGTCACTTTTCTTCTCTCCTTTTCTCATCTGGGTCGTCGTTTTTTTTCTGATCATGTTTTTCACTCTCTTTCTTTCAAGGTTTGAACGCTACCTTTATGATTATCTTGTCAAAAGAAACATGCACCACACTGCTGAGGTTTTCAGGAACGAGACTAATCTTCATCTGGGTCCCGCTGCTTCTTCCACTGATGGTATAACATTCTTCAATTACTTCGTTTTTTTTCTGTTTTGTTTTCTTTTGTTTATTCTCAGTGGTTCTTCCTTTGCTTCCTCTTGTGGGAGGATTTCTTTCTCCCTGCATGTTAATTATCTGCCACTTTCTGGAAAAAAAAATTGTCTTTTTTCTTGTTCATGTTGGGTTTTGGTAGATGATTACTAAATTCACTTTAAGGTTTTCATTTGTTGGTTCCCTCATGAAATCTCTATAATCCAATTCTTGTCCTGTCCCTCAAATTGAAAAGCACGTTTTCTCTTTCTTTGTTTTTTGTTTGTGTTTTATTTTTTTATTCCAGGGGTAGAAAAGGAGATAGGAAGAAGAAATTATTTGAAAAAAAAGTTAGAAACTGTTTTACTGTACACAACCACAATTTATGGAAAAACGTAATCTGCATCGCAAGGTCTCGAATCATTTAATAACCATTGATTGAAAATTCAAATGTTGAAAATTGTTACAAAAGTAAACGCACCTGGGAAATAAATTATTGTTAAAATCTCAGTTCTTGATTTTTAATTTTGAGAGTTATGCTTTACATTTCATCATTCCTAAAATGTGAACCTTGGATGATAAATCCTTAAATGGATACAGTTTGATTTGTCATCATATGTTGGTATATGACAAAATTTTTAGAATTTAGGCTACGGTTACAAATGTATTAAATCATAGTCCAAAATTTCATTTATTGTTGCCATTATTTGTTTCTCTCCCATGAGTAATTGCCCCTCTTAAACAAACAAGTTCATTTGAGGCGTTATAAGTTACACCAAATCAATATCCATTTGGATATTCTAAAACTATGAAGGTTATAAAGAAATCCTTTCATGTTAAAATTTACATTACAAGTGATCTAGATTTTGATTCATATGTATTTTCAACAGATTTACTCATTGTTTTCAATGATGAACCATCCGTATTAATATTGTTTATGAAAAAAAAAATTATCTCTCCCTTTCTAAATGTAATAGGCTCTTTAATATCTACTAAGCCAAAGATATGCATTGCAATATATGTGTACAATTAACTAATTAAACATCAAAACTTCTATATCTATATCTCTCCACAACACCCTTTATTTATCTCATACTTTTCTTTTGGTTGTAAAAATAGCATTTCTCAAAAGTAAAAAGAAGGTTCCGAGATGAGAATTAAAATTGGAATGGTTTTGTAAACTAAGAATTTTAACATGTTGGGTGTTCTTCAAAATATGATTTTTTGTACTGTATATAGTGAAAGAATGCCCTTTTTGATAATGGGTATTGGTATTTTAACATGTTGGGTGTTATCACTTGTAATTATTAAACAACCAATTTTGTGAAAAGTTTAATATTATTTTATTATTCCAGAGTTGAGACATCTCATTGAGTGTGTGGAGAAATATTGACTTTTGGAATTGTGGTTTAGTTGTTTTGATTTTTGGATTGTCAAAGTATCATTTCTATTTAACAGTTACGAAGTTTGACTTAGTTGGCAAATTGAATGTCACGTGAGAAAACTTTGTCTGTTCTGTTTCTTTTCTGTGCTGCTTTTCTTGTAGGAGTATTGTTGAGAGAATGATCCCAATTATTTAGGGAGTGTTTGGAAGAGTGTATTTAAGCCCTTTCACTACTCCCAAGAAAACCCTGCAATGGCTACAACCAAACACGACTTTTTGTAGTCGGTGGAAAACTACGATATGTAGCTGGTGAACTAATTTTACAGAGGGTATTTGTGATTATTTTGTTTTCTTGATTCGAAATGTAAATATTTTTTAGTAAGAAGTTCTTGGTGGTAGTTTCTCTTTAGTAATTTTTGTTCATTTATATCCTTTCTATTGTATTATTATGTCTGGGGATTATTAATTGTTGTGTGGCAGTTTTTGTGACTGGAAAATGTGTTTGGATTGGTTTTTTCAGCTGTGGATGTCCCAGAAGGATTTTTGCTGGAGTGGTGGTCTCTCAACAATGATTTTGAATACTTCAGACAAATGCATGTGAGTTACCCTCCTCCCTCTTATTGGTTTATCAATGCAATTATGTGATCAAATCTCACCTGGGATGGAACTAGTTGCAGGAGAAACGTGGGTTGTTCAGAGGAATGCAAGGATGTAATGCTTTTCCAGAAGTAGGGTCTTCCATGAATGTTCGACCAAAGTATCAATTTCCTAATAATTTTACTCCTGGTACGTTTCTTGCTCTGCTTCATTAGGCCACAATAGAGCATTTTAAGTTGAATGACCTAGAAAATGTTGAAATCGTCTTTCCTCAAATGTGGTACTCCCTTTACACTGACCTAGAAAATCCACATTTTAAGGGGGTCTTCAGTGAAAGCACCAACTATTTGGAATTAAGCACAAGAGAACTAAATTCAAAAAACTAGTCTATCAAGTGAGAGAGTATAGTACTATATCAAGTAGCTCATACTACTTAATGTGGAATTTCTAACAGGGATGAATTAGAAAAATAGGCATGACAAGAGTAGGATCTATCTACTTTAGCATTAAGTGCTGAAACTAGATGTTAGTTAACTGACAATCTATACTTTCTGTGGATGACAATTATGTCTGTTAAAAATTGTTAATAAATTTCTTCTTCCCATCTGATTTTAATATCGAAAAACAACCCATCAATATTTTACAACTTAGAACTTGAAAGATACTCACTTTTTCTATTAATTTACTTATAGTAAAGTATTTAAACAGGCTAAAAAAAGGACATCAATGTCATTTAAAGCTTAAACATGTGAAAGATTAACATGGTACATTAGAAACCTTGATGATATCCTTAAACATGTTCTTGATAGTTAATTATTATGAATAGAGGATAAGTAAAACTATTCTTTCACTGAAAACTTGGATGTTTCATAGTGAGGTTTGGGTATTCAGAGTCAATGCAAGCACATAGTTCTCCTTCCCCCCGCCCTTTACCTGCTACTATCTTCTTCATATATATTTTTCTTTTTGTTGCAGTTAAAGCACTCAACATAGGAAGCAACTTGATGCCATCACGTGTAATGAACATTACTTCAGCTAATATATTTTAGTTTGCTTTAACTTCTATTGTTGGATATTTTAATAAAGGCATTTTTTTGGGCAGGTAACTGGTGAATGGCCAGTATTTTCCTCATCTTCTGCACACCACAAAGGTAGTGGTAAACTGCCACAATGTCTATTCCCATTTTCCCATCAAGAGGCATTTGGTCAAATGCAACGACTTTCATCTTCACATCAAGACAAGGTGATGACACCAGTAGAGAAAACAACAGAGGTTTCCAATGTCAATAGTTCAGAAGCAAATTCTGGATTTATTGAGGTAATCTCAATTGAGGTGGCTAAGTTAAACTTTATGCCCGATTTCATGTAGTTATACTTCTAGTAGTCTCATTACACTGGGAGAATTGTGATAGAGTTGCCAATGACTGCTTATGTTTTTATAAATATAAAGTTTCTATACAATATTTTTACTACGAAGAGCTTAACTAATTGTTTTAATAAAATATTTTTGCAGGAAACAGATCCGATCATTGAGAATTTGTTAAATTCTTTTTGGTTATTTGAACCTGATGAACCAAGCCTGTTTGACAAGTCAACAGTAGGACAGGTATTACATAATAAAATATTCCAAACTGGTTTATGTGTTATACAACTTAACTGGTCATGTCTACTTTATATGGCGAATTTTAACTCAATCTGTCGAAGTAATATACTCTATCATACACAAGAGGGATGATTTAGTGTATGTCTGGTTCAATTTAATTTGAAGGAATAATATACTTATCTCCTAGTTTCTTGAAATAGCTTTTGAAAAGAAAAGGTAATTATTCTCCAACGAAAGTTGTTCCCAAACGCTAGAATGTATTACTGTAAGGTATTCAAGTCAATTCATTACTTTCTTGTTGTGGCACACATTCTTTGGAATAAGACGTTTTTTTGTTTCAAATAAAATATGAAATGTTTTCGAATTGTGAGAATTTGGTGCTGTGTCCATGTGCTTTGAGAATCTACTCATCCTCTCAATAATTTTTTTCCTTCCACTGTTTGCTTCTCAATGTTCATCAATGGAAGAATAGGTCACTAATTATTGTTTGAAAGGCTACTTAAAATCTAAAATATTGCACATGCGTGTGTGTCTATACGTATATGTAAACATAGATTTGTTGATACCCTTGTATAATTGACTAAAATAAAAATAGAGGTAGAAAAAAAACAATTTGGTATTCTCTATAATACTAAACTTCTCGTGCTTCTGGCATTACAGAGCAGCACAAATGCCGAGAGTTTGGTGGAACGTGGAATTGGAAACACTAGTATGAATACAATTGCTGGTTCACCATTGGAAGAGGATGATAACACAAGTGACACAAGTGATTCTTCCAGCAGTTTCCAATTTGTTCTTACTGATGAAGATGTTTCAACGGGTAACTATTTTTTTATGGGAGGATTAACTAACTTGAGTGCATTAATTGGTATTATCTTTTTGCAGTCTGTATAACTTAATTTTTACATTGACCTCCCTTATGATTAGGACTAATTACAATTTCATCCCTGGTGATTGAAAAGTTAGCTCCCTTACTTTTATCTATTATTATTAACGCCAACAGTTTTATCCCTAATTAATGCTGAATTGTCCATACAAATAGAGATCAATATGGTCAAGTATTGAAGTAACATATTAATTGCAACAATATATTCTTGTTCTCCAAATTATGTGGGAGATCAACTATATCCTCCAAGTTTTAGTACAGACTAAGAATGAGTTTTTGAGGTAACAAAGCATGCAATCAAATTAAAGGATTCAGCATTAACAATATTGTCAATAACTCGGCACCTTTTTTACTTAATGATTTTAACTATTCATGTTTATATATACAAACACACGCACACACACCTACCTATGTGTCGTTCTAATTATGGAAATTTTGGCTTGCAGACCCTCAGTTGGAATCCAATGCAGAAACATAAATCGGTATCTTCAAGCATGGAATGTGATATGTTGTCTGCAATAATGAATTCCCTTCTGTAAGAGGATTTGTTATTATGATTTAATCAATGTGCAATACTGCAATGCTACTAAAAAGCTTTATCTGAATTATATCCTTCTGCTTCAGTTTTATGTCGTACACTTAGGCTAGTTACCTATAATATCTATGTTGTTGTTTCTTCTTTTCTTTTTTCCCTTTTGGGTGGAAACAGTGATGAGCAGATGTCGGATTTGAGAACTGGGAAATACATACATCCATAGACCTTAGTTTCATGTATGCTATCTAATAATATTGTGATACATTTGTTGAAGTTAATTGAGAGATATGAGATTCTCTTTAGTATTATAGGATTATCTCTTTATAACATCATGTTAATACATTTATACATAGTGGTGATAAGATTATTTGTAAATTCATGCTATCTGGTATTTGGTAACAAAATACAATATGAATATACATTTTGCATACACATTACAGTACTTATAATCTTTTGGAGAAGTTAATAACAGGAGGAATTAGTTTAGTTTGTCATACAGAAAACTTGTTTGAAAGTAAACTAGAAAATTCTTCTGTTAATTATTCCATAAAATAAATACTTAATAAATTTAGACCAAGGATTAATTAGCTTAGTCTGGTACTTTTTTATTAGGAATTCAAGTGTAAGTCTAAGTCCCACATTGGATAAAAATGAGAAAGTCGAGCACCATATAAGGTAGAACCATAAACTCATTGTCTTAAGGTTTTGGGTTGAAGGTGGTATTATTCTCTTATGCGGTTTGGCTCAGGTCTTATTAGTGTTTTGTCTCCCTAGTGAACCTCCTCCCTTGACGTCAATGGTATTAGAGTCAATGGTTAGTCTTGGTGATTAGCTCATACGAGTACATTATGATCCCTGTATCGAAAGTCTTTTTTATAAGGGTTTCAAGTAAGCGAGTCCCATTAAAGATGAACGGGGTACAAAAAGGGGTACTCATGTAAAAATAAGAAAGTTGAACACCATATAAGATAGAAGACCCATAAATCCATTCTCTTAAAGTTTTAGGTTAAAGGTGGTGTCATTCTCCCCAATGAACTTTCTCCCTTGACAAACCCATCATTTTTTATGTATTGTGATTTGATCCATTTCTACTGTTGAAGTCTCTTTTGGCATTATTCCAACTTCCTTAGCCAATTCATTGTCATTTTCTCCTCATTAACTATTACTCTAATCTTCTCCTGGATATATTTGTGGATGTCTACTCATCCACCTCATCATTTTTAACTCTACTATGCATATTTATTTCACCTACAACCATTAATGATTGTAGAACATTATAATCTTATAGCTTTCTTATAGGACATCCCTTTGATCTCAATATGAGCTTAGGGATCTCAATTTATGCTTGAATTTACTTATTTTCTTAAACAAGTAAAGCTATCCTTTGGAGAGTTAAGATGTTCATATGACTCTTGAAGTCTCAAAACAAGGGAACTCTTCTAATAAAGTTTATAACAATAGAGAAGATCATGGGTGAATCAACGATTGAAGTGTCATAGATAGACCAAGACAAAGAAGTTGATGGGGTACTGTGAATATTTTGGCATTAGAATAGTGATAATGGCTATTTCTCCAAGACAAAGAAGACGGTTTATGGCAACTAGGTTTTCCCAAGGAAAAAGTGCAATGCAAATGAATGCACAAGAGATTTGCAAAATAAATATGATGCTAATATTTCTTATACACATGATACAAATCTTCTCTATTTCTTGATACATGAATCCACGAGAAGAAGGGTATTAACTAACATGATAATGATGGAGAATATCATGGAGTGAATCAACAATTGAAGTGTCATTATAGAATCAACCTTCTTAGATGGAAAAGTTTATGAAATTAATGGTGCAATTCATGATTTGGTTGGGTACTGCAAATTTTTTGGCATTGGAATAACAATTCTTCCCATTTCATTGAGATAAAGAAGTTGTAGTCTACCATAACTAGTTCCTCCCCACAAAGAAAGCTCAACGAAGATAAATCCACAGAGACTCTTTGTAAAGTAGCTCCATTTAACTAATAGCTATACTAGTCATATTGTCTAGCTCCTTATATAGGAATTGAATCAGATGAGGCCTATTTAACTCAATGGTGAGTAATGGCATGGTAAGGTGTAAGTCATCGACTCAAATTTTTTGGAAGGCTTAAAGGTGCCTTGGTAAGGGAACAAGTACTCAATTCTAAGGAGTACATTAGTATCTGTGTATAGATCTAAACTATGTAAATAAGCATGTGTTTGGGTACATGCAAAGTCACATGGAACAGAGAAGTGTCAAAGGTTTCATGGTAAACAAAGAAGCCTTCAGTGCTTACAAATAGACTATTAGTCAAGTTTGAAGGTAAATCAAGTAAGAAAATCCTTTACTCAAATTTCCTTGAAACACATTACAAAGGGATTTTAATCGGAAATGTGTAATATTCAAGTCGAATACAAAGTATGATATTACGCTGTAATTAAGTTTCCAAACGTGCCAATAGACACTAGTAGCAAGTTTATATTATTATTGCTCAATGCAATTTATTATATAACCTTGGCCTGCCAATTATGAATGATATGAAAAGTATTTTTTGGTATTCATAAAAACAATCAAAGGTATATGTGTGAAGACAAAACATAGAGTTATTCCTGTAACAATTGGTATTATGGATTTTAAGTTTATGGGAGTTAGCATGGGATCCGTATTAGGTGAGAAAATCATTCGTTTGGTAGAATATTCTACTAATAAACTCTTTCCACTTATTTTCCTATGTTTGTCCAGAGGAGCGCGTATGCAAGAAGGAAGTTTGAGCTTCATGCAAATGGTTAAAATTTCTTCTACTTTATATTATTATCATCGATACTTACATATCCTACTACCGGTGTGGTGGCAACTAGTTTTGGCATGTTGGGGGATATCATTATTGCTGAACCAAACGCTTCACAAGGGGTTTGTAATTATCTAATCCGAAACCTAATCCAAAATATGTTATTCTTGTCACATTAAATCTTAAGCAAGTCTCTTCAAATATGGCCAATTACCTTGGTCTAACCATCAATGTATTGGTCTTTAATTGATCATTTTTTATCTTTAGGAAAGTTTTCAAAAACAAGTAACAACTTTCAAATGTCACAGCTAAACAAATTAACAATAAAAAAGTGTCATTTCTTAAAATTTTTCAGTAAGAGATGGCATCGTAAAAGATTTTCTATGTCTATGGTACGGTCCTTCCAAGGAAAATACGATGTAGATAAAGAAAGAACTAGGAATGTGATGAGTAAAGATACGCAATTTATATGGCTCCGTAGTTCATTCTTTTACACTATCATCCTAAGACCTCCTTTTACACTATCATTCTTTTACACTATCATCCTTTGAAATGAACCTAAGACATTGTTGATGTGATGTAAATCTTTATGTGAGATGTTAAGGTTGTTGAAAGGATTCAATCATTATGGTAAGGAACATACTAGGACACCTCACCCATGTCCGCATTCAAGAAACTTGAGGATTTGAATCATAATTTTTAGATTCTAAAAAAATTGTCATTTTTTAAAATTATCAACAAGATAGATATAATCATGACCAAAGTCTACGATGAGGTCCTTCCGAGGTTGACATACCATAGATAAAGAAAGTAATTTCTACTTTCGAGAATGTTATACGAATATAGATGTAGAATTTATGTACGTACGTATATGGTTCATTCATTCACATTATTATCACAAGCCTTTTCGAAAGATTTCACTTCAATTGGAATTTGGTTATTCTCCATGTACGAGGATTCCCACTAAGCATCCATGGCTGAATGGTTAAAGCGCCTAACTCATAATTGGCGAATTCGTAGGTTCAATTCCTACTAGGTTCAATTCCTACTGGATGCACACCAATGGGACCCTCCCTCCAAAAAGTCTATTGGATTTTTGTTCAAGAATAAAATCTTATTGGAATTGTCCAGTTCACCCTTTGGAACCATATCACATCCTCGAGGATGAATTGAGACGGTATGCAAGATGTAAGGCTCTTGAGAAACCCAATCACCATGGTGTAAGGATTATACTAGAAAACCTTAGCCTAATGATCCTTCAATATACATGAGCTATTGAGTCACAATGCTGGAATAATTATTGTTAGAAGTCCCACATCGATAGAGATAAGGCAATTTCATAGTATATAAGTGGGTGCAAACCTTACCTTACAAGCCGGTTTGTGGGGTTGAGTTAGGCTTAAAGTCCATCCTTAATATGGTATCAGAGTCAAGTTCCGATGTTGGAATAATTCTAAAAGACGTGTTACTTTTTAGAATTTATCAAGAGGGATGCAATCATGAAAATGTCCATGGTAAGGTCTTTCCAAGGCTTATATGGTGTAGTTAAAGAAGGAGTTCATGGCTGCGAAGGAAATGGTACAAGTATAGATGCACATTTATCTTTTTCCTTGACCATAATACTTTATCTAAATTGAAGGCACTTTGTTGGTGTGATGGTGAATTAGTACTCAAGATGTAAGGATGTTGAGAAACCCAATCACTACGGTAAGAATCATACAAGAAACCTTGTCCTAGTGCTCCTTCAATAAGCACAAGGATTTTAGTCACAATGTTCCAATCACTAACGCGTAGAAACTAACTAATCACAAAGCAAAAGGGATTTTTTAGCTTAGGTATATTTTGTCCAATTAGAGGTTTGGAAATTAACCAATCACATATCACTAACAAGTTGGTCATCAATAGTATGTCAACTTTTCTCTTAACAGAAATGAGAATGCTATAGCATCATTATGTTATTTGCTATCCCAACTATGTTGACACCACAAACAACATCAATCATATGCCATCACTAATCCTATGGAGTGGTAGACAGATCTATACAGTTACCTTAATAGCTAGAGAATACCAAAGAACAACTAAATCCTTTGTCTAACCTAAAATAAGGTAATAAGTGTTGTTTGAATTTAAAGTTACCATAAATAATCACTTCTTATGAAAATAATTACATCTATATATGCTGGCTAAAATCGTTCGATAACTTACGTAGATTAATCTATCTTCAAAGCATGAATCCAGATTCTTTACTAGGTTTTTTGGTGTTGTCCTCTGCTGTGCTTTTAAAATAAACTGACATTGATACTTTAAAAATCTTTTTAATATATTTTAAAACATCAAAATTAATGTCTATTAGTGTATTTTGAAGACATGATAGAAGAACAATGCAGAAAAATCCAGTAGAAAATCCAAATTCTCAAAGCATACAAGTGAGAACTGGCCTAATCAAGGACAAAATACATATAATATTAAGAATCTCAAAAGTAGTTTTTAACATGTATCTTTGTTCTTATCTTACTTTGTCGGGCAGTTCCTGTGAAGGTATCTTTGGGAAAACTAGTTATGATTGTGATTTTGTATGTTGGCCATGCCAATGAACAATTATTGATGAAGGTAGGGTGATACCTAGAAGAACTCTGACTCTGACACCTAACTTAGGACACTATTCGTTGAGTAACAATATTGAGAACGGGTCTTTGTAACTATGAGAAAGGACCTCATCATAGGTACATGCTGACCTTTTGGGATCATGCCCTTGGGTTCCCCCCCTCCCCTCCTTCACTCTCCGGACTCTTACAACAATTGCACTAACTTGTGTCACGATTGATAGGGAATCTATATATCCTACTATCTTGGACATTCACCTATATTTTTCTTTGGGCTCAACAAAGTATGCAACGAACAATGTGCCCAATATGAGTGGTATGTGATTGGAAAATCAGGTTTTGATACCAATTTTAATATAAATAGTGAAGAGAAATAGAGAAGGGAGGGAAATATAAGGAGCGGAAAATTTCACTATTCTAAAATATTGAACTACCTTCAATTGTAAAGCAAGGGATTTCTGAAGGAAGTGTTCAAAGATGAGGATCCTATAAATAGGTCTGTCATTGGTTTTGTCCATAATTTCTATAATAATGGTTTCCTTGTTTGGTATGTAATTGTACATAGCTTTAACACATTTATCTGATTTTAAATTTTTTTAAAGAGGATATATTAACCTCTTTTGCAGCATTAATTCCTTGTTTGATGTTGAATAAGATATATGTGGACAGTTTTTAAAATCATCAAAACCAAGATCTCCTTTTTTTTTGTAAAAGAGGACATTTTTGTTTTTATATTTATTGCCTTAAGATGCACATGTACCACATCAGGCAGAGTAACTAGGAAAGAAAATGGTTAGTGTCCAATTTTATTTTGAAGTTTGCATAGATTACGAGCTAACCCGAGTAAGCTCTTGATCACTCAGCAGAAGGAATAGAAGGAAATTTCCACAGTATTAAGAAGTGGTTTATTTTCCTGAACATGTTTTCAAAGCCTTTCTTTCTTTTTTTTTCTTCTTATATATACTACAAATTTTTAAGGTTAATAATGTGGAGAAATTTTTACTTTCGGAAATTCCTTTGTTTGTAGTATATAATAGCTGAAATACGGGCTATTGCATTGGCAGTTTCACATCTTAGCTTAATCTTCAATAACAGTTTATTGACTTTGCCATTTTGTTTTAGTTGTAATTTTGTGAATCAGTCAATCTTTTGCTCCTAACCAGCCTTCTTTTGTTGTCTTCAGTGCAGCACCTGGAGATCCTTCAGTTACCATAAGACCATTTTTTCTTTTTCTTCCAATACAAATGAACAACAAAGGAGACGTTAAAGATGCTGACTCACTAAGATTCCTATTCTGTAAATCATCTCATTTGTAGCCGGTAAGCATCTCTTTAGAGCTAACACTATTGTATCATAGTGATTCTTTTTTGTTGACATCAAACAGGTGTGATTCCAAGAAAAAAAGAAAATTCTAGGCTCTAGGAAGGAACATGCTACATCATCACTGTAGACATACGAGGAGGGAGCAACATAAAAAATATTGACATTTTTTAGCTGAAGAAATAGTTCATACTTAGCTGAAGTATCAACAACCTGAGCACGTGCACCCACCGAATCTGTTGGCCTCAGAAATGTTATTATGTGCTGCAACCAATGAAAGTGCAAGATACCAATATTTGTCCATGGAAACATTAGAATCTGAGTAAACTATGAACTTCCTAAAGCCTCTACTCCAAGCAATACTAATACCATTGTGAATATCCATAGTTCATCATTGGTCATTTATATATTAATGACATTTTTCTGTATTTCCATTTGGCTTTAGGCTCTGGTGTGGATTGAAACTGCATTTTGCCTTGTTTTTTGAAAGTTTCTTAATTAATAACTGGTGTGTTGAGCAGGAGGCATTGATAGGTGGCTAGATATTTACCAGAAAGCATGCAAGAGTTGCCACTAACAGTTGCAGTGTTCAACAACCAAGCATACACCAACTAGAAATCAGCCATACGTGTATGTTCATGTTTTAAAGTTATATGATTTAATGAACTTGTATGAATGCTTCTGATATATAATATATTCAGCAGAAAGTCATGTGCATGTTTTTAGTGAAGAAAATGATGGAACATGGTGACACTTGTAGCTTCAGCAGAAAGTCAACTAAAGAATTACTACACAGGACTAAATCACAAGTAGTTTTATTCAGTCAAAGTTGCTCAACTAGTTATGAGAAGGGTTGTCCCCCAAGTGCATCAGAGGAATGCAACTTTCATCCATGGAGAATGGAGAATGAGAGTTATCTTATTAAATATTATAGTATAATTTTTGGTGCCAATTTTGGATTATTTATAGAACAATTTGCCACTTCTCTCTCTACTTTGGTGAAGCCTGGTTTCCATTTTATGCTTCACTTAGGATGGTACTTTAATTTAATTTCGTGAACTTCTGATTTGTGCAGATCAATATGATTTTGCTATTCCTTTTCCAAACTGAGAAGCTAAATTCATATCAGTCACTTATCTTTTACATATTAAAATGATGACAAATTCATATTTTATATACTAAATTAAGGGTTTACTTATTTTCTCCTCAAGAGAGTAGTACTAAGCAATTGAGAAAGTTTAGGTATATTTTAATCTTTGAAAAAACAGGACTTTAGTAATTTGAAATTTATCCAGGATTAAAAAAGTATGCTATATTTTAATTTTAGTAATAAAAAAAATTCAAGAACATAAAAAATATAAGTTTGAATATTACAGAATTATCAAGCACAAATAAATATTTATACTTCTTCAATGATCAAATTTAAAATGAATATTCAATTAACTTAAAACTCTGCATTCTATACTTCTCAGGCCCCAAATAAAGAACACTCAGAAAATGGAACACAACATGCAAATCCTGGTAATAAACTTCTGTAATTGAAGAGGTATGTAGTTAATCTCAAAACTGAAGGCTGTTGTGAAGATCCCAAAATCAATGCCACCTCCAAAGCTACAAACTTTCTATTTATAAACGACCAATTTGTTCATTATTAATTTTGAGTTGAATTATGATTTTAGTTCCTGAAATTTGAAATAATTATGATGTTGTTACAAAGTTCAAAGAATTTTATTTAATTTCTCAAAATTTGAAAAATTTGACTGTATCACTAATTATGATGACTAAAATAAATTTTGTAAAATTTAAAATTTAGGAATTGAGGTTTAAAATTGGGCTTAATTTCTCAAAATTTTGTACTTGAGAACTAAAGTAATGTTCTGAGAATAAAACAATTAAATTCAACGGACCAAAATCAGAATTACCACAAATTGCAGAAAGCAAAATCATAATTTAACATCAAGTTTTCAATTCGTTTGAGTAGGTCTCAGTATCAGAGTGGCGCAGCGGAAGCGTGGTGGGCCCATAAACAGGTCCCTGGATCGAAACCAGGCTCTGATAAATATTTAGAAGCTTCCATTTTTCAATTTTTTTAATCTATCTGCCATCTATTTGTGCAGCATTGATGTTGCAGAAGACATATGTAGACAGTATTTAAATTCATCAAAACCAACATCGCTTTGTTTTTGTAATACAATACATTTGTGTTTTTCAGAACTAGTTTTGTCAAATGGAAGTGTCCAATTTTGTTTTGAAGTTTGCATAGATTACCATATATGTTTATTGTCTTCACTGGCTTTGGCTTCAATAACTGAATGTCTACCACATATCAAAGAAGCAAAGTTTGCACATGCAAAGCCTTCAAGTTAATTAGAGTTCACATAATTTTAATAGTGGTTTGATTTCATTACTCTGTTGCCACTAACAGTTGCAGTATTCAACAACCAAGCATACCGGTAAGAAATTCAATAAATTCAATATTGCTTTAGTCTTTAGATATTTGATAAATTCAATAAAGTTTTATAATAGTATCGGTCTTTTTTATCCATAAAAAACAAAACTATTTAAGTGAAGGTTGTTGTGGGATATCCCAAAAACAATGCCACCTCCAAAGCTACAAATTTTCCCTGCTTTCTATTTATAAATCACCAAATTAAGTGCCAGGTAATTGAAAAAAAAAATGTTTCTGCAATCTTAATTCCTTCCCAGTTCTCAAACCTTTCCCATTACTTCTGAATTTATCAAATATCTAAAGACTAAAGTTCTATTCTGAGAATAAAAAAATAAATTTCACGCTCGAGTTTGCAATTTGTTTACGAAGTATGAGTGTAGGAAAGTCAATTTAAAATGTTTTTGCGATTATTTACCTGTAGAAGAGATTCTGAAGCTCAATTGAGTCAAAACTCTCAAAAGGTCAAATCAGTAATTAATGAATGCGTACCTTTAATTATTGGGGTCCACGTGTATTTATAGAGTATTAATCATGTTTAGTTATGTCATGGGCCGGACTCTGGCTTGGGCTTTAGTTTGAGCTGTAAGTGGGCCAGGACCCTAGCCCAGGCCCTTAGGACCTATTGAATACTGGGGACTTTATTTTACTAAGTGCATTGGAGTAGTCGGCCTAAGCCGACTACTTTCCTTAACGGTTTATGCTATCGATTTAATTTGGTAAGGCTCAGGCCAACTCGGTCTAGGTTGACTACTTGACTACCTTGGCATATATGTATCGTTTACTTATTTGGTCGAGTTTGACTAGGTGTGGTACACCAGTCCCCCAGCCTTAGCCAATATGAATTATCGGTCAAAGGTGATTATGTGTTGGTGTGCTAATGGGATCCGCCGGGTGTGGTACATGTTGGATAATAATACATACAAATGCGATAAATTATTATATGTCGTTATTTAATACATTTGTAAGAACTCACAAAATCCCACACACACGAAAACAACATATAAATCACAAATGTTGATAAACAGTTCTATCAATTTTATAAATTTTTCATTCACTCTGGGACAAGTTCTTGGTCCTTGAAAATCTTAAATTTGATTGAAAGGGTTTTATGAAAAGAAGAAATCTTAAAAATTCATCACATACCCCACTTCAATCACTTTATAATGAACTTGTGCATTATGCATAGTTTTGTATCCTTTTTACGTAACATCATGGGTATGCTTTCTTTCTTTCTATTTCTTTGGTGTTTTTTAATCACATCTATTTTACTGCTTTTGAATATATTCTTCTCAAATTCTCATATGATATCTTTTCAATGTTTTCACCCTACAATTCTTCACTTTCACCATCATCTTTACAACCATTTTTCATTTTTCTTTCTTCATGTTGAAAAGTAATTATAAACACATTCTTCATTTTTCTATCCCATAAACTTTTCCATCATATTACAATTACATTTATCACTTTCTTATTTCTTCGTCTTTTTCTTTTCCATCACAAAAAGTTACTCTTGACTTAAAGATTTTCCAATTGCCAATTCTTTCTTGGTAAACATTTTCTCATCTCTTTATTGCTATTATATAACTTCATAGTGCAGATTTTATAAACTATAGTTCATAGTAAGCATTTCCCTTATAATATATACTTTGCTTTGAATATGAACACTTTGAAAATCTCACCTACATGTACTGAAAAACAATGATTTGTGTCATCAAACTTCTTACAGGGATCACTGTTCTGTTTTCCTTAGGTAAGTGAAAGTCATAACTTTTCCACATCCTTTTACAACTCTATTCCTTCTACACCTACTAAAAACAAGAGTTTTATTCTCTCTTTCTCTTTTCTATTTTCAAGAAGAGTTCAAAATATGTAATTCATTTTATAAGGCTATATATTGTTTTCAATTGTTTTCAAACTTGGTATGAATAATAAATAGTCACAGATAATGAATATTGTATTGTAAACCAGACATACTAAACACAGTCTCTAATTTATACCATTTTACCAGAAATCCAATACATCAAAGATACAACATGAAATGCAAACTAGTACCATATTTAAAACACAATAAACTTGCATTCAAATCACAAGTTCTTTTATTTAATTTAGCTTGGATTGCAACCTAAAACACCAAGTTGAATCCACATTTCATCTGGTCACTCCTTGATTTTAATTCTCACTCCTCTTAGGCTTGTCTGAATTGAAATCCACCTGAAACATATTCATGTAATTTCTTCAGAAAAAACAAAGATAACAGTTTTGCAGTAAAAGAGCAGATTCAGCAAAATCCTATACAGTTACCTCATTGGAAGTAGCAGGAACCCAATCATTGGTTGCTGGATTGCACATGCAAGAATGATGGCAAGTAGTGTCATTATCTGGTTCAATGTGAAAGCTTTTTCCACTTTTCTCTACTTTGATAAATCCTGTTCCAGTCTGTGGATGACACACATATTCATCAATTTTTTAACATCAGCAATAAACTATACATATTGTATTCAATATTTATATATAAGTCTTTATATCTTTTATTCATTCTTTTCTGAATCTGCAACAACAAAACTCCTTTTAGATTGCATCAACTACACAACATAAATAAGTTTGATTGAATCTTTCATTCACTCCTCTATAGAATTTCTTTCTCTATCTTTTCTTTGCGCATTTTCTCATGGTTCAATAGTCCACTATAAGGTTGGCTAACATTCAACATAAATTTTCCATTATAAGAAGCATGGTTTCAGTATTTTGCAATCAAATTCACTATAACAAAAAGAAACTAAATCAATGAAGAGATGTATTTATCAGAAACAAAATATATTGAGAAGAATGCAAGTGAATACCGTATGGTGGTGTTTGTCCACACTGTTTAGATCTTTGTAATACTCTGTTTCCACAAATTCCTCTGTTACTTCACTCCCATTGTACACCAGTTTCTGCATATAATTGAAGAGAAAAATATAAGAAATATTAACACAAAGCTATGTTTCCATATGCAAAGTAAAAGCTATGTTTCCATTCAATTACAACTTGTTCCATACGAGTTTATGTAAAAATAAGATTTTTCTTAGATTCATAACCTGATTTCTGATCTCTAATAGGTTATCCATGTAAAAATACATAAAAAGTACTACCTTCTTTCCAAATTATGTACAAGTCAAAGCTTTTACCATAGATTGGTAATAGATGTATTTTTGTATACAATTTTACTAGAAAAGGTCTCATCCTCTCAATAAATACATTACACTTACCCCCACTCACTCATTAACTATTAAGACAATTTTCTTAAGGACATGGAAAAACGTTATGATCAATTATCTACTCCAATAATTATGATATGAAAAGTCAAACATACCTATATGGTGGATCAAACAAAATTAAAGCTATAAAATCAATAGGGTCTTACCTTATAGATAAATACTCAGATCTAGCTTATGCCAAAGCAATTTAAAATAAAATATAAATTGCTTAGCCCAAAGTTCAAAATCTGAAATGGATCATGAAGCTAATTGTTTTATAAAGCATGATGAAGATTTCATCATCAAGCGTTTGTAGTCCAACGGTTAGGATAATTGCCTTCCAAGCAATAGACCCGGGTTCGACTCCCGGCAAACGCAAATATTTTTTATTTTTAGTTTTTTGTTTTTAGAAAATAATTTTGAATTGCAAAAATGTTTATGAAGTGCAGAGAAATAGGTTAAAATAAATAAAAAGTGAAGCAGAAAATGGGTACCTTCTCTTGGGGATCATTCTCAAGGTTTTGAAAGTGTATGAATTCTGGAATAGAAGATTGTTTGGTATTGGAAAAAGCATCAACATATCGAGTGGAATAGTCACTGCGTTGAGGTTTGGTGTGGCGTTGTGGAGCGACTCCATCAAAGTAGTCTCTTGTTTTGGCCTCTAAGGAAGCTTCTTCCTGAGCTGAGAGATGAACGTCACTCCTGTTTGGCCTGTAAACCTCCATTTTTTCTCTTAATGATGAAGGTTTGTGTGAGAATGTGTGTCTGTATTTGTAAGAGTTGGGGGTTGTTGCAGATATTTTTGGATTGGTTGTAAGAAAACTTAATTGAGGTATGAAAAAATATCTGTTTGAGGGAAGGCTTTTCCATGCAAAATATCTACCAAATCTTATCCTTTTGTTCTTGCTAGATCGCTGTGTTTGGTGGAATAACACCACAACTATTCAACATTTTATGATAAAATGTATTTTGCAAGAGATATTTTAAAAATTATTAGATATAATTAGTCGCAACATATTTATTCTCGTTTCAATATGTCTAAGAGGATACAAAGTTAAAAACAAATATTATTTAGATACATTAAAATAAAAATAGATATATTATGACTAGTTATACCAAATTATTATTATATTTTTTATTTTAACTAAAATATATTACATTTTAAGTATAATAAAAAAGGTCTTACTAAAAAAGTTAATTTTTTTATTTTTATTTGAAATTTATTATTAATTATGTTTTTTTAGTAATTATTATGTGCGTGATTTTAAAAAGATATTATTAATATACAATTAAGTCTATAAGAGACTTTTATTTTTCATTTTTATTTTCAAAACCTATAGTTTTTGGATAAATATAAATATAATATAATCAAATCATCAAACACCATCTGAAAATCATATTTATATCATTTTACTAGCTAATAATTCATTTAAAATACATAATAGTATATTTAAATATAACAATATTTTTGTTTAATTTAATTTGATATGATTATTATTTGTCTAAACATTTAGAAAATAGTTGAGAGTAAAAAGTGGTATATGTAATATGAAATTTAAATGTTGTATTTTTAACATGTAAAGCTTACAAATAAAGAAAAACTGATGATTCAAAATTCATATTAAAAAGACCACCATCTTGTTAGAAACTAAAATAAAATAGAAAATAATAATAATAATAATAATAATAATAATAATAAAGTATATGAATAAGAAACTAAAATAAATGTTTTTTAAATGCCAAAATTGATTTTTTTTTCTTCATATATTTGATTAATATATTGTGTTTTAATATTATATTAATGGAATGAAAAATTAATAGTGATTTATTAACATTTAATTTGAGACAGAGTATCTAGGATTAATCATATTGGATGAGTTTTGATTGAGACTATATGTATGGGTGCAATGTGGAATGATGTAATTCATATGTGTAATATACTAAACATAGATATTTTCAAGAAGAAAATATTATGTTGAGAGATTTTAGGTGATCAAAGTTTTTGTAGGTTCTTATGACCTAGTTTGCGACGTAGACAAGATTGTGTCTGATAAGTCATAAAGAATTTATCGAATTATGAGGAATCTACTTGTCAAATGAAGATGACTTAATTTATTGAAATGTAACTTTTTTTAAAAGTGGAGATAATATGTACCGAATATAATTCAAGACTATAGTTTTTTTTTTTTTGAAACATGGTAAATGTATGTGATAATATGATGTCAATAATTGATGGCATGAAAGATAGTCAATTGATCTAAATTACATATTAGACACTTAATTTATATGAATGAATTGTGCAATTATATCCATTGATTTGAATGGATGCAAAATGAAAATGTATTCTTTAATAGATGTTGAATATGTAGGAGTGTTTGAAGTTTCTTTCTAAAAAATAGTAGCTTATCTTGTATATTTTTTTATTTATTTTTCAATTGTGACACTAATATGTTTCATGAGAAAAAAGTATATTCCAAACAAATTCAAATACTACTAATGAAAAAAAGAAGAAAATGTTATAGAATTTATTTATTAAACAACTACTACAAATTATATATATATATATATATATATATATATATATATATATATATATATATATATATATATATATATATATATATATTGTAATGAATATGTTAGAAGAAGATGAGACAATAGACTTCCATGGAGAAAATTAAATCTAAGAATCAACTTTTATTTTTATATTAATTTTCAATTATTTTTCAGCATCATTTCTCGGAAGTAAAAATAAAATAAAAAGTTAATTAATTATATATATTTAGTATTCTACATTTGTTCACAATTTATTGCATTTGCATTGATAATAAAAAATATAGAACAAAAACTGTGAAATGCGTTACTTTTAAGATATGCTCAGTAGAAAAAGCTTATTCTTGTATTTTGAAATATCAATTTACTCCTATCTTTACACATCTTGTCTCTGATATACACATTTGTATCATTGGGTATACACTTTTCTTTTTACTTTTTGTATAATCAAACCCAAAAAGATATTTTCATTTTTTTTTTCTTACCAAACAACTTCTGATTGATATATTTATCTTCACTTTCTTACCCAAGCTAAAAGAAAAAGTCTTTACATTACTGTGTGAAAAATGCAAAGTTGTAATTTAGTACTTTGATGAGGAAAAAGGAAAATTGGTTTGAAGCATTTAGATAAGGTGTCTGACCCCATATGACAGCTACTTCGAAAAAGTACAAATCTTTCAAAACATAAAGAGAAAATTCGTACAAACTTGAAATTACAACATTAGCCCTCATCTTAATGAATATCTTCAGAGTCGACTAAAAATTTAGAATTTCTGAAATATTCTCTTGTCCCCCTATTAGGTTTTGTTCTTTTGTGGGTGATGATTTGAGAGAGGAAGATGATTGATTTGGATTGATTAGAAGGTGATATTTATGTTGTTTTTTTTATGGATTTGGGAGTGATATTGGAGTGGATTTGAGAGTGATTTTTGTGAAAATTTGTGAAAGATTTGACTGATGTGACTAAAAAAAATTAAATTTAATAAATGAAAATGTAGAATGACCTAATTGTCCTTGGTGTTAAAAAGGTATAATAAAATGATATTTAGATAAGTTATAATTAGTTTCTCATATATTATTATCATAAATAAAAATATTTTAAATATTTATTTATTGAAAAAAAATAATATTAAATTATATTTGATTTAGAAAATTTAATATTTTAATTAAAAAAAAAACATTTCCAACCACACAATTAATAAAAAGTCAACTCCAAGCATAACATAATATATAAAAAAGTACACACATGACAACATACAATATGATGAGTGATACAATCAAAGTCAAGCCTCTCTACTCATATAAGTTTGCAACCTATTCCAACGATTTTCTGCTGGCATCCCCATCAGAAGTCGGGTATGAAGTGGATGTGAACAAAGAAAGTCGTAGCACTCTCTTAATAAGTTGTCATCTGAAATGTTCATGGTTCTTAGTAACTCAGAAATTTGGTCTCCTCTATATTGAGCTGAAGGTGTTCTAGGAATTAGGTTGTATTGGTCATTAAGTAGTGCATTGCGTCGTTCAATAGTTGGAAGTTGGCGGTTAGTAGCTGCAAGCATTCGTCGATCAAGAGCATTTGCTTCCTCAAGTAACTCTATTATTTTGGAATCCATCTGATTTAAACACACATAAGAATCAATTAAAATAAAAATGATAAAC
>Ga0214543_1005300_pt1 | contig 23852 bp, 10 predicted proteins | sample CNSS2metaG_FD_160094 | JGI IMG/M metagenome (GOLD analysis project Ga0214543, IMG submission 160094) | Root nodule microbial communities from cowpea collected in UCLA plant growth center, Los Angeles, California, USA - CNSS2 | ecosystem: Host-associated > Plants > Roots > Nodule | place: USA... | reverse complement strand
TATATATATATATATATATATATATATAAGGATATTTTTGTAAATTAAAATTTAATGAGTACGGGTATTCACGAGTACGGATACTATGATACCCGTTAACATGCAAGTATCAATACCCGCAGGTAGTAGGTATCCATTTTCAATATTCATTTTGTAGCCGTTGTGAATTTTATCTGCAGATATCCGTGAATTCGGATTTTTTTGACATCCCTATAAACAATAATACACTTCTATCCCATACTCAAATACAAAAAAATAATAATAATAATAATAATAATAATAATAATAATAATAATAATAATAATAATAATAATAATAATAATAATAATAACGTATATGCCCATTGAAATGATTAACTAATAACAATTAATTATGCCATTTTTGGTAAAAAAAATCTAAAAGGAACTTTTCCGTAGAATTAAAATAGGAATGGATAGAATCATTAGAAACTGTATCTCAGTTAATTGGTCTCAGTTAATTGGAAAATATATTTCTAAAGGCGCCACTAGAAAAAATAGTTTACATTTATTTTTATTTAAATTCATTATTCCTTTTCCTTATATTAAGTTTAGAAAAAAAAATTTATTGCTTATTAAAATTTTAAAAAGTAAAAATTATAACGATGATGAGTAGCACAATGTATTTTTCTTATTACTTGTAATGCAATAGAAAGTTGATAGAGCATATTCAAGAAACTAGGACAGAGAATATATGTGATATTTCACATATTAGTGATCTTTTACACATTTATAGCTTTCTCAACTCGAAATTGTGCTCAATAAATGTCTGCGGAGATTTATCATCAAAGATAGGTACAGAGAAACTTACAGCAACAAGGTGAACTCAAACTTTCTATTTGAAAATTTGAAACTGTACTCCAACCTTTTAAAGTTTTGTATAACTTAAGTCATTCCATTTCCAAATGGTGTTATATAAAGGAGATGAAATGAAAAAAAAAAAAAAAACTTGTGATTTTATTTAAACCACACTACATGTAGGATATAATGTACAAGGTAAACACGCTTATAGATTAATCGAACTTATCTATGAAATATTTGAGTTCCACTACTTGTTTAATTAAATAAACAAAATTTAGGATAAAACTCAATTCTTTAAATATATCATAGAAAAGTGAAATCGTATAAATCTCACTAGTTGTTCGAAAGCACCTGTATAGTTTGGAATTTTTGAATTTAACATATAAAAGGTTGAGCACATTATTAGATACTAAATTAACAAAGTTACAAAATAATATAAGAAACTTTTTCTTAAAAACAACAAAAAGTTACGAATGAACTAAATAAGTTTAATTTAATTTCTTAGCAAAGACTAGCTCAATCTTTGTGATTCTTTTAGACAAATGAATCAATCTTGAAAACGTTTTTTCTTTTCTCAAACTAAATCAGAAGTCAAAATTTGAACTAACTCGATTGATTTCAGATATGTAAACGCATGTGTGGAAGGTGAAGGGGAAGGGTGGTATTGAGTGTGACATGAGTTCAGTTAAGGGTGTCAACAACATGCTAGTTAAGGTCTGGGACCAGCCAATAAATAGGGAAGGTCCCGTCTAACGAGGTCAACCATATACCTTGAAGTGTTCTTGGAAAAATATTTAAGTTTGACCCTGCCAATGTATTTTATTCAATGTATTGAGAGGTTCTTCATACATTAGCTGTGAGCCATATATACAATGTATTTTACCAGGCATCGTGATCAAAACAACACTTCAACTGTTACACTGTAAACTGAAAGCAAGAGAAGTTAGCTTTAAACTTAGAAAGGAGATACAGTAAAAGATTATATGGTTATACACTTGATATAGTTTAGAACAGGAAACGATTATTTTAAGATTCTGACGTGTTTTCTATTCAGCAGTTTAAACTTTGACTATAATTTCAAATGCATACCATTTCACATCTTTCATTTATTGCTGCCATATACACTGAGAGTAGTTAAGGTGAAATTAATTAAAATAGTAGTGTTACATGAAAAATAAGCTTATCTCTTGAAACCAATTTACTCTAAAATCACAGTTTATGATTACCTTAATAAATCAAACAGGACCAATTCAGACAAGCTATTAGACAATAGGTGCAAGTGGTTCAGTCCACCCTAATGAAGAAAGGGTGACCTCATTAAACTTATTGGGTTTTCTGGTTCACACTTTACATAGGTAGGGTATGTTCAGAACGCAGATACCCATTAGCAATGGTTCCCCATGTGAAATCTAAGCCAAAAAACTAACTACTTAGTATGAGTATGAACTTCATGTGAACGCTTGAAAGCAGCAAAGAAACCTGTTTGGGGACATGAACAGCAGCACTCAACCAAACTCGCATATCTTGTCATTCAAACAGGTAGAGGTTTGAGAATAGATCCTGAATATCTCAGTTTTCTATTATTCCGTTTATTTCATGAACTGTGTGAGTAGACCAGTTGACTGGATCATAAATCAAACCTGGCATCATCTCACCCCTGACTAAGATTGAAATTTAATATTTCATTAGAAACCGTCCAGATCTACGTCTCTTTTGAGGAAAGATAAGATGACACTGACATCACTAGAGAGCAATTGATAGCGATGTCTTGTCCCGTTTTATTCCGCGTTGTTTAGTCGATGGATTTCATTCACAATTGAAGCTTTCTGTGGGACCTTTATGATCATCTATCTGATGCAGAATTTGGACTCAAACTCGGCTTACTCAGAGACAACTAAAATTAGCATCAGCAATAGAAACTTAAACAAGTAAAACCGCATTACAGAGTAAAATATATCCATATGATCACACCAAACAAAACTTTCCCATCAACCTAATATATGGGCATTTTACAAGAGACCAAGACAACAGCCAACATAAATATAGTTCCTCTTAGTGTCTACTGTGGTGAAACCGAACTGGAGACAGAAAACTGCAATTTATCTAAATTATAAATTGGCTAGAGATAAAAATCAAACTCTAAAGAAAATGTATAAGTGCTACATTTTAGATCTAGGTGTGAATAAATTATCCATTTTACTCTTGAGCAGTTGGAGCAGCAGCCTGTTGAATTCTCCGTTGATGCACATCCCAATTATACACGCGAGCAATTGTAACCTGATCAAATACATATATATCAAAAACTAGAATTAATAATTTTCAAGAATCCTGTAAAAGATTGGATGATAGATATACTGATAAACATTCTCAACATTTGTGCAATATACAAAAAGCAGTTCAAATGTCTCAAATGCGTGATATAAAGATAAGATGTGCATGGAAGATGCAAAAATGAGAGTCTAGATAATGCTGAGTGGGCATCTTTGTACGCTTGTTTTTTAAGAAAACTAAGTAATGAATAGAAATGAATCACTGTTTTTCATTGTTTGTTTGTGAGTGTACTTTTCCATATTCAATATGAAGGTCCAAATTAAATCATTTTCACTCGCTTGTTTTTCCATTCCAAATCAAAGTTTCTCATTTTCTTTGCCGAAAACTGATCAGTGAAATAAAACTTTTTATCTCAATTTTCACTTCCTTTTTTATGTTCTACCTCCCACATTCTGTCCCTCCGGCTGAGAACTTCCCTTAAAGGCATTAACTGGCCTTTCGCCATGCTGCTATGAAAGTTCAATGTTCTTATGTTTATTTGCTTTAAATGGGAAGATGTGGAAAATGCATAGGCGTATGGAACCCTTAGTTAGCAAGCTGACCTGAGTGATTGTCACCTGGTCCCTCAAGAACTGAAGATCAGCAATCAGAACTTCTAAACTAGCTCTAGCATTATCCAGGTTCTTCTGTAGAAGACCTGTAGCCTGAAAAAGAAATATATACTTTATTTATATAAGGGGGAAAAGAAACAAAGAACAAAAATAACACCTAAAAACTAACAAACAAGTACCTCTTCTAATGAATATTCAAGCATAACATTTGCTCCCAGCCACAAGCACACCGAATCAGTTTCTTCTATGCGTGCTCGTGAATATATGCCTTCTGATACTTCAAAATCAGTAATAAGTTCCTGTATTTAAATTCAAATACAAACCTTAAGTTTGTAACATAACTGATGCTTTTCACTTGCAGTAAAAACTTTAAACAGTTTACTAGAAATATGCTCAATATTAAATTTTTAATGACATCCAAATATGATGAGAAATTGATTGACAATAATAACTTAGGACTCTATAGCAACAACTGAGCCTAAAATCTGGGTGCAGGGAGGTGACTAGGACCGGAGGGATAGTGATATCCTAAACTGCATCCCAAAATCACATCAGAGTGGACTAGTCACAGAGACCAAGTTATACAGAGTTTAGATGAACATGTGTAAGAGATTGTTCAATGATGGACCAAACAAGAATTTATTAATAATTTTTTATTATTCTGAGCTCTTTACTGTTTTGCACCTATGTGCAGACATGATGAGTGGTAGATATATGTGTTCAGGAGACAATTTCACAAATACAAATGAAAACCTAGCATATAATGCACAAAAGCTTCTAGTTGTACACAAATATCAGTCCAACATTATCCTTTCATAGGGTTCATTATATATTTTTTTCTTTTATTCCTTTGTTTCCTCTACTGTAGTCTTCCTAACCCAAAAATTACACAACTAAGCACAAATTTAGCACATCCTTATTGAACACAAATTTTACATATCCTTGTTTCAGACCTGCCGGATTTTACTTATCTGAAAGTATATATACATTCTTATTTCAGACCTGCCAAATTATGCAAAATGTGAAGGCATTAAACTAAATGTAAAAACATTAATACTCTTGCATGCGTGTCTAGTCTAGGACTAGAACTGCTTCTCTATGTCAGGAAAAAGATTGATCACAGTATCAATCTTTTAAGATATGAGGGATTAACAAAAAAGCAGAGTCCAATAGCTTGAGACGTGGAATCAACTATAGGGGATGATGACGATACGCATATCCCAACAGACAGAAAGAACTTTATCATATAGTATAAACCTTACATAAAAACTACAACCAAAAAATAAAAAGTAAATAAAAAGCACACGTTTAACTCCACATAACTAGAAAATTGATATAAGCAACATCAATGAAGCCCAGCAATGAAACATGTGGATATTAACCGGCAACTTTTCATGGAAAGAAGGAACTACACACTAGCTGCCAACAAGAAAAAAAATAAAAGGATATATCTAAACAAAGGTCACGACCACAAAACTAGTGCTATGCTTAAATACTATTGAGGAATCAGGAAGTCTTGAGGATGCAGCAACATTAGAAAAACGATGGCATATTTTTTCTGGAAAACTATATGTATTGACAGAATAATAATAATAATATACATACAATTTCAGTGTTCAGCTGTCTGATAAAAGCTAACAACCATTAATATCTTGACACTTCTGTAAAATAATAACTACGAGTATATTTTACCTAAATAATATTTACAATTATTACTTGTTTAGATATAGTTTGTTATAGAAAATCAGGCTCAAGACGAACCTCACCAGTACCCTTCTTAGCTTGCAATGTAGCAACAACATCTAAGCACTTTTCAATATCTGGTATCTTTGCCTGACAACCACCACAAAAAAGACGTGTCACTGCAATAGGCTGGTTAGATTACCAAAGAAAAAAAGATTGGATATACTCACTTCAGAGTAACTTTAGATGAATCATTTTATGTTTACATATTTTTGCCAAAATAGAACAAAAAGGGAACATTTTCTTGTTTTAGTTGAAATTTGAAAACTAGCAATTGGTAATAAATCAACAAGATTGTTTTAAGTCCATCCTATACTACTTCAAATATGAAGCCTAGACAGTTAGGAATGGCCAAAATTAAAAATATAAGACAACTATAGTTTGGAGTTTAAACCTATCAACCTACATAGCATCAATGCAACTCAACTAGGCCATGAGGCGTGAACCCAACTGTTTGTTCTGGTTAAATCCCATATATGTTTCAAAAACTATAGAATTAGAACCATGACACAAGTCCCGAGATGAGTAATATTAATCATGTGTTACAGAAAATATAGCTTGCTTGATCCCGTCCAACAGACACCTAAACAGGCATAAAACTGTCACATTCACACTTCATCTTTGACAAGTTAAAGTTTTAATTGGTGCTACTAATTCTAACTTAAAATACAATATGTGTTTCTTCATGTCATGTTTCTAGCCCTCAAACAAAACAATAATAAAATAAAAGTATAAGTATGCCTTATTGTGGCTTATCTAGGAATATCATAAAGTATAATCTATTATTAGATATATAGGGAAATTAAACCTGAAGATCCCTTTGTTGAGCAAGAAGCTTCATTTCTACTACCTTGTATTGCTGAAGTCTGCAAGGAAAACATGATGGATCCTAATTCATACAAACATTAATAAGATCGCATTTACATGGAAACAAGAAATAAATTCACAAATAAGCCTCTCTTTCCGTGTCCAAATGAACTTTTCGTTTTGAAAGCATCTTTCGGAGCAAGAGAAACTTAATTTTTCTTAGTATAATAACACATTCGCAGAATTTGGTAGACAATTTAGAATGGAGACCAGTGTTACAAATGGTGGATGGCCAAATTTCTGCCAGATAAACATGCAATTACAGCCTATGGAGCTGCCATTGCAGGCCTTCATTCACAAATTTACTATGGGAATTTGCCAAAAAACCCATTGTCATTTAGCTATGATGGGGGCATTTAGTTCCTTTTCCATGTTTGGTACATTTAAAAATATAACAAAACTGGGTACAGGGTTAAAAATTGGTGCAATTTTGGTATAACTAAAAAATTAGAAACCAAGGATAATAGTTTAGATCAGTACCATACATACCATTCAGTTTACTAGTCAAACACATCATACTGAAATAATAATGATTGAAGGAGGTTCATGACATAAACTCCATCTAATAACATTTGTTAGGACTTAAGCACAAGAGAATAGTACAACTCAAAACAAAACACGAGACCATAAGGCGGGAGAGTCATGAGACTTAAGTATGACATCAAGTAGCTTATCCTACTTAGTGTGAGACTCTTACACTGTCATCTCCCTGAAGGACCAACATCTGCAACAGCTTTGACACCATCGACAATAATCTAATGGAAGTTAATTTATCTCTGGCGTGTCACTCACCTATTAGTATTCAGTTTGCACCTTCAGGTATCACTTTCAATAAACACATCAATTGGTAGCACTTAAGCACAAAAGGAAAGACCAACCCGAAAAACTAGTTCATTAGATAACTTATCCTACTCAATGTGGATCTCCTAACAAATGGGTTGATTATACAAATTGCACACTTATTGAATCTAAAGAATGACAATTTAAGCATCATGCATTGACATGTTCCAAAGATCTAAAAAGGAATCACGTGGATTGCAACCTTAAAATCACATGAAAAGCTGCAAAGTTAGTTCATTAACCACTATTCAAATCACAGAAACAAAAAATAAAAACAGACTATTATTTCAGGTAGCCTAACAGAGATTGTTTATCCAAAATAACTCCAACGCCATTCAGCATTTCGTCATTTCGAGGTAATAATTCATTTAATGTTGCACAAGTTTTCTCCCCATGTAGCCAACTTGACCAACTGGAGGCTTTCTTGTTGTATGCACAAATTGTACCCATTCCAAAATCCAGACCAAAAGATCCAGCCTAAATCACCTATATTGATCTTCTTCAGCTCACATTCAGCTCAGCTTGTTCTGTCATCCCTATTCCCGACCTTTGCATAAAAAAACTTCATTTCACACTCAATCAATTTTATAAATCCTACCAACTCCACCACTTATAAACTCACATCAATTTCTGTAACTCTATCACATTCTTTTAAAAATCTTATTACTTCGCACGCACCATTGACTATCACTATGTCACAAACCCCACACATTTCTCAACCACAGTCAAATATTAGCACATTTTCGCTAGTCCCATACTCGTTTATAAAGGCAAACTACAAGGCACCGCAAAAATGCAGATTAACCTAGCTGAGAACTAACTGAAACTTGGATATAATTACCATCACACTGATGCAATCACAAAACTCTACGAATGAACAATAGAAGCTGATTTTTACGATCAAGACAACCAGAGAAAAATAACAAGCAGATCCTTAAAATCTAAGGTTTCGAGAATGTCAAAAATGAAAGTGTAAAAGAGGAAAATGAAGATGAAAACCTCTCTTGGAGAAAAGCGAGGGCTGAGCCAACATCGAGGCCCGATTGAGTGAGGTAAGTTTGAACATCCTCCACGAATTGTGCCCCTGGTATACCTCTTCGCTCCGTCAGCGCCGAACCTGAACCCGAACCCGAACCCGATGTTGAAGACGAAGAAGCCATAGTTGACGCTCACACGCCGCAATACACCACACGACGCTTTATTAAATGTCGTTTAAGTTTGGGTCCAATAGTGGACTTCTATGAGGCGAAGACCAAAGCCCATGCTCGAGTTTGGTTCTTTTTCTCTTCCTAAAATTACTCTTCACACCACCTATTTTATACAAGAATCATTCCTTTTTTGGTGAATTTTACTTTAAATTTAAATATTCTCTAAAAAAGAATATAACAATCTCCCACATTTTAAAGAACGTTTGTTTCAAGTACAAAATTGTATTCTCGATACATTCTGAAATATTATGCTTAAAAATATTATTTCTATAGACATGTCTGTCTCATGTCGGTAATTTAAAAAAAATATTTAGTTAAAATAAAAAATTATGAGTACAACACTATATATATATATATATATATAGAGAGAGAGAGAGAGAGAGAGAGAAGAATGAAGCAAGAACAAGTATTTATTGATATGTATCTAAGCCAACAAAGAGTTTATTAATTGCCTATGTTTTGTTTATCAAACATTCAGGATAAAAATATGAACTTTTCAATAGAATTATTATTTTTTACATAAATTTTCCATAGAATTATCGTTTTGATTAAAGAGAAAAGCGGCATTTCCCTCCTTTTTTTCGTATAGTAAATTAAAAAAAAAAAAAAAAAACTACGCGATGTATTTGAGAAGGCCACGTATTTCTATTTCAGATTTACAGATTAATGGGCCTTTTGGGCCATCACAAATTCCTTATCGTACTTAAGCCCTTGAAGCAAATCCAATAAATAAATCTCAATACTAATTGGAACAATCCCAAATCATGAATTCTTGAAAATATAAATTTTTATACTTCTCCATGTTTTTTTTTCCACTACTTTAGATAACTCAATTATCTTCAATCTAATGTAATAAAAAAAAGTCTTTTCGAAGCAACCCCACAACCTATCCAACAATAATACTTTTACTATTTCAATCATTTAATGTAAGAAATTACTGCCAAAAGCAATTAAAAAAATATTATTGGGAACAATTTGAAATGAAAAGTGAGTTGAAGAAGAAAACAATGACACTGTCACGTGGAGAACTTGAATTGCTCTCCAATAATTATTGATTGCTCTCAAGATTGCCCTATGAGGCAATTTTAATGGAAATTCATCTCCCACTTTATGTCAAATCAGTAAACCATAGCTTGTACTTCGATCCCATATAAAATTTAATCTTTTATGTTTTATTATCTTTGCATAATTTTTGTTTTACTGAAGAAAGTAGTTAAAATATTGGTCGATAATTCAGCTTTGAACATGGCTTAAAAATATATTGTAGTTATTATTGAGGAAAATCTACATGAATCTCATTAAATGATATGAATTTCACGAAATTTATATAAAAAAATGTATCATGTTGGATTGGGTCGAGTTTCTAATTTTTATACTAAACACAATTCAACCTAATCCACTCTTGATCAAATTTAATTGGATTGGGTTAAGATGTTGAAAAACTTTGTTAGTTGTTAAATTTTTTAATTTTCAAGTTCAATCTAATTAAAAGTAACGCAATTTGTTATTTTGAATGTTGTCATTGATATTAAATTTATGAGTTTGATTTCTCTCCTAAATTTTTTTGTGTTGTGATAGAAATCAATAGAAAAATACAAATATAATATAGAAATGGAACAACTTTCCTATCATGTGAAATTTACATCGAAAAGAGTAATAACCAGTTTCCCTTATAAATTGTAATCACTTTTTTCGTAAAATATCGCTTCCTTATTATATTTCTATTCCAATACAAAAGATAAAAATCTATTTAATAATGGTCTGTTGAGTATTAAAAACATATTATTTTAGTGCTTTAAAGATAATTTTTAATATATTTTAAAATTTTAAAATTAATGATCATTAGTATATTTTGAAGATACAACATAGATCAACAAATAAAAATTAGCAGAGAATCCAAACACTAAATTTATCATCCAATTTATATATGGGTGAGTTAATTTAAATTTGACCATGTTAACCTAATTATAAATAAAACTTAACTCAATCTTATTGAATTGAATCCTGATATAAGCTACCCCTGAACACTCCTAATAAAAAATGGTTTGAAGAATGATACTACTAGCATTGGTCCTGAAGGTTGGTGGCTCATTGAAAAATATAGTGTAAAGATAAAGGGAGAAAGCAGGTATGGACCAAAGCACAGAAGAATATTTGGGCTTCCCCAACTACTTTATTTTATTTGTGTCACCAATTCTATTATATAAAAATAAAAGTCCTTAACTGATGGAACACTCTGTCATACATTTTCCTTTCTCACTTCATTTGGAAACTCACTCTCATTTATGTATATTTTTCTGCGTCTTCTATCTAATCTCATAGCGTAATTCAAGAAAGGTTATGCACCAATGTGACGTGATGATGTGGTTGAAAAATGATAAGACTTAAAATTAAAGCATAAATTTGTCCATGGCTTACCTAGCACTAGGGAATACTCTGATATCTGGTGTTGGATTTGGTTAACAGTAGTTTAATGGAAATGTTGTCTTGGAGCATGTGTTGAATTCATTGTACAAACGTAGCCTCCAAGACTAGAGACTTTGCTTAACCAAGTAATGGGTAAGTGAAAAGGATCATAGCCAATAATTTCACACTTTATGAGTTGACAATTGCGGCTACTCACCCTGCCACATGCACATCAACTCTATTATCATATTCTCTATCAACGATTCCACCAAAATTTTTATTAATTTGTTCAAGTGATGTGAGGACAAGTGGTTAAACAATAAATCATATGGTTAAAGAAGCGGGTAAATACACAAATAGTTTTAAGTGTTCTCCAACATAATTAACATGCTTGTTTTAGTGTTTCTTTATGCTTATGTTAGCTCTACAAATTTCATTCTTTTTCTTATATTTTATAATTTAAGTATGAGTTTAAGTCTCATTTTTTATAAAGATAGTTGAACAATATACAAGATAGAAGATTCATAAGTTTGTTGTTTTAAGATTTTAGATCGAAAATAGTGTTAATCATTTATGTGGATTAGGCTCAAGTTTCATAAGTGTTGTGTCTTTCAAGTAGAATTTCATGTTAGGAATCCAAATGTGAGTCTAAGTCCCACATTGATAAAAAATGAGAAAGTAGAGTATTATATAAGAATAAAGACTCATAAACTCATTGCTTTAAGGTTTTGAATTGAGAGTGGTGTCAATGTCTTATGTAGTTTGACTCAGGTCTCATTGATGTTTATTCTCCCCAATAAAACCCATTCCTCTATAAACCTAACAAGTGGTATCAGAGTCGACTGATGTTCTTATCTTATGTTATCTTTTATTTTCTTACTATCTTATTTTTTGTTGTAAAAAAAAGTGTACAAAGATAACCTACACATACAGTTCTGTGTACTATTTAAAAAACTTTTAAATATGTTGTAATAAAGCTTTTGAAAACGTCATGATCAATGTGGCTTTCATAACTTGGTTCAATTCTTAAATACTTACCATGTCAAACCATTCTATATAGGTTTTGTCAAGGAAATGGGGCTGAGCCAATAGAAAAATCGATGGTTAAGTTTTGTAAGAAAAATATTCGTCTAACACATGTGAAAAACATCTAAAATATGTTGTTAAAGCTTTCGAAAATGTCACAATCAAATGAGACTATAATGCTTCATGAACAACACTACTGTTAGTGAATAAAAGGGTGCTTCATAAGTTTAGGTTCACGTTTGATTTAACTGAGCTTTCATAGTTGAACAGGATCGCATTTGAAACCAAAAACCAGTCTAATAAAATATAGTTGGTTTAGATTTTATTTTATCCTAAACAAACCAAACCAAATTATAAACATCATAGTATCAATCCAATTATTAAAAAGGTGAGTGATATGCTTCTTCAACACTGTAGGGTGCTGTATTCCTCTGACAATATGATCCTCGTACTTGTCATTTCCGTGATTCATATTTGATGCTTCGAATACCCTAGGATTTTCAATTTAAAAATAAATCAAAAAATCCAAGAATAACATAAAAATTATGAAAAAAATTAAACATCATATAAAAATAAAAACTCAAATTTATTATTTAAAAATTTAAGTTGAATGCATGGTGTTAATTCCTTAAATGGGATGCACTTGTTTCATTGATATTATGTCTTTTCAATGATTTTTTTCTTAAAATATTCATCAATGTTTTCAGTATTTTCATGTCTCTCGACTTGTCTCCTTAATCACCAACTGATTATTTTTTCAGCATTATCATTATAATTATATCTCATCTTTAGTGTACAAACCAAAATTTATGATCGGAACTCACATAATTTACCCATAAAAATAAATGACACCAAATAATACACATAAACTCTCATAATATATAGTTACCCTAAAAATAAATAATACACACACACACACACACATATATATATATATATATATATATATATATATATATATCGTACAATATTTTTGTCCTATGTCTAAGTTGTATATTCTCTTCTTCACCTGAACATTCACATGTCCTCACTGTAACATATTCTCTTAACATTACCAGCACACTCACTCGCTCTGATTGGAAACTGACGTATGGTACTTAATTCTTCGTGTTTATTCCTTTCACAAAAACTACATGATGTAAAATGCCTGAAAGAAGGAACCAAAATGACTTAAAATTCTTCCAATAGAATAAAAAAGGGATTCAGTATCTCAATTGCACCATAATTTTATTCCGGATTCCATTATAAAAGAAAAAGTATCAGAAACTAAGAAACAAATTTTTTAACTGAATGTTTTCTAAATAATTTCGTGTTCTTATTAACATATTTTCAATAACTATATATACTTCGACAAAGGAATTCACCAACTTTTCTATAATAAGATAAACGTGAATAGTTTTGATTATATTTGAATATAGTGATGTATCTATATGAAGTTGAAATGTGATGAAGCAAGTTGTAGAAATAAGTTATTAGTATTGGGAATGTTGAGTTAAATTAGTTAGGGAAAAATAATGATAATGATTTGAAAAGGTTGATGCGAAAAAGTTTACATTTGTGATTGCATTAAGCATATGTGAATTATGTGTAGCCAATAGAAAATAGAGTTTGGGCACTTAGAAGGATAAGATGAAAAATAGAGGCCAATCAATTTGTTCACAAACTCACAAAACATATTAATCATGCTACTATCATCTTTAAGTAAGATAAGCTCTTATCCTACCCACAGAAAATGATGTATGACTCCCCAATTTAATGTACTTGGCTCAATAATCTATGTGAAACCACTAATATCGTGTTTTGTGGCTATGCATGTGCGATTATGAAATGTTAGCGACTTATAAAGAACATTTTTTTTTCTTAATTTTGATTAAAACGCTAAATACTTACTTATATATGTTGTGTGCCAAAAGTTATTATCAAAATTTTAATTATTTAGTTATTGTATAAAAAAAATTCTAATATAAGTTTCGCTTTAAAATTTATATGATGATAAATGCAATATAACATCTTCTAAATCGGTCTAGGCTCGTTACTGTTTATTGTTACCCTCAGCACATGAAGAACAAAAAATGTTATTAAAATTTGAAAGATGAAAGGGAAAACTAGGTTTAATGTTTGTTTTGAAAGTGGAATTTTTTTTTTTCTTTTTCCAAACGTGTGTTAATGGGACAAGTGGTTGGGTGAAAAGGTTATATTGATTGGAATGAGTTCAGGAGAGGTTGACCTCGATCCAATTCATCATAGTGTTTCAAATTACCTATATATAAAACTACACATTGCCATTTTCTTCTCTACAATTTATTCAAACAAATGTAACAAAAGAAGATAATCCCATTTTATTAATTATTACCTAAATTCTTGCTTCATTACATATTAATTTTGAGCAAGTTATTTTATTAAATTGATTTTTAAAGTGAAATTTGTATCACTTGTATATTGTAAATTTATTTTATCTCTAGTCCATATAGATTTTCAATGTATCATCCTCACACTAATACATGTTTTGAGTATAGGACTAGACATAATTAATTAATAATTTGATAGTGGTCCGATAATGATAATATGCCAGCTCAACAAAAAATAAACTTTTCTAAGATAAGTTTCAAATAATTCAAATATTATTTTAAGTAGTGGATCTTAACTCTAAGTCGGTCGTTACAAAACTAACTTATAAATTGAGATTTGAATTCATTATATTATAAATTAGACTTATTATAGTCAATGTGAGATCTCCAATAACAAATTCTATTATTGTTAGATATGAATAAAATTAAATATAGATGAATTTCTCTTTAAACACTTTAAAAAAAAGAAATCAATTTTCTATAACTTGAAATTAGTTTATAGAAAAATTATGAGTTTAGTTTCACGCGGTAAAAATCAATTTTTGTATGATAAAATAAACATCATGAAGACTAACTTAGTAAAATTTTAAAATCTATTTAAAAAATTAACATGCATATCTTTTACATGTACAAGCTTGTATTCAGACTTTTTATTACATATATTTGTCATTCATCATGTTAAAAATTTTATATTAATTAAAAGTATGATTAATTTTAAAAAATAATCATCAAAGAATTTAATTTTATAGAAATATTTAGATTTCATTTTTTTTAATACATTATGTATATATACTTAATACTTATAATATTGTATGAATGATAATGCTTAATCTTTTTTAAAGGTCAACGTATACTACATATTTTTACGTAGGGTGAAAACCTAATCAAGTTATAAAAAATATTTGAATATGTAACTAGGTGAAACTATTTATCTTTTGGTAGTGTTTTAAAGGTCAAAGTTTTGACTTGTCATATCATGTACGTGCTTACCATCAATATTACCATAATTTAGGGTAAATTAGATTTTAGTTTATTTCCTTTGAAAAAGTCTTGGGTGCTGTCTAGTAACTTGAAAATGAAAGTCAATTAGACAATTTTATGTTTGGCAAAATTAGGTTACTTGCATTTATCCTTTTAATAAAAGAATTTTAATTCATCTATATTAAAAGCCTTTTAATTTAGACCTCACATTGATGGGAGCCACCATCGTACACCGGTTAGGTTGTCTTTTCGGGTTTTCTTTTCTTTCACTGAAAAATATATAACTTTTAATTTTAAAACCTATATTGGCTTTTCCGATAAACAAAATATGTTGCGTTTTATTTAAAAACATATTTTAGTTGTGGCCTATAATTAATTAAATGTAAGGAATTTTTAATTTCGACAACTTTTATACTAGTATATGCTTTTTAAATACTATATTCATTTTTAAGACTTCAAGAGATGAATTTTAACTTTTATATACCTCTACCTTTTGTTTTTTCCACTTTAGGACTTCATTTATATCTAAATCTAGTGAGTGTGTGTTTGTATTTTTTTTTTTTAAATTTCATGCCTTTATATTTTATTTATAGAAAAATATTGGTAACATATCTTAATTAGTTAGTGAGACAGTAATTTCTCTAATTATTTAATTAATGTATTCACCAACTAATTTAATTAAATACAAGTTGCATGACTTTGTATATAGTAGACAATGACATGTAACACATAAAGACTAGGTATAGAAATGTGCAATTTGTCCTAAATTAGATTAGTATATCCCTACTTGCAAACCTTCTGGCTGGCAGGGAGAAGAAAAATATTGTATAATTATACGTCTTTTAAAATAAAAAATAAAAAAAATCTAAAATAACCATATAAAATTATATCAGTATTAGTACATAATATATAAAATTATACTTCATAAATTTCACTTACATAACATTGTATATCTTAATTTATAATAATATATAAAGAAGATTTCCTCTTTTATGTTTATTTTTCAAAATTTTAATTTTATCCTTTAAAATTTAATTATTTATTAAATTTTAAAAAATTGACGTTATTTTTACAAATTCTTTATAAAACGATCTATCTCTACTTCTTTTTTTTTCCCATTTATCAATCGTTATTTTCTCATCTTTTTTGATATATTTCACTTTTTTTTAATAAATATAATTTTATTTTATATATTAACTTAATAACATTACACTATTACACATATTTAAAAAAATGCATACACTTGCGTGACAACGTTTGTGTTTACGCTAGCGTCCATAATTATTGGTCATGTGTGTTTCATATTTATTTAATGTTCATCAATAAAAATTAAAAAAATAATTAAATAATAAAATAACTATATTTTAATGTTATTAAAAATCAAATATAATTAAATATAAGGAAGATTAAATCAACAAAACAACCAACAAAATAAAAATAGTCTTAAACATCTAAAAAATTATAAAAAAAATAAATATATAAAATATTTTAATAGAAACCTTAAAAGTTTCAAAATCATTGTTTTGTATAAGTACGTCATTGTCTAAAACAAACTTTAAAATGATATTTTTGTCTTTATAAAATTTGTTATGTACATTTATACTATCTTAATTAATGTATTTAATTATTTCAACTTTCAATATAAAAATGAAGGAACCGAAACAAATTAATTATCCTTAACCAATATCCTTAGGACACTGATTAGCATTCTCCGTATTCTTAATAAGTGATTTAATAAAAAAAAATGAAAGATAAAAATGAAAATTAAATAAAAATATTTTTTAATTTTGATTTTCCATTATTTTTTATATGTTATTTATATGTTGTACCTTCAAAATATAAATTGATGTTAAAATACACAACAAATCCAGATAAAAGAAAGCTCAACTCACGTTAAAATATAATATCACCTCAAACTTCTCTTTTATCTTTCATATTTTACATCGTTCAATTTTATCGTTTATACTCAACATAGAATTTAAACTTTAGATTTCTAACATAAATAAATTATATATATATATATATATATATATATATATATATATATATATATCACACTTATGTTATTTATTTGAATTAAAAAATTAGAAAATTCTAATTTCAACCCCTTGAATTAATATATGAAATTTTATTTTAAACAACAAAATACATTCATCAAATTAATCTATACAGATCCAAATTTGTTTAACTTAACAGGATAAGTTATATCGGAACATATAATCTCATGTTGTTCAGAGACATAACTATTGAGTGTATGATTTGTTATAAAGTCTTTACATGTAATTCTTGTCTGAAAAAGAGAGTAAAGAAAGAAAGAAATGATATATACTTTTTTTTTTGTATTTAAATCAGACAACATAAGAATAATTTCTTTTATAAATTTCCCAAACCCTCCCCTCAAATTCTACTATTAGTTCTCTGAAATTGAATAAATATTAATAGAAAAGTAGAACAGCATAAAAAGAATAGACATGGTGATAGTAGACATAATTGTAGGAGTTCGAAAATCTGGAAAATTTGTCGGCAAGGAAGAAGACGAAGCAAATGTGCAATATTTAAGGGGGTGAACTCCTCACACATATCTGCATACACAAACACATATGGGGTGCCATCTCCACACACACACTATACCCACCTTTTTCTTTTTCTCTTTTCCCACTTTTTTTTTTTTCTTGAGTTTGATGGACAAGCCATGACCCCTCCATGTGGTTTAGGAAAACCTTTTAAATAAATTATTCACATCTTTCAAATGCTTGTCCTTTTCTTTACCTTAGCTTTTCTTCTACTCACATGGAGCAGGCCATATCAAAAAAGCATTTTACATTGCAAAAGTAAACTACAACAATAACTGTTCAATTCTGAACATCACATGCCAAAGATAAATGCTTTATCTATATCATTTTTTCAACCATCTTTCTGCCCCTTATTCTCATATATGACTAATAATCTTTTCTTTTCCATTCTCACAGAGACTTCAGGGAAACAAAAGAAACACCAGGAGGGAACAGATACATCATGGTGATGATGATGACCTTGTATATATTATCTTGAAAGTGTGTGACATCATCATCATGTTATTTGGTACACTCACATGACACGTTTATCTGAAATCTTTACCAGAAAGACTTTCGATATAAGGATCATACTGCACTCGTCCGAGCCGGTTTTAACCATCGATTCTGATACCATATTAGGTCTACAGAGGAGATTTCACTGGATAGAACAAACACCATTGAGATTTGAATCCAACCACATAAGACATTAACACCACTCTCAACCCAAAATTTTAAGACAATAGGTTTATAGGTCTTTATTCTTATATAATGTTCCATTTTCTTATTTTTAACCAATATGAGACTTAAACTCATATTTATAAGTATGTAACAGAAAAAATGATAAGGAGTAGAAATTAGAAAGCAATGAAGCTTAACGTTTGAGTTAGCGGGGACAGAGATTTGTAATCTCATCACCACCATGTTATATAATTAGCCACCAAAAATAATTTACGAGATGCTTTAATATATAGTTAGTGGGAGGGTCTAATCCTCATCACCGCCATGTTCTTAAAGGTACTCTAAGCTTAGCTTTAATATATAGTTAGTGTAGTGATAAAGCAGAATCTGATAGCTACTTATTTTAAGTAACGACAATTGATTTGAGGCACCATTGTATGCCACAAACTAAGCACTAATTATTTGATGCGTTGAGGATGTGCTGGTATATTCCTAATTAATTATCATTATGTTCCCAAAGGGTTAGTGCTGCAACTTTAGTCTTCTTCACAATTTCAAAAACTACTCCTAATTGCGGATTAATTAATACTATATGCATGTCATAAATCACAATTTGCAAGTTTCTTCAGCCATTTATATATCACTTTTCGTTTAATTAATCAAAAATACAAAGAGAAAGATACTCAAATATCAAGGCATGTCCCTAGTTTAATCAATTGCCTCCTTTAAAGGTCAAGCAGTATTATTCTTTTTGGACTTTCTTTGATGTATAAAAATGATATAATTAAGAGTAGGAAAAAAAGTATTACCATAATATTTAACATAAAACTAAAAATAAAGCTGTTAAGCACTCCATGATTAGGGCATGATGCATACATAATCTAGTTCTTCCCTATCTTGATCTTTACAGTGAAACACATTTGCTTCATACAGCTAAAAAAAAAAAAACATAATTTAATTTATGAAATGGTTCTAAAATTTGTATTGTGTAATAGAAATGAACTTTGGCAATCATAAACTTGTAAATATTAGATAAGTATAGGATAATTCAAGTTTTTCCTCATGAATATCATGACTTACGACATTACATTGAACTATAGACTCTCATATGCCAGGTCTTAAAACACACACACGAGCTTAAGACTCGTCCAACATGAATTCTTAAACATATGGTTTCAATGATTATAATATTTAATTACTCTCAACATATATCATACTCTATCTCAATCAATACTTTATACACACAAATCAAACATTACAGAATATTATAAAATATTAAATATAAGAGTAAAGTATATAAGTAATATTTTATCTAATTTTATTAGACTAAAACTACTTACCCCTTTTTATCCTCTTTCTTTATATAAAGTTATCATATTCAACTAAAAGAATTATATTTAATATAATTTCATAATATAATATAAAAATAAATAAAATAAAACTTAAAAGTAAAACTTTAAATAATAAAGTGTGAATCAATATTTCACAATAAATAATTAAGAAAATAATAAAAAAATAAAAAATAAAAAGGTAAATATTTCACTAAGAATATCTATAACTATATATAAAGAGGATTCCCTCTTTTGTGTCCATATTTCATAATTCCAACTTTACCCTTTATAATATAACTATTTGTTAAATTTTTAAAAATTAATTGTTATTTTTACAAATTTTTATAAAACTATTTACTTATTTCTTTTTTCCTTTTTCTTCTATGCATCAACCGTTATTTTTTCATATTTTTCTCATACATTCACTTTATTTTTAATAAATATAATTTAATTTTGTTTATTAACTTAATAATATTACAATATCTTCCATTACTAATATAATATTTATAAAGAGAATTCCTCTTTTTGAATCCACTTTTTATTTTTCAATTTTACCCTTAATTAATATTTTAAAAATTAATTATTTTATAATTATTTTTTTAACCTTTTTTAATTTTTTTATTTTGATCATTATTCTAAAAACATTTTTTGACAGTTAATTTATTTAACAATTATTTTAAAATTTATTATATATTTAACAACTATTTTAAATTTTATTATATATGTTTAAAAATAAATATTATTGATCTTATACAAATTAAAGAATGCAAATACACATGCGCGACAATGCATGTGTGTTCCCTAGTATTAAATAACAACGATACAACTAAATTAAAAATAAAAGTGTTGTTTATAAATAGACTGTGCATCAATATATGGAAACGAATGATGCAGCGTTTTTACATAAAATGGGTGAGGTTTTTTAGTGGTTTCCTTTTAATTCTCTTGAGAGAATTCTAGTCTTCTTTAGTATTTCTTAAACTTATAACAAAGAAAGGTAAAGACTAATATTTTCGTAATTTTGTGTATGACCACTAGTAAATGTATATAAGAACTTATTTTTCCATTGTTGTATCGTTGGTTGCAGTCGCTTTTGACAATTTTCCTGTCTTGTTTCATTTGTCGCTTCAAACAGAAAATCCAAACATAAATCATTAACTAGAATCATTGTTAAGAGTATTTTTCTCTTAATTGTGGGTTGAGGGAAATATTGTAGGATTTTCTTATTTTTATTTTAGTTATATTTTTTTAACATTTTCCTACAGTAATAAGGATGAACAATGGCGTTTAAAAATGAAGTTAACAACTAAACAAAGTATTTAATAATGTAAATATTTATATATAAAATACTTATATGAGGAAATAGTGTTTAAACAACTTGTTTTTTTTATGAACAAAAAGAAATATATATTAAGAAAATAATTTGGTTGTACCAATCTATATACAAGAATCATATATATATATATAATTAAGTACACATTGTATAAAAACGAAGTGAATTTGTTAAGCAACTAACAACTAATAACAACACACATAGAAAAGAAAGCAACACATGAGACGCTATCCAATAAGCTTTTGTAACATTTGGATTGACAAAATGTCAAAAGAAGTCTTCACTAAAAAAACATCCATATTTTAGTAGATGACTGTGATGTGGGAAGTTTGTTTTTATAAGAGATACCAAAGCAATAAGCAATATATTATCGTGCACACAACAATAATTAGTTTAATGATATATGAAAGCAAATGAAAGCATATGAGAAGATGGGTGAACTGTGAGAATAAAGGTGCATTAAAATCCAAACATGACATGAGTTTTTGTCTAAAAAACGGATGAAATTAAATTATAAGGTCATTTTCAAAATGTAGTATTAATTCTGGTAATCAATTTTGGATTATATAATAAGCAGTTTCATATAATTTTCTCTTACACAACTAATGCAACTCCAATCATGATGTCTATTCCTTATCTGGCCATCTTTTTCACGAGATATGAATTATTGATCACGTTTAAAACTATATGAAGCAAAATTTGCAATATCATATGGTGCTTACCAAGTGTTAAACAAATAGAGGTTGTTGAAGGTTGAAGGGAAAAATTGCTTAACGAGGGTTCTTTCTTACCTCTTAACAAATGTTTTTGTGTGGCATGAGAGAAATAGGAATCGGGTTGGTTTTGAGTGGTATTATTATAAGAGGCGAACATGAGATCCCTTGTCCTTTTCCTTTACAGCATAATGAGACGAAAGCATTTGATGAAAGTTGAAAAGTGAGAGCGTATGAAGAGAAGAGAATTGCGTGGAATAAAGTATTGGTTCATTCCGGGGTAAATTAATCGAGAATATCTTTGTCAGAAGAAACATTTTTAGGAGAAACTAATGAGCAAAGGAGAGGACAAGAACACAAAGGGAATAAATTTGTTAATTTGTTATTCACTTTTTTCCCCTTTCTTGAACCTGTTTTAGCCGTGATGCTAACATCTGTGTTACCAGGACCAATGACCATTGCGAGTTGTTTGAAAATAGTCAAGTTTTTTAGAAGACAATGGCGCAGGATGTTGACAGACACACCAGAACCAAACCAAGGGCTTGTATTTTATATTGGTATTTGGGTGGATTTGTTTAATAAAAAAATAATAAAAGAAGCAGATTTGGTCCTCCTTTTGCATGTTTTTTGGGTGTTGTCAGAATCCCCAATTGGGAGACCCTGGCATGATGTAAAAAGCAAAATTGAATAGGCACATGGGAGGTATTGAATTCTGGTCACTGATTACTGAAAAAAATGAAATAAATAAGTGGAAGCATCACGTGATGAACTTTAAAGGAAGGTAGCAGCAAATGTTAAAGGGTTGGGTTGTGTTGTGGGTGGTCCTGTGGTTCAATAATGAAGCCATGCCCTGCTTTTTTGTGAGCCATATTTGTTCATGAATGATGATCCTGAAATGGGGGTCTAGGAGGAGGATGAGCCACTACTATTGATAGCGATCAAACTCAGGCACTCGTGTGCTCTCGCTGCCACCGAAAGTGAGAGGGGGCACTTTTTTGGTCTCAGACTCAAAACAGAGTGGACACGTGTCGACCCGTTAGTGGGCCAGGACATTTGCCCCCATGTGAAGTATTAACCTCTGCAGCTTCTCAGATACGCCTACTAAATTCATGAGTTTATTATTTGTGATGAGGGAAGGAAGTGAAGGGTTTGGCCGGTAAAGGTTAATAATATCAGTGGGGTTGTGGAAGAGAAGGAGAAAGAGAGAGAGAGAGTGATGTAAAAATGTCAGCAGGGTCGTACGAGGTGGGGGACAAGCCACATGGGACCATAGTAATGTGTCGAATAAGCATGTTTTTTGGCACTTTCGGCAAAAACTTTAGACAAGTGCAGTTAGCTATGCAATTTCGATGACACAAACTCCCTTTCCAACGGGGTAACTAACGGCTAACCTTATCCTGCACCATGCCATTGCTTACTTACTCACATAAAACTCTTTCCACAACTTCAGTATCGCAAAACCACACCAATTAAGAAAAAGCTGTCGCACCCCATTTTTGTTCCACCACTGCTGCTGCACCTGCCCATCACGCACAACACAACCTACCAAAACCTCTATCACTATATTTTCAAATTTTAATACATATTATCTTAAGTTATTTCTCAACACACATTTATACTTTGCCGTAATTTTCTCACAATAATTAATTTCGCAATGAAAACTCGACCGTCTCGTCAGACAATTTTCAAACCTTGCTACTAACACTGCACGCCGTGAATTCCTTACCTTAACAGACATCATTTCCATTAATTGGTTATTACCCTCAACGGTAGGATAGTTCCGATTGTAGGCTGCGTAACTCTAATCTACCACCTACTTCTTCATCATCATCATCATCATCATCATCATCACCTTCATCATCACATCAACATTCTGTTCTTTTATCAATCCACCACTTGATTTCGACAAAAAATGATTGATATATATATATATATACATATATATATATATATATATATATATATATATATATAAATGTTTTTAGGTTTTTTAGGAATCAAAACAGAGCAACAACCAAGATTCACGAGACCTCTAAATCATTCTTGTCCGGTAGGTGATTTTCTCATGAACGTCGCAAGCTAATTAGGTATTGAGATTGAATTGGAGAAAAAGGTAAAATTGA
>Ga0214543_1005299_pt1 | contig 23853 bp, 13 predicted proteins | sample CNSS2metaG_FD_160094 | JGI IMG/M metagenome (GOLD analysis project Ga0214543, IMG submission 160094) | Root nodule microbial communities from cowpea collected in UCLA plant growth center, Los Angeles, California, USA - CNSS2 | ecosystem: Host-associated > Plants > Roots > Nodule | place: USA... | reverse complement strand
AAACAATTTATGAAAAACACAACCTATAATGAAGACAAATAATATAAAATATCTTGATAAATCTTTTTAATCTTTATTCTTTATTATATTTGATTTTATATTTTATTATTTATTAGTATTATTTATTGTATTTATAAAAGAAATAAAATATTTGATTTAATATTTATAACAAAATAAAATAAAAATACCTAATATCTATAATAAAAAAAATAAAAATACATATTGTAAAAAAAAAATTCAAAATTTTTGGGGGGGCCACGGCCCCTCCCTGCTACCATAATAATCCGCCATTTTGTTTCACAATACAATGGATCGCCCGTATTATAATTTTAAAGTTTAAATTGAGAAATAAAAGTACAAGTAAATATACATCAATATATGTAACATCCATTTTTAGTAGTTTTAAAAATAATAAAATAGAACATTTCATCACAGTATTCAAAACAAGTAACCTAGTATATAAAGCATATTATTATAGTTTTATAAACTATAGGACTATAAAAATATAACATTTATACACTCAAACTAAACTAACAAGCTAAATAAAAAAACTAACAACTATTAAAGTTTCCTGAGATCTTCCACTACTCTAACTAGTGGCTCTCCATCCTTAAGAGGTGCCTATAAACTTATAACTTCATCTGCTCACACCGATAAGGTGGTCATATAAAATAGAGAGATAAGCAAACACAAGAAACACAAAGCACACAAAAAGGGTAAGCTAGTGTTCCAAAGAGTTATCCTTAAACAATTAAATCACATCCAATATAAACTATGCTTGGATAAAAATATAATGAATATACATATGCACATAAAAAGTTGACACTAAACTCAATTATCCGAATACATACCCTTGAAATAAGAATTCACTAGAGGCGTGCACTTGTATAGTATTTATGCTCTATAGAGCCCTAAACAAAAGGGTTATCACCCTAGTACTCATAAGGTTAATCCCCTTCATGCCTAGGACCAAACAAGTTTATTGACTAGGACCTCTTGCGATTCTCACCACATAACCCATTATACTCTACATGAGTGTAAATGGTTATAAAGTTCAGGGTACCCCCTTAGTGAATCTCATACATCAATGCATACATTAAAGTTACCACCATCAAGAATTTGTCATTGAAATTCCGTAATCACCCTCTCTTAGTATATTGGTTCAAAATAGTTTTAAAACAGTGGGCTTATGTTGAATTGCTCAACTACTCATATTCTAATTCTCTAAAACATCACAAGATAAATCCAAACAAGCACAACCATTCTAACATGCAACCTTCAACCAAATCTTAAAAGATCACCTCAACAATACACATCAAAGCATAATTATAAAAATATTTAATGTATCCCCAATTAATCTATCAATAGCATGCATCCATCAAATAGAAAAAGCACCACAAAATAAGTCAAGATTAGCTTCCCCTATGTGCTAAAACTGCTCAACAAGCTTTAAGACACCAAAAACACCTTTAGTTTCACTGGATGCTCTATCTATACTTAGGAATAACACAAGAACGATCAAGACATAACGTTGTGATCATTGATTAGCAAAGACTCATATAGAAGATTAAAAAGACACATACAAGCGAAAAAAGCCTCACATGCAACATAAGATAAAAGAAGACCAAGAGAAAAGGGCTGAAACTTAACTTACCGAACAAAGAAACTCATCGGTCCAAATTGAAGAGCTCGTCGTGAGGATCAATCTTATGATCTCGATTCTTTAATAGACAAGCAAAGAGAGGAAAACCCTTAGAGAGAAGTCAAGAAACTCTAGAAAAGTAGTTTCTAGATAGATAATATATTTTAAAATAATGAAACTCGTTTATAACAGTTATATTCATACTAAAACCTTTTAATATTAAAATAATCGAGTCTCGCTATTTTTAAACCACTATTATTTCTAAAATGTTATTTTCTAGATCTTTACAATACATACCACAGTTACATTTTTTTTAATAATTAAAATAAATATTTTTAAGAGAAAAACTTACAACTCAATTCCATCATGTTTTATATTTGATACTTTACATTTTTATACTGAATAAAAGTAATCGTGTTAAAATAAAAGAATATTTCAAAATTCCAGCACAACTAAAAATAAAAATAAAGTTATAAAAAAGACGAATAAAATGTGATATATATTAATATATTATTTCTATTATGTAAACCATTTTATCAAATTCTAAATAATTCAAATATTAATATAAAGAAATCTTTGAATAATGAAAAATTTTAGTAACAAAAAATAATCAAGTCACTATAGTGACCAATTTAAAAACTAAAAATTATTGATAACTAAAATAGTTTCTAAAAATTATAATTGGTCTCTGAATTGGTACCTAAGAAAAGTGTCTATTATAAATTGGTTTCTAAATTAATCACTAACATAACCAAGGTTTTGACTATCAAAGAAATTGTTCCCTAATTAAATATATTGTTCTCTAAATATAATTTCGGTTATTATTTAATAGTTTTCTTGTAGTGTATCTTTAAAAATCATTAAACAAACTTTCATTTTGAAATATTTTAACCAAACTAATTAATTTCTTATGATATTAAAATTTTAGTACTTTTAAAACTAATAAGGAAAATGAAGTTAAAAATGAAAATCAAACCGAAAATATCATTTTTAAATACTTTTTCATTTTCATTTTTTTATTTTTAAAAATAAAAAAAAATAAGTCTTTAAATATGACTTGTTTTAAAACAAAAAGTTACTTTTTGATCATGGTACGATTTATTTCGGATGAAATTTTGTATGAATTCTTTTTCCAAGCAATCATAACCTCTCCAAACAATTTCTTGTTGACCATACCTATGAGACCAAGTTACCTGAATGAGATATAAATATAAGAGAGAGATGGGAGAGACAAAAGAGAATAATTGAGTAAGGAAAAAAAATGGAGAAATATTGTATCAAGAACAAAGGAAATGAGAAACAAAAATGCATGGTCAAATCAATAGAAGAATTGAAACTACAATCTGGTACACATATTTAAGATCTTCTTCTATCATTTTAACTCTTTGTTTATTGTGAGTTGAATCTCTAATTTAACCTTGTGTTTGGATAAAGCATTTCAACAATACTGAGAAATTGAAATGAATTGTATTTGAATTACTTGCAATTAAATTCCATTCATTTTTTAAATAACTTGTTTGGACAAAAAAACTAAAATACCTTACATTTCAATTTTTTGTTTGGATAAAATAATTGAATGTCTTGTGAGATAAAATTTCATTTTAAAAATATTTATTTTAGGCTTAATTATGTTTTGAATTCATGATAAATTTGAAACGGGCTCAATGAGCTAGATGGGTCGGGCCGCCCCACGACTTAGTCGGGTCGAGAAACCCAGACGGGCTAGGTTAGGTCGGCTTGACGATCGAGACAAGCCTGATCAACCTCACGACCCATACGGGTCGGTCATGCCCGTCAAGTTCGTTGACCCAACCTGACCCAACCCGTCTAGGACGTTGACCCATCTGGATTGTCGGGCATGCTTGTGTCATTGGGCACACCCGACAAGTCTGTGTCGTTGGAGTGGCCCGACCTAGCAAGGTCGTCGGGCCAGTCGGTATCGCCCGGGTCTTCAGGCCCGTCTTAGTTATCGGGTAGGTTAGGCCTGACTAGGTCATCGAGTCGGTCAAGCTTGTTGTAACATCCCTAAGGAATATTACTAATTTAAATAAATACATAAAGAAAAGAAAATAAACATCACGGTATTATTATTCCCAAAACGCGGGAAAATGAAATAATTTAAACATCGCGCCACATTTATTAAAATCGTAGCATTTAAAACTTTACAATTTCCAAAATAAATTAAAACATAAGTGATAACATAAATAGAATCCTAGCTTAATCCCAGCTAGCCCTCACTCCGTAGCTTGAGCGTTCTCAGCATCACCTATATCACTATCTGCTCCCGTGTAACGAATTACACAATCATCGCCATACACAAACAGAAAGGGTGAGCTTATAAAAGATAAAGTAACATATAATAAATCAGAAATAACAACAACACACCCATTTATTCTATTCCATTTAGTTCTTGGCCAAGTTCCTAATTTCTCAAGGTTTTACAACCTTCAATTCACTTAACATTGTTAGCCTTGGACTCAGGGTTTATGATGCTCGCACGAACATGCCCGCTTGTGGTCCTGCTTCTACGAACCTCCCCGCTCGTAGTCCTACTCCACGGACATGCCCGCCCGTAGTCCAACACACGTGATCCACCAGCTACGTACCTCCCCGCACGCAGCATCTCTCAAGTGTGAGACGAACCATACGAACCTACCTCGCCCGTATCCTTACACGAGAGTAACTGGATATGAACCTCCCCACTCATATAATCACGTATTACCTCCATCCATGAACCTACCCGCTCATGGCACATAATCCCCTGATCCAAGTTTCGCCTCAAATGCCTCCAAACAACACACACAAATCACAATTCTTGCTTAGGCTAGAAGCTTTAGCTCAAGCGATCAAGCCTGACTCGCTTAAGCTAGGCTCTCTCGCCTGGGCAAGCCTGTGACAGTGAAAATATACGAGAACTCGCTTAGGCGAGACCTTACTCGCTCAGGCGAGAACTCCCTTCGCCTGAACCCCAAAATTCTCTCGCCTAGGCGGCGAGTCCTGCAACCACAAGCAATCCATCACAATTTCTCGCTTAGGCGAGTACCTCTCGCCTGAGCGAGCCCCTCGAGCACAACCTCCACACTTCACGATCTCTCGCCTAGGCGAGATACCCTCGCCTGAGCGAGATGCTCAAGCAACAACAGGGTTTGAGTTTCTGGTATTTTTGCCTGGGCGAGACTGGCTCGCTTGAGTGAAATTAACAGACATTCTCCTCTGATCACGCACCCCGATACCAATTCCAACCCAATTTCCTTCCTTCCATATTTACCAAGCAATCCAAAACACTTCGAGAGTTATATGGACATTATTTAGACATAGTTTGACACCAATTTTTGATATTGCCCATAACACATCATACAACAAAGATAATACCTCCATCATATTCATAACAGGGTATAAGGCATTGTCCAACAAACATCCAAATAACCAACAAACCAATTCACAGCACATAGGCACGAGAATTCAAAGCAAACCAACATACAATCATGGGCATATGACTCTTACTCATACACATAACCTAAAACATGAAAATAGCTCCCCTTACCTGGTTTCCTATGCTTAAAACAAGAAAAGATGATGGTTCTTCTTGCCCAAAATTAACTTCTCTTGGTTTTTACTATTTAATTATGGTAAATAGTAAAAACAAAATTCTGATTTTTAAGTGTCTCTAAATGCATTTTAAAGACCATTATGGGTTGTTTTCCCACTCTTTCACATTCAGACCACTATTTTATTAGCAAAAATAAAGAGAGCAATTTCGTTATGAACGGGATTTGAACACACACCCTTGAAATTCCAAAGTTAAGACACAACCAATTAAAATTAATAGTCAATCAAATAACACACATATGGCAAACATAGGACTTGAACCCAAGTCCTTTCACACAATCAAAGTACTCTCAACCACTTGAGCTAGCACTTTTCCACGTCATAACAATTAACATTAAATGCCATAAAAGCTTCTACTACCCGTATTTATTAAATAATTATTAATTTAATTATTTAAATTTCATGGGTCTTACACTTGTCGAGTCAACGGGTCGGTTGGGTCACTGGGCTGCCCGACACATCTGGGTTGTTAGGCCCACTCGTCACTTCTAGATCATCTGGCTCGCCAAACCAGTGTAGGTCGTTGGGCTCACCCGTCCTGTTTGAGTTTTAAAGCCCGCCTGACCCATGTGTGTCATCAGGTCACCCTGATCTGTCTGGGTCATCGGGCCCATTCTGGGTTGTCGGGCCTACTCGACCCATTTATGTTGTCAGGTCAGTCTAATCTGTCTGGAGTGTATATCCAACCCAGCCTGTCATGGTTGTCGGGTTTGCCAGGTCTGTTTGGGGTTGAATATAGAGTGTGAGGTTGAGTGAGAAGAATTTCAAATTCCACCTTTTTTTAGGATATTTGTATTCCTTCTAATTTAACTAATTGAAATACTTTAAAAAAATGCATGCATTTTAAATGCTTTTTAATTTTTCTATCCAAACAAAGCATTTCATTACAAAGAATTTCAAATTCTCCAAATAAATGAATCACTCTCTTGAATTGTCTCATCCAAACACACCATAAATGTTTTCAAACGGTAATTCTTCAAAAAAATTCATTGCATCAGAAAAGGTTTTAAGATTTGTCTAATTCAATTTTTAAAATCGATTTACAAGGTAAAGATCACACATAAGAGACCATAATTTTATTATTTTACTCACTTTTTTACGTAAAATATTGCCTAAATAATCGACCGTCTATAAGATGTGATCTTTAGTAGTTTTGAGTCGCACCTATATATTTGTGGTCTTTTCTATATTTAGACAACAATTTTATATAGAGTTGTCAAAACGGGTAACCCGACCCGGCTCGACCCACCACGGGTTGATGATTTAGTGAGCCAACCCAACCCGGCTCACTTTTTAGCGAGTCAAAAAAATTCGAACCCGACCCGACCCACCATGGGTTGGCAGGTTAAACGGGTTGGCTCATGGGTTCACTTAACTAAAAAATATATTATTTTTTATTTTTTTTCAGTCAAAACTAAATTGTAATTCTAATTAAAATCTAAACAATCCAAATACAAACCAAAATAAAAAAAAAATACAAATTATTTATGTGTTGGATAAAAAAACAACCTAACATGATCCAAATGTAAAGTCTAACTTAATCAAAATAAATAAAAACACTTGTGTGACCTTTTTATCTGCGGGTTGGTGAGCCAACCCGGCTCACCACGGATGAGTTGAGTTCTAAATGAGCCGGGTCAAAAATCAACCAGTATTGAAATTTGTAAAAAAATTTCAACCCAACCCGACCCGAACCCGTGGTGAGTCGGGTTGGCTCGCGGGTTCCGACCCATTTTGACAGCTCTAATTTTATACATGTGGTTTAAAGTAAAGAATGATGTAGTGTCCCCCATTCTCCTCTTTTCTTTCTCCTCCTCTTCTTCTTTCTCCTCATCTTTCTTCTCTTCCTCTTACCACTTATCACAAATTAATTATCAACAGATTTAGAAACAAAAATTCAATTACTGGTAAATTTATCAATTGATTTTTTTAAAAAATCAATTACCAATAAATTTTACAACAATTTTTTTTACCAATGCAAAATATTTGATTATCAATAATAAAAATTTGGTTATATTATACCTTTAATCCTATTTTCGTAGCAAAATATCAATTTGGTCCCTCAATTTTTTTATCTCAATTTCATCCCTATTTTGGGAAATTTGATGCAATCAAGTCTTTTTTGTTAGTGGTGTAGTAATGACGTTAAATGGGGTGCCACGTGTTAGTTCCTAGACTTTTTGAATTTTTTTTTGAATTTTTATTTATTTTTCTAATTTTTTTAAAAAAATAAAAATTTGCCATGTATCAAGCTGACATCGTGTCGTGTGGCAGTGATAATGTCACGTGTCATTATTATGCCAGGTGTCATTTCTCTATTCTCAATTTGGTCCTAGTATTTTAATTTTTGTCTCAATTTACTCCTATTTTTTGTAAAAATTGTTCAATTTTGTTCCTCTACAAATTGAAAGCAACTTTAATTTCTATATAAATATGCACAAATACTTCTATCAAAATTGATATTTCAAGTAAATATTTTTAACAAGATTAAACTTTATTTAAAATTGTTTTAAAGTTGTTAATAGAAAATAATGCTAATAATAAAAAAAATCATAAATTATATTGATATTTTATTACATCATACTTTAATATATTTTTATTTGAATTTATATTTTAAATAATTGCATATTTTTAAAATGTGTAAAATTCAATAATTTCTAACAAATGTTTTAGTTGGTGTAAAACTAACAATTATATAAATTGAAGAAAAATTAACTAGTTTATGTAACAATCAAAAACAAATAAATTTAAATTTTAAAAACAATTTTAAGTAAAATTGAATGTGAAAAAAATTTAAATTAACTTAGTTTTGTTGAAAATATATAATAAAAATATCTACTTGAATAAAAAAATCAAATTTAATAAAAATATATGTATAACATTTATATAAAAGTTAATTTTTGTTTCAATTTGGAGGGGAACGAAATTGCACAATTTTTACAAAAATTGGGACTAAATCTAGACAAAAATTAAAATACAGGGACCAAATTGAGATTGAGAAAATGACACCTGACATAATTGTGACATGTGGCACTGTCACTGCCACGTGGCACTATCAATGTCATGTGGCAGACACGATGTCAGCTTGACACGTGGCAAACTTTTAACTTTTTTTAAGAAATTTAAAAAAATAAAAAAATTCAAAAAAAAATTAAAAAAATCCAGAAATCGACACGTGACATCCCATTTAACATCGTTACTACACCACTAACGGAAAGGACTTGATTGCATCAAATTTCCCAAAATAGGGACCAAATTGAGATGAAAAAAATAGAGGGACCAAATTAATATTTTGCTACGAAAATGGGGACCAAAGATATAATTTAACCTAAAAATTTTAAATTATTAATAAATTATATCAACAAATTTGACCAACAGAATCGTTATTAAAAGATATTTTTGTCAATGATAATAATTTATCAAAAAAATTTATCAACAGAACCATTAATGATAAATTACATCGACAATTTAATAATTTATTTTATAAATTATAATTCAGTCTTCTTTTTTAATGAATATGAGGTTACATTACTAGATTGTAAAGTGATGATTGCATCTTACATCAATATTATAATTTCACCTTATTCCTAATTCACGGAAAATCTTCAACAATGTTAAGATTCGAGGTTTTTCCTTTTGTTTTGTACATGAGACACTCTTTCTTTCTTTCTTTTTTATTTACGGAAAGTTTTTTCCTTATCTCTTTTCTGCTTCGACCTCATACACGTATTCTATTCTCATTTGGGCTAAAATATTGTTTATTTATTCTTTTATCCCGTTTTATTTTTCTATGAGCTTGTTCATGTGTATTTGAGTTTACTTGTCTATTCTTTCCTTTATTTTAATGATAGGAATATTATATTGTAAGTGTTTGAATTAGTTATTTTAATAACTACAAAATTGATTCGATATTGTTGATACATTAAATAATTGATATTGAATCAAGCATGTGACCATAAGTTTACTGCCTACAATTACATGAAAGGATAAGGGAAATATCATGAGATTATTTTATAACTATTTAATACAATTGTATCGGTTTGAAATAATAACTAAGGTAAAATGAATTATTTATCTTTGAATCAGTATAGTCAAAACATTTTATTTATCTTATTCAACAAATTAAACATTGTTTTTGTTTTCATAATAATTGTATTTTAGATTTAGTTAAAATATTATATAATTAGGTTTTATAATTTTGTTTCCATTAATATTGTAAGGACTTGTGCTTTTATTTGATAATGTACATTATTGGATTTTAAAGGGGATAATTAATTCTCATTTGTGTTTCAATTTAAATTTAATTAAGATATATGGGTTACTTTAGAATCAAATGGAGAGTGAGTATAGTGAACAATGTGAGGTGTAGAAAGTATAGCTACGTTGGTTGAGTAGTTATTGGGCCTTGGTATTCGTTGAGACAGATTTCACATATGAAAACGGGGCTTCTCCCTGCACCCCCAAACCTTCTCCTGTACCCCCAATAATTACCCTTTTGACCCTAATCAAAAGTATGAAACGAATTCCGAAATCCGTTTCATAAAATTTCATGTTTTTTTATAAAACGGATTTCGGAATTCATTTCAGAAAAGTATGAGACGGATTCCGAAATCTGTTTCTAGAAAAAAAATTAAAATTTGTGAAACGGATTTCGGAATCCGTTTCAGAAATGTATGAAACGGATTTCGAAATCCGTTTCACAAAAACAAAAAATTAAAATTTGTGAAACGGATTTCGGAATCTGTTTCAGGAATGTATGAAACGGATTGGAATCCGTTTCACAAAAAAAAAATTAAAATTTGTGAAACGGATTTCGGAATCCGTTTCAGAAAAGTATGAAACGGATTTCAAATTCCATTTCAGAAAAGTATGAAACAGATTCCGAAATCCGTTTCTAGAAAAAAAAATTAAAATTTGTGAAACGGATTTCGGAATCCGTTTCATACTTTTCTGAAACGGATTCCGAAATCCATTTCACAAAAAAAAATTAAAATTTGTGAAACGAATATCGAAATCCATTTCAGAAAAGTATGAAACGGATTCCGAAATCCGTTTCTAAAAAAAAATTAAAATTAAAAACGTGGTTGTCGTTGATGTCGTTGAGAGAGTGGTCGAAGGTAGTGTCGAACTCGACGGCGAAGGAGGTTGAGTTGGGGGAGGGTTGGGGGAGGCCCATGGAGAGGGCGGGGAAATGGGTGGAGGAGGAGAAGCGGGAGGAGAAGGAGGAGGTGGAATTGGTTTGGGGGTCAAGAAAAGAGAGGGTAAAAGGGTAATTATTGGGGGTACAGGAGAAGGTTTGGGGGTGCAGGAAGAAGTCCCCTGAAAACACATAGAGGGAGGGCGCTATCCTAACAAGGAAATAAGACTCCTCCTAGCAAATACTTACATAACCTTCTTGTCTTCTCCAAAGACAAAAAGCTTGTATTCTATTTTAACCTTCAAACCCACGTGCTCTCTCTTCGAACTTACTTCTCTTTTCATTCTTACACTTCATCTTACAATCTTGTTAAAAGGAGTATTGATTACCGATTTATGAGCTTACTTGGAAAACTATTATTTTTATTGGTAAATATTAGTTACTAGTATTTTGTTAGCGAAGAGAGAGTTGAACCTTATAACTCTAAAATGTTAGTGGAAAAATTAAACCCACAACTTCTCCCACCCTTTCTTTCAACTTCAAAAAATGTCTTCTTCTGTGTATCTTTAAACTTTCATTATTTTTCTTACATACATACATGTAAGGGTTATTTGGGGTGAGGAGAGTGTTTTGTGATTAAGGTTTTCATCCTAAATGTGATATGAGAGTGTGTTTTTAGATTAAAGAGTGAATTTGAATGAGTAGAAAAGAAGAAAATGAAGGGAAAGCATATTCTAGAAGAACTAAAGTCATCTATGTAAGGAGAAACAAAGCTCTTATTTTCTTGGACCATCATGGAGCATCTCTAGTAGTGCAGGAATTTGTGGACCTTGTATTAAGGGTCAAGTAGTGTATGATATCCTTTTTTAGCCTTGTATCATGGGCTAGTGTAGGGCTTTTGGTCAAGTTGGGTCAACAAAAGTCAACACTTATAGTTGACCCAAATTTGCGCATAAATTAGTTAAACATGGGTGATTAAGGTTTTGTAACCAAACTTAGTTACCAAAGTGGAAGACGTTGTAAGACCTGTGAAATTTAATTAATTAAATAAATAATTAATTAATAAATGCGGGTAGTGGGAGCCTTTATGGTATTAATTATTGATTGATATAATGTGAAAAAGTACTAGCTTAAATGGTTGAGAGTACTTGATTGTGTGAGAGGACTTGAGTTTAAGTCCTATGTATGCCATTTATGTGTTAATTAATTGATTATTATTTTATTGATATGCTTGATTATGATGAGTGATAATTTAATCCTATATTTATAGAAATTATCTCCAAACATGAATTGGTTGAATGGTTGTGCATTGACTTAATATTGGCAGGGTGATGAGTTTGAGTTTGGGTAGACCCAATTTAAGATTTCTTTTTGCTAAAATTAGTTTTGGCATGAATGTGAAAAGGCAGAGAAACCCTAGCTGACAATGGGCAATTAATGGACCTTGAATGGCAATTAAGTTAGCATAATGTCATTTTCGTTTTCCTTTCTTCATTGCTAATTAAGACACCATTAAAAGACCAATTTTGGGTGAGAAGAAAGGTTTCTGAGTGTCTCATTGTTGAGCAAGGTGAGGAGAGGAAAACTGAAAGCTATCACTACATTCAAAGAAGAGAGTGAGTGTGGTTCGTGAAAGGAGAAAGGGTTGTCATTATTGATCAAGGAAGACCTCTAGGCATATTAATTTTAAAGCAAGGAATCTAGGTTAGGGGAGCTGAGTTTCGTTAATGTTTATTTTTGTGAAAAATTGCATGATGTATATTATGGAATGCATGAATAAATACTATTTCTGTTTGAATTTCCGTGTTTCTGGAAAATTCCCAAAAACCGCTTGACGGGTTACTCGTAGCTGCCAGGTGTAAGATCCGAGAAAATTAAATAGTTATTTAAATAATTAACACATTTAATGAGTGGAATTATGACGTGGAAAAGTATTAGCTCAAGTGGTTGAGAGTACTTTGATTGTGTGAGAGGACTTGGGTTTGAGTCCTATGTATGCCACTTGAATGTTATTTAAATTATGCATTTTTTTTAGTTATATATTGAATGCTTGATGTGATGATAAATTCCTAAAGTTGTAGGAGTTATCACAAATGTGAATTGGTTGAATTGGTTGTACATTGGACTTGGTAATTGATGGGTTGTGGGTTCAAGCCTTGTTAAAAACCAAATTAAATTTCCTTTTTAGGTTAGTTTTATTTTTGCATAAAATTTGAAAAGGGCAGTGTAACCTAGTTGTCTAAGGGGCTGGAAAATCATATTAAAAATCCCTGGTGAATTGGGACTGATTATAGAGGGAGAGTGAGAAGGAGAAACCATCGTGGGAGTGGGAGCAAAGGCAGAGAAGCTTTTGATTAGAGTTACATCCACATTAATTCGAATTTGAAGCGAATTCCAGGTAAGGGGAGTTGTTTTTGCGTGTTTTTAGTCGTGAACCCTATATTGTGCGTTGCTTGATTGAAATTGTATGTTTTTCATCCATTTTCGGCACTATTTCATTGAGATTTATGGGTCTTTCCCAGAAACCGCCTGGCGGATCAATCCCTACCGCCAGGCGGCACATCAATGATAGGCGTTGTTCTTGCTTTGGCATCAACTGCCTGGCGGTGATGAATTTCTGCCAGGCGGTGTGACGTTGTTCGCGAGTTTCCTTTGATTTGTTATGTGCGCATGGGTCATTGGAGCTTTTGATTGTGATCTTGTGTTGATGCTATGTGTTATAGTACGAAATTGTGAGAATTGGGGTCTGTTGGTGCTTTGGAAATATTTTTCAGAATTAGCATGGTTAGAGTTGGGGTGTTCGAAGGGGTAGAATCCAAATTGAATTGCTATGGTTCATAGTACGTACGAATTAGAGGATCTAATGTCAACGGAAATTGGGTCAGTAAACCACGAGTGAATCATTGTCTGGTATTGAATTTGGTAACTGAATTGAGTTTTGGACGTCTTGAGCATGTCACGGGTATAATAGCCTGGGTTTTTCTGGGTTCTGGTGTACCGCCTGGCGGTACTCAGCTTGTCGCCAAGCGATGACGAGGACAATGGCAAAAGATGTTGTGTTGGTGTTGGTTTTGGTTGGTCGCGAGGGAAGAGGTTGGGAGTGAGTTGGAACAGAAGTTAGGTTGAGGAAAATGGAAGAGACTCGGGTACTGAATGTCCTTGTAGTTGAGATAATAAGGGGATTAAAATATTGAGTTTTACTAAGTATACTGATTATGCAATTGGTAGGCTAACTTGTAAGTATGAAGTGTAAATGTGTAGGATATGATCTATGAAATGTTGAGAATCTAGATGCCTTGAGATAGGAATGTGTAATTGGTAAGAAAAATAAAGGAAGGAAAAGCAGGTGTACATGGTGTTAAAGAATGTGCAATAATGTATCATAATGATGCGTGTGATGATGATAAAGCAGTATCTAGTGTAAAGTATATGAGTCACTTATGTCTTAAAGGATTGGTAAGGATATTGATAATCATACATCGCGGAAAATGGGGGGATTTGGTGAATATATGTTGTAAGCAATTGAACTGCTGTAATCTCATAATTGGACTTGACTTCCATTAAACGAGGGTGCACCGATAACTTAGAATGCTTGGGGTATAAGTCAAATAGTATGGAGTACCTAAACCAACAGCTTTTCGCTACTATCATAGCGCTTGGTGGCTTGAGTAGGTGCGCCAGGTGATAGAAACTGCAGGAGAGGTCCCTGCACCGCGTGGCGCCTGGCGGCAAGGTATGCTTCGCCAAGCGACGCCTGTAAAACAGTGAGTCTGGAGTCGTTGGCGCCTGGCGGCAGGAAGGTATCGCCAGGCGGTCTGGGCCTGTGTCGCCTGGCGGTGCTGGGTGTTGCGCCGGGCGAGAATCTAACAATCTATGACTTGTGTTGTGTTGTATTTAAGAAATGATGCTATGCTTGGATCGGGTGATGCTGTGCCATGAGCGGGTAGGTTCATGGATGGTGGTTAACATGTGATGATATGAGCGGGGAGGTTCATATCTAGTTACTCTCACGTGGGGATACGAGCGAGGTAGGTTCGTATGTTCCGTGCTAACATTTGAGAGATGTCACGTGCGGAGAGGTACGGGGCTGGTGGATCACATGTGTTGGACTACGGGCAGGTAGGTCCGTAGAGCAAGACTACGAGCGGGGAGATTCGTAGAGCAGGACTACGAGCGGGGAGGTTCGTAGAGGCAGGACCACGAGCGGGCAGGTTCGTGTGAGCATCATATTCCTGAGTCCAAGGCTAACCTTTTGTGTGAATGGATGGCTATACAGTCTTGGGGTTAAGGTCTTGGCCAAGAACTAAGTAGATTGAATAAGATGGGTGTATGACTTATCTTGCCTATTTTATATATGTTATTTTATTTTCTGAGCTCACCCTTTCTATTTGTGTATGCCGATGATCGTGTGATTCGTTACACGAGAGCAAATGTTGATACAGGTGATGCTGAGGAAGCTCAAGCGACGGAGTGAGGGCTAGCTTGGGGATTAGAGCTAGGAGATTTTCATATGTATTTTATTATGTTTTCGTTATGAATAAGAATTTTGGAACTTGTAACACGTTGATTATTTATGTTATAAGTTTTTGGCCCGTGTTTTCATAATTTAAATGTTTCCTGCGTTTGGGAATAATAATATTGCGACTTTTGATATTCAACATTTTCTTTTATTATTTATTTTAAGTAATATTCCTTAGGGATGTTACACTAGGCGACTCATACCAATACAGTGTCTTTCTGGGTTCCTTTGTGGAACCACCTGGTGATGATGAACACCCGCCAGACAACGCGAGCCAAATTTTTGTTCGATTTTGTTGTTTTGGGATTTATGGGTTGATTTCGATCGAGGAATGAGGGAAGCGTATCAATTATTTGGTGGTTGGATGCTAAAATTGTTGAATGAGATAGAGATTGGAAGTGAATTGGATGAAAATCTTATGAACATGGTTAGGGTTTGGGGAAAATTGGGGATTTTCAAGTCAGTGAGGATTGATGCACGAATTACATTGAGCAGTTATAGTTTCAATTTTAAATTGATATTAAATAGCATTGGATGAACGTTGGCTTGATGGATTCTGGAAGTGCACAAAGGAATGCATTCTGGAAGGATTTGAGACTTAGGAATTTGATTCGCGCAATGTGAGGAGAAGTTCTGAAATTTCCAGAAATTGGTGCAATGCCTAGCGACAGGCTATGTGCTGCCAAACGCCATTGCAGAACAGAGTGACATTTTGGTACTGTGAAGTGTAGAGGGGAGCCTTGGATTTTTGTGAATCAATTTAATGTTGAACAAGTGATTGGGAAACCATGTGGACATAGACATAGGGGGATGATATACCTAAATTAGTAGTATGAATTTATGTGGGTGTGTGTGAATCATTGTGCTTGAACCAGAACTAAAAACTAATATTGTGCAAGTACTGGTGTGGCGTCTAGCGGTGGTTATTGACCTGCCAAGCGATAGCTACAAAATAGTGGGTTCTAGAGCACGTAGCGCCTCGAGGTGAGGGTGGTCCTACCAAGCGATGTCTACAAGTCAGGGTGCTCTAAGGCACTTGGCGCCTAGTGGCACGTGTCCCCTACCAGGCGGTCTGGAACTAGGTTTTGCTTGGCGGCTCTGTAGCAGCGCCAGGAATGCAGAGGCCAGACTTGTGTATTGCATGCTTTGGATATGTGTGATCTATAAGGCTTTGGTGATATCTTGAAGGTCGGCTTGCTAGTGTTCCTTGAGTTGTGGCTCAGAACATATCCCCTAAGTTGTGGCTCGGGATAGGGGTTAAGCACGTGGCATTCCTTGAGTTGTGGCTCGGAATGACATCTCTTGAGTTATGGCTCAGGATGGCGGATGAACACGAGGAACTCTTGAGTTGTGGCTCGGGTTGGCGAGTGTTGCCGGTGTGAGTGTGCGCATTGTGGCGTGTACGGATAGGTGCAGTTAGATTGCCCTCCTTAGTATTAAGCTGGCGAGTTTGGTAGTCTTGGGACGTTATGAATGTTATTCGTATTGGGAGCTCCACCTGGCGTTACGAAGTGTGGTCCGTAGCGTGGTTTCCCGCATGTGCTCTACCAGTTGTGGCTGGTAGATGTGATAGTAAGACACCTTGAGGTACTCATCAAAAGACGTAGAACACGGGTAACATGGTGGTGGCCATGTGACGTGAAATCAAAGGATGAAGTTCCTTTGGTATGCTTGTATTGATATATATATATATATATATATATATATATGAGTTTTATTTGTTAGTTCACCCTATCTGCTTGTGTTTGGCGATGATCGTGTACGCGGTACACAGGAGCAGATGATGTTGCACGTGAATTTGGTGAGGCATAGCGTCAGAGCGGGGCTAGATTAGGAGAAATTTTTTTTAGTGTTTTGATGTTTATGGTTTTGGAATAAATTTGTAAACACTTATGTGACGCTTTATAGTTATGGATTTAAGTTATTTTACATTGAAATAAAGTTTTAAATTTCCAGCATTTTTGGAAAATGATATTTCAATAAATGTCGCGTATTTATTATTTATTTAATTTTATTATTTAAATCCGTAATATCCGGTCAGGATGTTACAGACGTCCCACATGAGGAGATGTGCCTATGTGGCATGCTCCTAATGGAGATTATTTTCCATAGGTAGTTGTCATGTGTCATGTTTCTAGTGGGAAAACTTTTTGCAAAGCAATGGCCACATGACACTCTAGGAGTGGCGTGCTTTTCTATAAGTTAGTGGCCACATGTCCTCCTCTCAATGGAGAGGATTTCTAGACTTGTACACTTGTACCTTTGGTTAGGGATGGTAATGTGAGTCGGGTTGGGTGATTCGGCCTGTAGTCTTACAATGAAAAACGTGGGGTGGGCTAAGATCTTGAGCCTGTTGGTCTACATAAGCTTGGCTCGCATAATCCACAACCCGTGCGGGCTTGGAACGGAGCGGGGCGACTAGCATGTTGGCCTACAATCAATTTCCCCTAATTGAAAACCTAATTTTTCTTTTCCAACGCGTAAAACAACTTCACATCACTCAACTTTCTTTCTTTGTTCTCATTACTCTTTCTCGCAGAGTCTCTTTCTTTCATGATAATCATGGAACATGCTTATCTCAATATGTCATCAAAGCTAATCATATCTTTCAAGCATGAATTCTACTTGCACTTCAATCAACACCAAACCTCCCTTTTTCATGTTGTTTTTTCATGACAATAAAAAGCTTTTTGATCAGATGCATTATGATCTAATTATATCCTGAGTATGCATCCATGAAGCTCAACAATCCACATCTAGACACATTATCCACCAAGATATCGATATTTAGCAAAAGGATATGAATGTTTGGGGCCATGCAACATTGAGGTCGATGAAATTCAAACATATCCTCCATTCAAGATATTGTATTTCCCTAATATGGTCAACCCTTACCAACTTTTGAATCTCTATACTTGCAAATCTCACCTATTCCTCTCCTAGCCTTCGTCGCCTTTGAACTTTCACCTTCGATCTTGGGTCGACATTTAACCGATGACACAAGAAGTCTAGATCTATGTTCGGCATATCTGAAGAAGTCCACGCAAACGATCGTAAGTCGATTTTTAACATTTGAATCAACATTTGTTCGATGTCTGAATCGAGTCCAACTGCAATCTTAAACCTCTTTTCATCTGCTATTTTGATCTCTTTGACCTTTCCCACCAAATGTGGTCATCTATTACTATGTATTATCCTAGAGACTAACTCGAAATTTTAGATTGGGTTAAAGAGGTGATATAGTAAGTTGTCCGACGAGCTCTTAGGCCATTTTCATAACACTTTTTTGAAACTTTCCGGTTCACTCTCATCGTCACCACCTTTCTTGCCTCCGTTGGAAACTTCATCTTTAGATGAACTGTCGATGTGATCGCCCCGAGCTTATTAAGGGAAGGCCTCGTCAATAATATGTTATAAGAGGATGAGGCATTCAACATAATGTATCGAACCAAAATGATTTTTATTTCCTGCTCATCTGAGAAGATCATCCACAGGTTGAAATAACCTTTTACCTCCACATGCTCTCTAGAAAGTCCTATTATGACTCAGAAGTGTTCAACTAACTCCTAGGAATTTGATGTCCCACAAAGTTATCCTAAAAAAATTACATTTGTCGAGCTACCTTTATCAATCAAAACCCGATGTATGTTCCTTCCCATCATTATGATGGAGAGAACAAGATGATCGTCCTCATGAGGAATTATCCCTCTCCGATCATAATCTATAAAGGTAACGACAGGTGTTGGCTCTACACTTCACTTTGTTTTCTCTACCACCATGACACTTCAAATGTATCGCTTTCTCGTCAACTTAGACAGTCTTCCACCCGCAAATCCTCATGCTATGGTGTTAAAGTCCCCTAATACAGGGGTTTCATGCTTATCATCGAGTACCTTCTTTGAACCGTCCTCTTCCTTATCTTGGTATAGCTTTGCAACATCCCTCACATCAATTGATTTATCAATGAATGAAATTTTTATATAGTTTGTCCCTGAGCTTGATGAAAGTGACACCAAGTACTCGGTCTGGTCCCAAGTACTTCGGTAGTAGAGGTAGGGAAATACAATTGTTGAGAGGTTTCTTCCTCCTTCAACATATATGGTAGAGACAACGTGAAGAAAGGACATTGGGGCCTTACTTTCCCCCATTCCTCTAGCCTTTGAGCTACGTATGGTGTGTACCTCTGATCTATCATTTTAAACGAATTGTCTTCCTTTGAATTCCTTGAATCCTTGATACCCTTTATGTTGGTAACCATGCGCTTTTCCTCGTTTCTCTTTTGTCTTATAGCCTCCTCAATTTTTATGTGAAGTGATGCTCGTCTTCATATTTCTGCTAACGACCTTCGGGTATTCTGAGTAAAGATTCACTAAAGAGGTTCGGGTGTAAACCTTTAACAAAGGCTCTAACCAACATTCCCTTGTTCGGATCTACTAGGCGCATGCTAAAGTCACAAAACCGCTCTAGGAAAACCTTTAGGGATTCATCCATTCTTTGTTTTATATTAAACATGCCAGTCATCTCCAGGGGCTTTGCATGGTTTGTCGCGAACTACTTCGGGTAAATCAGAGAGAAAACTAAGAACGAGGTTCTGCATGACCTATTATATAGACCTTCCCCACCAATATTCATGCTACATCTGGTAACCATTGATTCTTCGTCTTGTGGAGTGGGGATCATTTTTTACTGAGACCACATGGTGGGCACCAATTGTTCTGGCAAAAAATTGTGTATCTTTTATCGAATACAAAATTTGGAGAACCCTTTAAGCTAATGTGATAACTCAAGATAAAATATTTTTGTCCTTTAACTATGGGCGTTAACATTTTATTTATAGGAAAAATAATTACAAATCATTTTTATTCTCCAAAAATAGAAAAATATTTTAGTTACAAAGGATTATAACTAAAATAAAGATTACAAATATAATAACAAAATACTGATTAAATATATTACCAAGATAACATAAATATTAAATAATAATTGTAGAGCTTGTTAATTCAAATATCGGTTTTGGGTTGAGCTCTTTGCTCGACCTACATGTGACTTGTTATTGTTAGACCGATATGTTTAGTTTAACCTAGACTTTAATCTTTCTTGCTCATGATATAAAACTTCCAACTCGATCCATAGGTGACTTGAAATTGGATCATTGTTTAGCCTAGATGGACAAAGTCCTCAGGCTGTTAGGTCCATTATATTAGGTAGTTGATCTTTGAATTAAACTTTCACAATTATAATTAGGTCAAAAAGAACCAAAAGAACTCGGACACACAATAGAACTTAGGTATTATACATTAATATTTAAATTTAGGTATTTTTCTGAAGTTGTTCGGTATTTATTTTTTATTTTGATCCTAAATATATTATTATTATTATTATTATTATTATTATTAAAGACTATCATAAGAAAATAATTTTATGGACTAAAAGGTAAATTAAAAAAATGTCTAGAGTTACTTTTAATTTTAGAGATTAACAATAACATCAAAATACAATTTACAAAATTTATCCCATCAAATCCTACAATTATCCACTGATAAGTTAAGGAACATTAGGTTATAACTTATAAGCCTCTTGGAGTGTAATTGGCTATCATTTAGTAGATGACAAATTCTTTTCTTTACGATGGACAATAAGTGTAAAACTAAATTTGCACTCTTCTTTTTAATATAAAACTTCAACTACCCATATAATATTGAAAAGAAAAATGATATTTTAATTCACTTTTTTTAATTTATTTTTAATTTATTATTTTAATCATTATTAAATTATTTTTTTTTATTTTTTTTAATAATGTGATGTGATAATCTAATGATGATTGAAATGATAGATTAAAAATAAGTCAGAAAAGAAAAAAAATTAAAATATCATTGTCCTACCGAAAATGACTCACACTTTTATTCATATTCGCACAACCCATAACATCCTGTGTCTCTACCATTCAGCCAATTGCACAACTTACAGTGGCCGTCTTCATGTCATAGTAATCCACTTAATGTAACAAATAACAACGAAACCTTACTTTAAATGAAGACATATGCTGCACCAAGAGTCCTTGTCCTGAATTGTTTTTTTTTTTAATGTTAATATAAGATTTTCATAGTATTTTTGTTCTATATTTATATTTATAAGAATATTTAATATTTTTCTTCTATTTGTTTTCAACGGGAATAATTTTTTTTGACTTTTTTTATTTTAAAACAAATTACGTAACTTTAGTTAATATTATTCAATTTTTAACTGATTTATTATATATATATTTTTTTAAATATTAAAATTAGTCATTTAACACATAAACAAACTGCTAATGACCAATAGTAACTTTACACTAACAAAATTGTTTTGATAAGTAATCACTTGTTAGTACATTCTTCAACAAAATATATAGAATCCAAGAAGCACAAAGACTTAATAAATTCTTCAAGAAGATCCAAACCCAACTAGAACGTTAGTAAGCCATCATTACTAATATCAAAATCAAAGTAACAAAGTTACTTTCTTTTCCTCTCACCCACTTCCACCTAAGATTTAGACCGTTGCTAAATTAAACCTTTTCACTTTGTCAAGTTCTACTACATTGATGAAAGGCAAAGAATCTCTAAGTATAAGCTGTATTAAACTGTTGATTATTCAATCAGCCACAGATACAAAAAAGACACTACCCAAACCTTCAAATTCTTCAAAAATTCTTCTCATTCATCATGGCTGACACAAAAACAAACAGCAAAATCTCACTGCCTCAAACCCATCAACCAAACCCCAATCTTGAGCCTCTCTTGCATGCCCTTGATCCCATATCACTGATCCTCAACCAGAATTCCAATTCTGACAACCCTTTTCCTCTGAGACTCACCTCAGTAGACAGTTTCGTGTTGGAGAGAGGACCCAATTACACTGCGTATGCCGAGTTGAGAGAATCCAGGTTGCACATGAAGTGTTTGATGCAAGACCGGAAACAACAGGCTCAGGTATCGGAACCAACCACAAAACCTGCAACACCACCAAGGAAGAAACAGGTCAAGTTTCAAGCTTGTGAGAAAATCTCAAAAGGGTCCTTTTCTATTGCTCAGTCGGTGCCAGATTTTTCTGCTGCGTTAAGGAAAGAGAATAGGAAGCCTGTGAATACTCCGCCTTCAATGACACCACCAAGCAAGAGTGGTAATGGGGTGGTTTTGAGTTCAAGGGGGAGCAAGTCAGTCAGTGTGATGGCTCGGAAGAGCTATGCCTGCATTGATGAACTTAAGGTTTTGTCTTCTGCTACAGCCATTGCCATCAATGGTGAAGGTAGAGGTGGAGGAAGGAGTAACAAGGTGATGGGAAAGACAGTTTCAGGACACACCAGACAGTTTTGAATGCTGGTGTTCTGGAAATGTTGTTTCCTTAAATTTGGACTTGTTCTTTATTGGTTGAATTTGTTGGCTTTGGGAGGCTCTGGAAATGGTTGTGTGATTTATCTTTTTATTTCCATTCATTCTATTTTCTGATCTCTTTCTGAGGATCCTACTGTATAATGTAAACTTGTAAAGTTAAGGTGTATGTAAAAGTGTTTCTCGCTGTAACACTGATATAGGAAATACACAGTTTTGCATTTCTTCTTTAAATGGACTGGTTGATTTTTGTGTTTTGAAATGAAGTATCTTCGATCAAAGATTCAACATAGTTCTATGATTTGTCACTAATGTTTAACCCAAACTCTGCCATTCATCTCTTCCCACATTCTACTAGTAATATTGTAATTGCTAAAATTTAGGATAAAAAATTTTCTTTTCCTTTTTCAATAAAATTCTTCCTCAAGTTTCTGTTACCAACCTTTGGGTTTAAAGATTTTAGTGGAATATTCTGTTTGATTGTTCCTGGAAGGCAATAGTTGACTTAGAGGCAAATTATGCAAAAAAAAAAAAAAAAAAAAACCGAGATTTAATCAGAAAAAACATCATGCTAGTCCACGGTTTCCCTTTTATTTGATGCATAGAATGTGCCCAAGTTGTTATATGAGGAAGATCTTAATCTCTCTCAACTTGTGTCATTTAATATTTATATTTTGATCGTAACAAACAAATAAAACAATTTTAATGTCTCTAGCATATTTTACCTTGTGTGCAACAAGTATTAGATAAAAAATCTTGATACTTGATCATGACCAATAAAAGCTTCTTGTTAAACTACCAGTCATGATTGAAATACAAGAAGAAAAATTCAAACAAGCTCACATTAGAAATCTACTATAACGGATTAAACAACTACAAAGAGGAGAAGAATCTTCAACAATCTTCACATGAGTGCAATAATAATATCCTACAGGAAAATGTTCTCTCACAAAAATAATAAATTCCACAAAAGACTTCCCTTACATTATTTTCAAATTTTGAATTATAATTTTGTACAATTTCCTTCTGTATCAATGTCTACTTCTTTTCCTATTTTCCTTTCACCTCTTCTCTCAACTTCTAATAAGGTTGTTTACCCAAAAAGATTATCATGTAAATCTATTATCTTCGCCCCTTCTAAATAAAGAAATAATAGTTTTATTGTTATTATTTATCTTAATTGTTATTTATGCGTTGCTGATTTATAATTCTTTTTAATTGTATTATATCCGAATACCAACTTTATTAATCTTTGGCTTAAATACCTTTTTGATCCTCATTTTTGTAGTGTTTGTTGCGGATGATCCTCATTTTGATAGAATGTTTAAAATGGTCATCATTTTTACCGAATGTTTAAAATGGTCCTCATTTTCGCAATTCGTGTTTTATTTGGTCATTTTCTGTAATGTCGTTTAAATCATTAACGGAGCATTGTACAGGTGGCACGGTTTGTATTAGGGTGTGGTACGTGTACTGTACAGGTGTGGTAATTAGATATTTGGGGATAAATAAGTGAGCTAGGGTTTTGGTAAGGAATGTTTGGGCAGTTGGTGAGTTTTGGCAATCTTGTTCCTCC
>Ga0214543_1005298_pt1 | contig 23853 bp, 22 predicted proteins | sample CNSS2metaG_FD_160094 | JGI IMG/M metagenome (GOLD analysis project Ga0214543, IMG submission 160094) | Root nodule microbial communities from cowpea collected in UCLA plant growth center, Los Angeles, California, USA - CNSS2 | ecosystem: Host-associated > Plants > Roots > Nodule | place: USA... | reverse complement strand
CCGCGCGGGGGCGGGCACCGGCGCGTCCGTTCAGCTCGAGTTGCGTGCAGAAGGCATGCCAGTCGTCCTCGAAATCGGCCGCGCTGCCGGCCATTTTGCGGGCGCTGATGTTCTCGCCCATCTTCCAGGTCGGACGATGGCCGGTCAGCGCGTCGTTCTGGTAGCGCGCGACCGCTTCCGCGTCCATTCCCGAGAAGAAATTGTAGGACTCATTGTATTCGCGAACATGGTCGATGCAGAAGTGCCAATATTCGCGCGCATTGTCGCGGCCCTTGGGCGCGGGATGGCTCGCCTTGTTCTGGCAACCAGGCCATTCACATAGCGCCGCGGTCTGGCGCTCCTTCGCTTCCTTCCTGTTGATGCGAATGGAGTCGAAGATTTTGGAGGTGTCGATCAGCATGACTGGCTCCGTTAACGGAGCGGCAGTTAAAAGCGCCGCTTGTATGCTAGAGAGTTCGTTTGGACGGCAAGTTGGATCTGTCTCGGCCTTTGCGTCTAGTTAGTGGCATGATTTAGCAGGCACTTCTTAGCAATCGACGTGCCAGGACGGCCGAGCTTAGTTCAGGCAAGCATCTCTTCTGCGATTCATATCGACTCAATTGCAGTTCGCTGTCGGGTTCTGCACATAGAGGTCTTGAACGGGACCAGGTGAATACGAAGAAAGCCGGAGCTGCGCAGGTTTGTGGGTGCTAACTCGCTCAGAGAGGCAGCGTATCCAGGTGGATGGCGAACCTGCGAGAACTTCTTCAAGGAGCCGATGCGGCCCGAAGGAGACGATCAACATCCGGTCAGCCGCCTGGGGTTGATCATGCACTGCTACAAATTGTCCGCAACATAGCGCGTGATCTGTTCGTCCGGGCCGTCCAGACGCAATTGCCGCGTTTCGGAGACGCCGGCGAGCTGAAGCCGCCGCGGATGGTCGCGCTCGGCCGTGCGGCACGGCCATGGGCCGACGCGCAACATCGCAACGGATATCGGCGCAATCGAGATTGCCAGGACCAACGTGAGGACCGGCGCGCGAGCGGCTCGCCAGTTGGATCGGCTTCACCTCGGTGATTTTGCCAGTCCGAGCGCGGCGAACTAGGAAGCCTCGATCCCCTGCTGCCCGCCCCTTAGCTGCGCGCTATGTCGACAGGCGATCCAGGAGGAAGGCGCTCTCGGCCTGCTGGAGGGGATGCACCGAACCTTTCGCCTTCGATGATTTCGGGCCTGAATGACCAATCGCAGGGCGAATACGAGCGCCCGCAGCAAAAGGCCGTCAACTTGCTCAAGACATCCCGAGCTGGTCGGAGCGGCAAGAAGGCCATACAGGATCTCAATGGCGCCAAGCCGGGCGGTCGGAGCATGCACTCGATACCTTCGCCGAGAATCGCGCCAAACATGCGCGTGACGTGATTGCCGGACAAGGATCGCCAATCTAGAGCCTATTGGCTGTCTATGACTTTCCCGCCGAGAACCAGAGCCAGCTGAGAACTACAATCCGATCGAGAGCATCCGCCGCCGTGCGGCACACGAGCCTGCGAGCCAAGGAAGCGTTGTCGCCACAATCCGTAAGATTGTTGGTGCAAGCTGATCGAGGTGGCCTCGAAACGTGCGGGTTGACTGAAGAGACCCAATTCAGTTGCCGAGATGGTCGCGGCGTCAGAGTGCCGACGCCATTGTGCTCGTCCCGAACGGGCAAAGCCATGCCGCCTGCTCGGTTCTGTCACGAGTCGCGGTCAAGAGCGGCGAAATGATTGATCTGGGATCGCAATCCGTAAGTCTCTAAGCGCGTCAGCTTGTCGACAGCTGATCCGAATAGATCGGGAGAGTGCGACACTGTCGGCTCGGCATTGCGAACCGACCCAACCCCGGGGAGTTGACATGGACCCATTTAATAGCATCAACCCATTCGACCGTGACCACGCCGCAGTGTCACAACCGCAACAGCAGCAAGCGGAGTTTGAGCCGTACTTGGATGAAGTGCCGCAGCTTCATGCCCCTGCCGTTGCAGAGATCCCTGCTTCTTCAGATCCCTACTATTTTCCTCTGTCTGAGGAAGAGCGTAGCCTCATCGAGGCTTTGGATCTTGGGCACCAGGCGGCCCACGGTCCTCATCCCGAAGACGCCGTCACCAGACACCTCGGGGACACCGCTGCCCAGCACAGCGCGCCGCGGGAAGCTTGGACTTGGCCGGTAGAGCTGCCTGTGGAAGGTCACGATCAGGACCCGCTGCGAGGGATGATGGGCGAACCCACCCTAACATCGTCTCTCCCAACCGCGCGCGATCACCAGGGACCGGACCGCGGAAAAGCCGTTCAGCTCAACTGGAGCGACGGCTACCAACCGGCTCGGAACGAGCTGACCGGGAGCGCTCCCTCTTCAAGTCACGAGGTCCTCTTGGGTGAGGACTACACCGGGGAGTTGAGGCCTGCGAAGAGGCAAAGAACACTAAGCCATACGGAAGGGGATGCCATCGGACGCGAGGTGAGCGAGCCCGGCAGTTCAGTCGTTCGCGAGCTGATGGAAGACGCCGGCGCACCGTTTCAGGCCAGCGATCGGCTCGTCCTTCCCGAAGGCTACGATCAGGACCTGCTGTGGGCGATGGTGGGAAACGCTGGCGCATCGTCGTCCGTCGAGCCAACCGAGGGTCATCACCAAGGGCTGGATTCAGAACCGGCCGTTATTCCCTTCAATTTCCGGCAGGGCGACCAGCACGCGTCCGCTGCGCTTGACCGTAGCAACGTCGCGCCGAGCCAGGACAGCCGACCCAACAGTTTTATCGTTCACAATGACCGCTACACGGCGCTGTTCGTGCCCGCGGCAACGATGAGGCGAAGCACCCCTCTTCCGCAAGGCGCTGCCATTCCTCTGGGATTTCGACTGGAAAACGCTCCGCAGCCCAGCGCGCAACCAGCGAACCGAGCCTCATCATCGCGGCTTGGACGGTCGATGGAGCAAGCCGCTCCGGCGTCCTCCTCCAGGGCTGAGGGGACGTCCCCCGCGCCCCGCGAGATTTATGCTGCATCATTCGCCGTTCCCAAGAATTTTTCGCACGGCGACCAACCAGCCCCGGACACGATGCTCTCGATGCTTCGCCGCTGGGGCCAGTTGCCGAACGATGCGCAGCCGGCAAGAAACTACGATATTCTCGGCGAGCGTTACACCGCCCTCTTGGGGCCGGGAGGCCCAAATGACGTGCGGCTCATCCATCACCCAAGCAATGGAGATGCCGAGAGACAATCCCCACGCTAAGAACTAGGAACCCGACCACATAGCTCCGGTATTGGACTTATGAATGTAGCATAGCTTGCGCCAGCGAGCTTGGCGCGGTTCCGGGGGGTCCGGGTGAGCGCTACCCCGCCCGATTAACTTGCGCGCATCATCGCTGTGCGGCTCCTCGTTGAGCCGCACAGCGATCTTCTTTGATCTTCCGAACGCCAAAGCTGCGAAGAACACCTACGGTGTTATCGCCGTTGCGTTTTACAGCATTGCCATTGATTGGGGCCTCGGCCCCGAGACAGGGAAGCATCCTCGGAGTAAAGAGGCTGGTTCCTGCCCGCATCGAACACGCGTCGGCTGAGCTTAGCTGGCTGCAGATGGGTGTGGTCGTCCATCAGTCCCAGATGCACATCCTGGCCGTGGCGTTCCGCAGAAAGCTCGTCTGGCCGACGAGGCGCTGCCCAGCACCTCGTCGATCCGCCTCGAGCCTTTCAGTACATATCTCAGGGGTCAGCAATGGTCCGGAATACCGTGCGCGATCTTCATCGCTTAGCCCAGCCGACGTGTTCCGCAGCTCACACAGTGCTACCCCGAAGCTACTGCCAACGCCCTTGTCGTGGTTATACTCCTGAGATGTGCATTCAACGTCCCCGCGGAAAGCCGGTCAGCAATGCCGTTCCCATTTTTCGGCGTAGACAGTCGCTGAAACCTTAAGAGCAGTGCATAGACCGTGAATTATCTGTCGCTACTCCGGTTTTGGACGCTTTGAGTGAGAACCGCGTCCTCCGGGATAAGGTTTCGGTTCAGCGCGGACTGCCGTCGGCACTGCTCTGCCCGTCGAAGACGACGACCTGAGATGACCTCTCCTCAAGGAGCTTCAGCGCAGGATGAAGCTGAGCATGCCGCAGCGACCTCTGTCCGGCTGATCAAATCGGCCAGATGAGTGTCGAGGACCCTCAAAATAGCGAACGAGCCGCAAAGACGATCGCCACGGCAACATGGTTGCCGAGCACCAAAGCTGTATCTGTCCGCGACCAGCTTTCGCTGCTGAATGTCAACACCAGGAACTCCGACCCCGAGGCTGCTGCCCCAGCTAAGCCATATCGCGACCATTATGTGTGAACGACCGCACATCTCGCGCGTACTTTGATGCCGGCAAATCATAGGGCAAGGCTCGCCGGCGCGAACGTTGAGGCGTTTCGCACTTCCTGCCGGCTTCAACTGACGATCGCCGCGACAATGTTCTACCTGAGCTGATCGTGCAAGCCTGCCGGGCCGAAAGTAGCACCAGGCGGGCACACCGCGGCTCCCGCAAGCATCGGGCCGGCGCGACTCGCGCGAGGCGATCAAGTTCACGAGGCGTCTGCATGCCCCTAGCGGCGGATCGACGAACGCCACATTGAAAGATGCCTGGACCAATTGTGCGCAGGCTGTGCCGTGCGTTTGTTGCGTGTTTCAGTGTCCGGCCTCAGGAATGGAGCGCGGGGGAGTACTTTCTAGCACGAGTGTCGTCTCTCTTTTGACCCCCGGCGCGATCACGGCTTGGCCGAGAAGCTCTCAAAGGAACGGCCCGAGCGAGCAAGGCAGCCCTGGCTATGGCTCAATGACCTCGTGGCCATAAGCGCTAGAGGTGGCCCTTCGATTTAGGGAAACGATCTACTCTGGCTTCAGGTCCGCTCTGGGGTCTCGATGCGGAGAACATCGCAATTCGTTCATGCGCCGCCTGCAGCCGGGCCTGACTTCTTCAACGTAACGAGAAATCTTGTCGCGCGTGGCTGGATCGAAGAACCTTTCCAGTCGAAGGTATCCATCCTTATGCCATTTCGATTGTTGTGCCTCAGTCAGCATGTGTGAGCTCCTTCCTAAGATGAGGCGGATCAGTTGTGCTTTGCCCGCGGCGGGTGCTAGCACCGCATTAAGAGCGGTCGCGCTCAATAGGCTCAGCAACATCACGTCAAGGCCAAATCCACGGACCAACTGCCCTCCGACCATGGGAAAGCCGAAGAGTCCGAGGAAGTATGCGAGGGTAAAGATCTGCGAGGTAGTGGGCACGGAGACGCCGTGCTCGCCGGCGAGATTGACGGCTATCGTGTTACAAGGTTGAATAACTTAACCCATAGCCGACGGCAAAGAGGACTGTGGTTGCGATATAGAGTGAGGTGCTGCCACCGTTGAGAAGGACAGAACCAGAGACGCAGCGGTCAGTAGGATGAGTGTGAGAGCCAGTCGACGTAACGGCAGGCTGCCCATGAGGTGAGCGACTGAGACGCGTTGTACCACGCTCGTAGCAGTAAAAACGAGAAAGAACAGATCGGAATTCAAGTGCGTGATGCGGAATACGCGCTCTGATATGTGGACAGCCCCGCGAACATGCAGGCTGAAATCGCAGTCATGGCGATCGGGAGCGCTGTGCATTTCTGAAGCAGTGTCGTAGTCGCAGCAAGTGTAATCGCGATATCCGGCATAGCCAGCCAGTGCCGATAGCCTCGACGTCGCGCGTCTTGTAAGGTCTACGCAAGCGGCGGCGATCACGCACGCAATCGCAAGCACCGCATAAATCGTGGACAGCGAACCAGTGAATTTTGCGAGCAAGTGACCAAGTGGAGCTGCTAGGCCGAGCCCAGCCATTTGTGATCCGGATAAGACCGTCAAATACTGAATACGTGCTGAGGGCCTTAGATGGCGAATGATCCGCAGCGGTGCCAGAATGAAGAACACTGACCAAGCAGCGCCCACCAATAGTCCTCCACCGTACGCCGCTCGCGTATCGAGGGCAGCGCCGGCAGAAGTCAGCATGGCTAACGCCATAAACAGCGATGCGACAGTCAACGTGGGTAATAGGCCTATCCGCTTTGCCAGCCACCCAGCCAAGCAACAGGAAACGAGAGTAGTAGCCATGCCGCTGGAAATAACAAGACCCGCGGCTCGACTATCCATTTCGAGCGCATGCATGTAGTCCGGCAATAGAAAGCTAGTGCCGTAAGCTGCTGCATGACAATGGAGGCAATCAAAAATGGTACAAAGGCGCGGTAGTCGAGCGTGCCTGAAAGCTGGTCGGCGGCCTTGGCCGTTCCATCCGCAATCCGGGCCGGCAGCGGTGAGGTTGAGCCGCCGCTCATTTGCTACCCGATTCCTTTCGGGTTGGTCGCATCGCAACCACACCGGCGTCTCGTTCAGAAGTGTCTGAAGGTGCGCAAACCTGAATCATCTGCCTGTCGGATGTATTCAAATAGAACGGTCGGCCGAGGAGGCTATTAATATTTGGCTGTTGCGGTACGCCACCAAAGATAGATTGGCACTCTGCAATCCGTGCTGCACGCGGCTTTGATTTTGTAGATAAACTGGTCCTGGCATGTGCCGACCGAAGCGGACTGCGTAGTCCGGGCCGAGTACGGGCAAGCCATCTTCCATACACGCACCCTCGAGGAGGCCTCCAAGAAGGGCGGCGTACGTGGCTGGAAACCTGTACCAAGCACTATACGATCGACGTGAATGCAGCTATTTCGCTGCGTTGCGATCTCATCTAGATCTACTCGCCAGCGCTTTTTGTGGGACGTGCTGTCTTTCACGACTATGCTGGACAACACACGAAAACGGTCGGCCAGCGTGCCATCCACGCTGCGTTCGTACAGCATTTCATAGAGGCGATTGCACAAATCGACAGAATTTCCATCGCTCGTAAGCATCGCGCCCTCGACTATGTCCCGGCGCTGCTGAAGCGGTAGAGCGTGAAAGCGACGGCTATAGGAGGGTGTGTAAGTCTTATTCACAAAGCTGTTGTCGTCCATGGAAAACAAGTTTGAACGCGACGTTGCCCACGTGATTTGGGTGGATACAGAACGAGTAAGCATGTCCTCAATAATCTCAGCCCCGCTCTGACCACCTTCCACAACGAGCACATGCTCGGCTGCGTGCGGAAGCTGCCGCTCGAGGTAGTCGGCTGCATGGAAGACAGTGTCACATAGCAAAGATCTGGCGCAGGGAGGGATCTTGGGCTCTACGCCAACGCCCACAACAACAGCGCGCGCCAAGTATGTGGTTGTATTCGTGCTGATGCGGTAGCCGTCCGTAAACGGAACAACATCCATGACGTCCTCCGAGAAGCGGAGCGTATTGAGTCGCCCTGCGACCCACCGGTAATACTCAATGAACTCCTGCCGGGACGTTGAAGCATTGCGCTTGTTGACAAAGCTGTAGAGCCGACCATGCACTGCCAAATTGTTGAGGAATGAGTATGGGCTAGTTGGATCGACTAGGGTCACGCAATCTTTGAGCGGCGACACTTGCAGGCGACTGTTCGGCAGTGCAAGGCCTGAATGCCAAAAAAGTGCGTCTCGCTTCTCCAGGAAAAGTGCGGTGGAGCGGAGTAGGTGCAATAAGCGCCGCAAGACTGAGGTTAAATGGGCCGATCCCAATTCCGATGACATGCAGCATTTCCACAGAAGTCTCATTGAGCTCGTGTAAGTTCTTGTCCTTGGCTCTCGTGTAACTTCTGTCCGGTTCCTTCGCTTCATGACCGAAGCACGTTTGTGTGACTTGGGATGGGGCATCGGCTTTGCCTGTAACCGCGGGAGGCGTGGTGAATGACGCCTCCGCAATAGCCGCATCTTGCAAAACGCCTGTTGAAACCGGCAACAGTCTCATCCGTGTGAACACTAAAGTCCGGCTCCGACCATCCCTCCTCATCCGGTAATCTCTCTGCTCATTAGCAACCGCCGTGCGACCCACAGAATCTCGACTGCGCCTTGTTGGACGAGAAGAACATGCCCACGTACAGCGTTTTCTGCGGAGTCGCTCCTGCAGCTCCTGTCGGATTTACGACATTGAGGCGGCAATCGGACATACACAGCCGGAATACGAAGCGCGCGGATCCATGACTGAGAAACCAACACACCCTGAATGCTCATCTATGCCGACGATGCTAAAATCACCACGATCTTCCACACATTATCAGCGATACAAGAAGGGTCGGACGATCTACTTCGAGAGTGAACCCGCGGAATACGTCTATCATGTTGAAAGGAGCGGTACGGGCCTACAAACCGCTGTTCGATCGGCGACGCTAGATTGGCGCGTTTCATCAAGTGGCTTTTCGGATTCGAGAACGGTGGGGTACACCGATTTTGCCGCGGAAGCCGTTATGAGTAGGTACGCAAGAGCTTGACCACATCGGCAGGCGTTGGTCCGCCCTCGTTCTGGTATTTCTTGGTCGGCGGGATGCCCATGGCCTGACAGATATCTTCCTGATGAACGCGGATAATGTCGTTCCCGCTGACCTGCCGATCGTACCGTTCAACCACGACCTCTATTTGGTGTTCGAAGCGCATCACCTTGGTTTCAGCGGCTGGCAGCCCGAGTTCGCGTGCGAGCTGCAGGCAGATAGCTCATTCTCGGCGTGACCATCGAAATGGCCCGTCGGTGGTTTCAAAATGTGCGTGCTTGGTATGCGCCCGGACGGAATGCCCCATTTGTTGTCTTTGAGGACAAGCGCGGTTTTCGGCTGGGCGCCTGCAAGACTGAATTGACCCGTGTCGCGGGGCAGACGCCAGGCAGCGTGATCCTCGCGCAAGACTCGAAGCCGATTTGCTATCAGGCTTATCCAGCCATTCGATCTTGTCATCTTTGCCTGCTTTCAGAGCCTCCAATCGATCAGGCGTGACGAACTGGATGGCCCCGGCGCAATCCTCACCGACGTTACAGATGAGGGCAAACACGTTGCGCGTCGATACCTCAAATTTGTTGTCCCAGCGCTCGAACACCTGCTCGTTGTCAGGAGGCAGCCCCCACAAGAAGCACTGAACAGTGGCTGGACCGTGCTCCTCGGCGGCGAGCGGCATCGAAAGCGCAGGGGATAGGCCCCCTCCGCGTTGCGCCATGCGTTGTCATAGACGAAGGTCAGCCGGCCGCGCGTCACTGCGGACGCGACCGACTTCGGTGCCATCCAAGAGTGCAATGAGCTCGGCCATTATGTCTTGCCTTTTTTGGCTTTGGTGATGATGGCGTTGATATCAACTGCGGAGATAGACCCGCGGCTGGTGGGCCCTCCGCTGTTGGCGTCCACCGCGATGCCGAGAACGTCGAGAGCACGGAGGACAAGAGCCAGCTCTGCGCGCGGATGACCCTGCTCGACGTTAATCACCCATTGACGGCTGACGCCGATCCGCTTGGCCAGTGTCGCCTGGTCTAGTTGAGGCGTTTGCGTCTGTCTCGAACGACGGCGCCGAGGTCGGCAGGTGTACGGATAAGCATGGCAATCCCAAATGTCAGCGCTCGCTTACATTCGCATTTGTCGCCGTTCGTTGACAATCAAAAATGCCGCCTTTGGACGACATTCCGTAATGTCATCGATCGTCGACGCCCCCAACCCGGAAGTGCTGATGTTTTCACAGACATAAATCAGACAACCTGGCACGCCTCAGCAAGCCCCGCTCCGCTGCGGCAAGTTCCTTGCCTGTTCGGTGTCGCCTCGCTCGGATGTGACACTGAGTGGCGGCTCCTCGCGGGCCATGAGCCGCGCGCGCTCATGTGCGTGCGATCAATTCCGCATGAGCATTTCCTTCTCGCCGCTCGATACCTTTGCCGGGCTTCTTCACCGCTTTTGCGGGTCTGAGAAGACGATGACGTTGCGAGCCATGCTGCCCCTCGCGGTTCGATGCGTGGCTGCACCCCTGCCAAGGCGCCCCTCGATCCCAAATTGCTCGCGGGCATCGCAAGTTTTGTCCTGCTGATCCTCATGAATGGACGAGCCGTATCTCGCCCTCAATGGCGGCTTACGAATTGCTTTCACAGTCTCGCTTGTGTTGCCGTCCGGCAGTTCGTGGTTGCTGCACGTGGTTGCGCTCTATTTCGGTTGGAAAGGACTTGAAGTCATCGGGCTCGGCCTCGAGCCTTTCGCACACAAGCCGGACTCGCAACCCGTGGTCGGGGGGGACGAGCGTCGCGCAGCATCTACGGACATCGTGGTATGCAAGGCGTGAGCAGGGCCGTTGACCTCGCACGGTCGGTACGGTCGCCGCGATTGAGACCGGGCCTCGCGCTTCAAACCCATGCATCCTCAGCCGCAGCGAATTATCTATGTGAAACCCGTGCAAACATTCCGCCCCGCTGTAAGTGGGATGACGCCCAGTCAACGACTTCGTCCAGAGTACATTGGAGACCCAAGCTAGTTGGAGCTAAAATGACGAGGTCCAGATCGATGATTGCCGCCGCGGCTGAGGCCGCGACAGAATTTTTGGCCTGAAAACCATGCAAAAATTCCGCCGTCCGTTGCGCATTGGACGAGGTCGTGAAGATCGCGCGTCCGTTCTTCAGCACCTTGATTCAAGACGCGATATAGGAGGCGTGATCCTCCCTCACCTCCGGTGTTAGGCCGAGATCGGCGGACAGGAAGGCCGCGCCAAGCTCCGCGACCAACTCTTCCATGGCATAGCCTTCAACGCGGAAGCGCTAGCCGCCGAACTCGCGGTTCAGGCGGCTCTCATGGCGGCATGTAGTGTCAAACGCCACTCATTGCGCGCGTTGGGGCAGAAATGGAAGTACGTGGCCTCACCTGTTCAGGTGGTGTACCGACATTCGCCAGAGTACCTGCGAAGCTTGTCAAGATAGCAGTGGGATTGGTCGGGGCAAGATGTAAAACAGTGCGGGCGCGGCTCGGAGCTAACCGACCGGGGGGCTGAAACCAGGCAACTAGTCCCTACCACATCCGCACTGCCGTTGAGACTAGCGGAAAAGTGACTCGGCGCCGATCGATCTGGAGCGATAGCGCTGTCCCTGTCACATCCCGTTAACCCCAGGCGCTCTGTATCTGTGATAGCTTACCGCAAGCTGACAGGCCTTTGCGCAGTCGGTCAATAGTACGCGGGGGCCATCAACACCCGCTCAATGCGCCACGGAAATTCCTGCAATGACTCAGAGATGCTCTCTGTGCTGTCAGTCGTCACGACTTCAGGATCACCCGGACGGTTCAGGCTGCCGATCAGTGAGACATTCTCGGTTGCGGACCATACCATCGTAGATACTCCGGCCCGTTAGAGGGCAGGTCTCCTGTGGCGTCAAATTGCGGAATTCGGTGTTTTGCGCCCCGCCCATCCCTCTGCCGTGCATATTGTACTGCCATGTTCGTCGCACTCGGCATACCGGTCGATTGTAGGAGTGCATTTGTATTTTTCAGTAAGCCTCAACGCCCAGCACGCGGCCTCGATGATCGGGCCGCCCTTGCGATTGGCCTCGCGCCGCTTCTTACGAGTTTAGGTCAAGGTCTCCGTTGCGACCACGCTGGCGTCAGACTCGGCGGTCAGTTCGGCTTCCGCGTGAGGGCGACGGTCGGCAGTCCCTATGACAGCCACGCGCTCAAGTCCGTGATGCCGGACATGACGTGCTGATCGGCTTCGCACGGCTCGAGTACAAGTGAACGCTCTCACGCATCGCTTGGGTCTGAAGCCCACGCCGATGCCCAACCGTTATCGTCATCGTCAAGAGCAGCGCAGGTCTCGTTCTCGACAATAGCCGTTTGGCAGTTGGAGCCGCCCTGGGTCCTGGCAATCAAGCAGAGCCCACCGCTGCGCGTCGGCTTGCGATCCAGAGCCGTAGGAGATCCCGACCACGCCGTCGGACGTCGAATACGCGATGGCCCCCAGCCGGCAACGACGGGGCTAACGGGACTCAGAAATAGCAAAGCGGCAACAGAGTATCTCTTCATCGGTGGATCGCCTCCCACTCTGGGCAGCACTATGTACGTTTCACTTTGGCTTCGCTGTTCGGCTTTCCAAAGATCAAACGTATCAAACGAATGTGAGGCTAAACTGAAGCCGCTCGGCGTCCCAATGAACGACCAATGCTGGTCATTGATCGGCACCACGTCGACAAGATATGAGCAGTGACGTTGGTCCAATCGACCCTCATTTCAGGATTCAAATATGCAGCATAAGCCACAAGCCATTCGGCCTGCGGCAGGTCATCAATGCGCGTGGCCGTCATCCGCCGAAATGCTTCGCGCCCACGTCTGCTCGTACGCGTCCGGTGACGCTTTCAATTACCCACAAATTCTCCTCCGACCAAGGCGCCTAACGCGATATCGGTGAGGCGCGACAGCCCGCGCAACATGACCGTATTGCCGGGAGGCGGATCGCTGGCGCGGGCGAGATAACCGCCGAGCCGGGCGATCTTGATCAGATAGTGCGAGACCGTTTTCTGCATTGCTTTTGGTTTGTCGTTGACGAGGCGATCGCGCACGCAGATTTCAGTCGCGGTCAACGCGAGGGTTGGCGCCGCGTGTGGAGCGGAACGGTTGAGCATCGTCATCCAGAAGACCCGCCAACTCAGGATGCAAAAGAGCGAGATCAGGTTGGTCAGACGCTGGGCGGTCCTAAGCTTCGACTCCTCAGCTTTGTAGCCTGATTTGAGGATCTTGTGGATCACCTCGATCTTCCATCTCAAAGCATACTATTCGAGCTTCTCAATGGCGTCGGTGCGGGAGCTAACAGGCAGATCTGTGATCAGCTTCCACTCGATTTTCTTTCTGTTCTTCGGCGTCACGCGCTGCTCGGCATGGATCACCGTCGAGGTCAGCGCGGGATAGCGCTTCTGCTTTCCGATCGGCGGCAGGATACTTATAAGCTCAATTAAGGACCTCACTAACGAGGCTCCAGACTTCAGATTCTTAGATGCCGTTCTGAAGTTTGCTGATGACCAGTCCTCCGCGCGCAATTGCCGCCGAGGATTGGCATGTCGCGACCACGCTGTTCGCCGGGTTGCCACGATTGCATATCAGCCGCCTTGGACGAGGCGGGCGCAACTCTGCCGCAGAACCAAAGCTCGTCCGGCTCGATTTCTTGGTCCGGACGAACTCGCTTCAAAGCCGATTGCGCGCGCCATTGCGACCGGGCTGGGATGCGCTCGATGCACGACTTCTAAATTCCGCAGCGGGATCTCTCGTGGGCAACCGAGACCGCGGCGAGCCCCAACATCACGTCGCCGGTGAATCCGAAATGGAGACGATAGAGCCACCAGATTGCGCAGCACCGGTCGAGATCGTACATGGCGAGCGCGCGCCTCGTTGTTGCGACCATCCGCGCCATCGGCTTCATTCCGCGTGTCATCTGGAAACCTCGGCGTCTCCGGGCCAGCGCTCTCCATATAATGACTTTTAGGGCGGTGATGGCCTGCTGTCCGGCGCGTGCACCTGCAAGAGATTGGGAATTGAGATTGATGTTCGCCATGGCGTTCTTTTCCGCGTTTCGAAGCTATTTGCGCACACCCCATATGCATGCGATCTGTGTCGTAATCCTACGGTGCAGGTGCTGCTTGCAAAACGCCCAGATCTGGTAGTGCCAATTGATAGGATTTCCATCCGATAAATACGCTCACGCGATCGCACTGCCACGCAAAGCCACTTGCGACCGTCGTTCTCGGTTACGCGACCTTTGCTGCCAGCTCCTTGAGAATACCTCCGCGTCCGCCAGACTATTGACGCTCGCACCGGCAGGGCCTACGCCCTTTCCGAGTAAGCCCTCCACGGTGTCACCGGTTTCGCTGCCCAATTTGCGCGAATCCAGCCGACATCGGCGCTGGCTGGCGGCCGAGCCCCGTCTGAGGGCGCTGGCAAATCGCGGTCGCCTCGCTGAGCAACGCCCCAAACAGTTCGGCCCGCACACACCATCGTGCAGCGCTTGTTGGGATGGCTCCGACCCAAATCAGCCGAGACGATCATCCCGCACGGTTCAAAGCTGCGACGCTGGCCGCGTGTAATGGGCATTCCGCGACGTCTCCAGTCCCTTTCGATCCTGCGCGCCATCGTGCAATCTCGGACGGGCCGACAGCGGGAGCTACGTCGTTTAAGCGAAAGTCACATCCGCAGGCGAGGCAATACGGGCGCAATATGGCAGGCCGGATGACAGGCCGGCACCACGCAGATGAAATGGCCAGGATTACAGTGCATCTCGTAGACTGCCAGTGGGTCCAATGATGCGTCCCACTGGCGGCGCGAACAATCCACTGTTAAGCGGCGAATGTCTCTCCAGGTAAGGACAACCGAAGTGATCGCAGGCCTCCAGTCCGGCGCGATCGCTTCACCGTCGGGTTGCGTCTCATACCCTTGTAAGCCTAACGAACCCCCCTTCGATTAATTCGGCTTTGTAGGCCCGAGTGTTAAGTAGGATGGTGACGGGGTTATCTGCGGTCGGCATGAAACCTTCTTCGCGCAGCTTGTCCATTAGGGCAGGTGTGGCCCATTGCTGTGCTAGCGGCATTCCGTAGCGCCATTTCTCCGCGAAGAAGGCTCCGAAGTCTGGTACCCCCGCCCGGCCGACCCCAACCACTTGGTCCTCCGCAGGGTTATGAACAAGACGAACGCGATTGGACTCATCCAAACCGGCCGTGTAGCGGGTGACCTTGGATTTCATAGGTCATAGTCGGCTGGTCCGAGTCCGGCCAGAGACCGTGGTGGTATAGCCTCTCAACCATCGCGTCAGGGGCGATTTGCGAACCGTGTGAAAATCTCTGTGGAGCGGCGAATGTGACATCTACCGCTTCCTCAGGTGCGGCAGGTGATGATGGTCCAGCTTCATTCATGATCTGACTGAACAAATCATGGTCTTCCTGTGTCCAGACGTGCGCCGTTGGCGATTCTGGTGAACGGGCATTATCGATCGGGTTCGGATCCATAAAGCTCTCCTTTCTGTTATGATAACAAAGGCCTTTTGGAGATCTCCCCAGGGAATGAGCTGAACTTCGTCACGAATTCAGATGTGGGTGGCTTCTCATCGAGAGGCCAAGTTCAGAGGCCGGCTTTCGAGAAGCTGACAAAGGTCGAAAGAAGAAAGACAAACCCGCGGCCGCATCTGCCACGTCTGATGCTATCATCTCCGAGCCAAGTCTCGTTCCGCCTGGCCTCGCAGTCGGCGCACGGGTCTGCGTCGTGCATTGCGCGCACCTAGGCTTAAAGCTGGTTAGGAGGTCCAGGTGATGCCGACCGCGGCCAGACCAGTCTTGCATCGAACATGTGCATTTCGACCTCTGCCCGCGACCCGTCGTTCTGGCTGACGCTTCGATCCTATGCTCGGGGCCGCTAACCAGAGTGACCACGATTGCCGCGCCAGCGCGAAAACAGACGAGAGCGAGACCTACGTGAGAGTCCGGCAAGCGCGGAGCGAAGTGTTCACCTGAGAGAACGAAATCGCTGAGACGCAAAAGCAGTAGAGACGATCATCCCGCGCACGGCTAAAGGTACGGCGGTGCCGGTGATCCGGGGACTGCGGCTGCCGCTGCGTGTAGTGGGTACTCCGCGAAGTCCCCAGTGCCTCGAACCCTGCGCGCCATGATAGAACCTCCGACTGACAGCCGGAGCTACATCGGTCAAGCGGAACGTTACATCCTCAGGTGAGGCAATACGAACGGCCAACTTTGTCCCGGCTGCTATAGACGCTCTGCGTCATGCAGATGGCACTCGTTTAAGGGCGTTGGAAAGAGAATTCACTGGTGTCCTGAATAAGGAAAATCGTCGTAATTCGTGCGCGCGGTGGCGAGGTCGCCGCTGAAATGTCCGCTTCCTCCAAGCGTCCGTTGGCGAAGAACCGTAGGCCGCATTCGTGCTTGCCCGTTGCGGGCGCACGAACGGTAGCTCCTGGGTATGCGTCGCCGGTTTGCCTTAACGGCTCTCTAAGCGGTTGACCAAGATGTACGCCCCTGAGCCTTTGGCAGCGCTCACCGAACGACTTGAGATCGCCCCGTCGCCATTGGGCCAAATAGCCGGGCCTTCTCCCCGTCCCGGGTGAGGCCCTCGCGCACGAGATAGCCAACATGCGCGGAGGGCGGTGCCGAACGCACCTTTATGACGGACGACCTGGGTCTTGGCGGTCGCCAGACCTGAGCGACCCGTGAGCAGGCGGTCCGCCCGCTAGAGAGGACCCGGCCGCGGCAAAGGTGGAGCACCGATGACTGGTGGATCTTGTCAGGCGCGGGAGAGACCGCTGCAGGCGCGCTGAGCGGCGGCAATCGGCTTGGCGACGACGGGCGTGGCCCGCTGACGCCTCACGGAGCGGACGCAACCTGGCCGAGGCTGAAAGGGCGCGAGACATCGCCGATCGTGTTCGGCGCCCGCCAATTTGTCCCAAACTCGCCACAGCAGCGCAATGTCTGGGTGCCCGAGAACTATAGCAGGTTCTCATATTTGTCTTGCCGGCAAGGCCAGCGATCAGATCAAGGGAAAAATGGGCCGCGAAAGGCGGGCATTTTTATTGCAGAGGTTACCGTGAGGTTTCGTCGTGACACGCTTCAGCCTACATGTGAACAGGCGATGGCCGTGAGGACGAGCTCGGGCAAGTGGAATGAACTTTGCGCGACCTGTCTGGTCGAAATGTTCGGGCCATGGATCGCGCTCCAGATCAGGTCGAGGATGGCGAGGCAATTTACTCCAGAGGGGCTGGAGCCGGTCCTCGGTCCGGCGGACGAACGCTTGACACGCCGCGCGGTGTTGGGCGCAACCATCGGCAACATTATCGAATTCTACGACTTCGGGACCTATAGCTTTTTCGCAATACAGATCGGTCAGGCGTTCTTCCCGGCAACTGACCAGTTCGTCAGCCTCATGCTATCACTCGGAACCTTCGGCGCAGGTTTTGTGACCAGGCCGATCGGAGCCATCGTGCTCGGCTCGTATTCGGATCGGACCGGCCGCCGACCCGCGATGACCGCCAGCTTTGCCATGATGAGCGCCGCGGTCCTGTTATTGGCTATCACGCCATCGTACGAGACAATAGGACTTGCCGCTCCGTTGCTAGCCATTTTCGCACGCTTGCTGCAGGGCTTTGCTCTCGGAGGTGAAGTCGGCCCAACGACAGCCTACTTGATGGAAGCGGCCCCCACCAAAGCCCGCGGTCTTGCGGTCTCTTTTCAGCCCGCGAGCCAACAGGTAGCTGCGGCGGCCGCAGCGTTGGTTGGAGAAATACTCTCGCCCACCATGACAAGCGAAGCGCTCAATGCGTACGGATGGCGGGTCGCGCTGTTGCTCGGCGCGGCTACGTTGCCGTTTGGACTTTGGTTGCGGAGCGTCCTACCCGAAACGCTGCACCGCCCCGAGGCGCCGGTTCCTGTCACCCCGCCTGAGGGGCGACGGCCTACCGATCGCCGCATCATGAGCTTGGGATTTGTGATCTTGGCCAGCTGCACGATCACGACTTATGTTACGGGATACATGACGACCTACGCGTTGAACACCCTCCGCGTTTCCACGCCTCTCGCCTTTGCTACTACGCTCATCAGCAACACGGTCGGAATTTCTGCAGCACTGCTGGGCGGCCTGCTCGCCGACCGCGTAGGCCGTCGGCGTATCATGATATGGCCACAGGTCACTGCATTGCTGATGACCTATCCGGTATTCTCAAGGATTGCAGAGAGCCGCAGTGCCTTCGCACTTCTAGGAGGTCTCGGCGTCCTCACCCTGATCGGAACGATTCCGTATAGCGCCTTCTACGTGAGCATGGCCGAAGGTTTGCCCAAGTACATTCGTGGTCGCGCGTTCGCAACGATCTACGCTTTTGCGATAGCCATTTTTGGAGGCACAGCTCAACCGTTCGTCACCTGGCTCATCCACCTTACCGGGAGTGCACTCGTGCCCGCCTGGTACATGCTTTTCGCGGGCGCGGCCGCGCTTTGTGCCATGCTCATGATGCCGGAGACGGCGCCACTCAATTATGTGCCCGACCATAGACGAACGGCCGTAACGCCATGACCGCTGCCCTAGTCATACCCGAACAGGTGAGGATGACATCTATGATGTCCGAAATGCGAAACATCGAGCCGGAGGACGGCTATGGGGCCAGCACGTAAAAGCAATCTATCCTGAAAGTTGGAGCAGCTTTACATCGAGCAGGAGCTCCTGTCGGAGCGCAGCGTCTCCGTCTGAAATGACTGTTCCCGTTTACCCGATCTTCGCCGATGCGGCAGTTGCACGATCGGCGGACGTCACCGACTGGCTGTAAGTCGAGCCGTCACTCTGATCATCCCTTCTTTAGAAAACAAGAAGACAAGGCTTGTACTATCTGCCAGCGCAGCCAGTCGGCATGAGGATGCGGCCGCTGTCGGAGCAGCGGCCGCACGAGGCTCGACCCTCATTCTCTGCCTGATCTGTTTCCCGTTGTCAGTGCCGGACGCACGAGGGATCCGTTAAGCAAAAAAACAGATCGCAGATACCATTCAACGGGTCATCCACGCACTCAGGATATGATGTATCGGCTACCGGCGCACTCGCCGCAACCGGCTGCGCGGCAACGTTTGCAGCAAAAGGAGGCACCACCGCCGTTGCAAGTGCGAGGGCGCTCGCGGTCACTAACACAGACTTTTTCATTCGAGACATCGCTTCCGTAGGTTAGCCCCAGCCGCTCTCGACGGTCTATATGACGACGCTGCAAGTGGTAAAATTGATTTTCTTGATCAGATCTATCGACCGAATGGATAAGTACGCAGCAATGGACGATCGGCTCATCGATGCGATGCGCGACGAGTTTCAAGTTCGGCTGAACCAACGGTCGGCCGAAGCGGGTCTAACGGGCGATGCTGACGCCCAGCGGTCGCTCGGATCTCAAATCGTCAACGAGATCGCCTGCGAGATCAAAAGCGAAGTGATGCACCGGGTGCTTAGGGCCGCACGGAATCGAGCTGTAAAAGATCGATCAAACTAGTCATACGGATTGCTATCGTGAGCCCGCGCCATGACTTAATGAACAGTCCACCAAGCTGATCTTGCGGCGGAGCATGCTCTCCCGGCGATGCCACCGTTGCTCGCTCGTGGCGGCGACTGAAAAAAGCAGGGAAATGACGGACCTTACGCCGGTGTACTGAAATTGCCTCCGCGCCGCTCGGCGCCATTGCAATTGAAACGAAGAGGCTCCGACGTTAATCGGATTGAGACGCTCAATGAAGAACGACAAGCCCCAGCATCTTTTGGAGGCTAAGGAGGCGTGATGCTGGGGCCGTCGTAGCCTAATGCAAGAGTAGCAAACAGGCGGCGTTGTCGTGCACCGCCCGGTTTGATTCGTCAAAGCGGCCGGGACGCTCAGCTCCCATAGATCCGGACTATCCGCGATCCGTTGAAGCTCGCCCGAAGAGTTTGCGGGCCAGTTCGCCGCGGGCAGGCAGGTGAAAGCACTGTGACATCCGGGCGTACCGCCGCCAGCATCAGGTATATCTTTGCCGCCTGCAATAGTCAGCGGCCCAGCTTCTCCGAGCGCCGAAGTTCGCCACAGCAGGAAATGGCAGCTTGCTTGTGCGACGACCGACCATCCTCCGGATCGCCAGCCGATAACCCTCCCGTAAGCAGTGTTCTCTCCCAGGCTCCATTCTTGTGTAAGCTGGAGCCCGACGAGGCTCGGCGCAGGTCAGGCAATCCGCCGAGCCGATCCGAAGGCATGAACTTTGCCGCCGAACGGCTCACCGGCGCAAGACAACCAGCTCACTAGATCCCCAGTCGAGCCATCTGAGCTGAAGCGTGCTCCGGGTCGGGAAGGGGCTGCCACGGCTGGCCAGCGGCGATGCTCAACAAGGACCTACAGAACGCAGGAGTGAGCTTGCCGCGGTGGATCACGACGTTCTTGTGCCCCTCGGCGGCTCGAGCGTTCTGCCAGTGCTGATTGTAGCCGCGCTGTTCGTCAGACTTCACGTGGCAAGCGGCGAATTCGCGATCGCCCAGCGTTGCCAATTGGCAGGCATGTACCGGCCGCTTGGTATGGATGTGTACCCACATCGGCCTTGGCGTCGCACCACTGCTCAGCGCCATGGACTGCAGCTTGATTTCGAACAGCGTCCCTGGCTCTCCCTTCAACGCGCGAGGTGGATCCACTGACGCCAGTTCCCCCGCTTCCCGTAACTTTACAAGGTATTTTTGCGATGGAAACGCATAGGTCTTCATGCAATCGCTCGTGATTGCTGCCTCTCGCGCGCTCAATGACTTTGCCTGCCCCTGAACCTCGGCCCCCATCCTTTGAAGCCGGACGATCTTTTCGTGCACTTCGGGCACCTGCGCAGCCGTGAGCAGGCCCCGTCGGCGAGGCTCCTCCAGCGCGGCTACACAGGCCTCAATCTCGGAGGACTGCGTCTGCAAGCGCTTGATCACGCGATTCAGAACATGTTCGGCGTCCTCGGGCTTCATCTGGCGCGCTTGCGAGACGGCGCTTTGCTGAGCCCGCAGATCGAACTGCAGCAGCTCGTCCAATCGCTCAAGTAATCCCGGCAGTGCTTTCCTGGAGGGCGGAGCCTGCCACATCTGGAGGTGATCGGTCGCAGAGGATGACGCAGCTGCCTCCTCCGGCGTGGCGAGTTTCTTTGTACCGAGATCCGAGAGTACGATGACCTTGCCCGTCGCGGCCCTCGCGGCATCGGACCTTCCCAGTTGCGGCGCGGGCGGGCTGGCCGTCGAACTCCCCTCGCCTGCGGCTGCTCCGCGCCTTGCTTTGCCCATTCTGCGCGCCGGAGTGCCCTCACCCACCAAGGCAGTGTTTTCAGGAAGCGCAGCCCAAGCCGGCGGCTCAATCGTCACTTCCGTCTTTGGCTGCAATGCGAGCAGCCGCATGACGTCGTTCGCCGTCACCCACGCTCCGTCCACGATCTCGCCAAGCAACTGCAAAGGAAGGTCAGCTTCCGTTCCAGCCTCCCTCAGGGGCTCAAGCATGCCCCTCAGTTGGGATGCAAATTCCGAAAGCCGTTCCATGACTCCTTCCAGAACGGCGCGGTGCTCGGCGTCGAGCACCGCTCCTCCGCGAACGGCCTCGCCCGTCGAAATAAATGCCGGAAAAACATCTTCAACAAAGGTCCCGAGCAGACGCACCTGCCCGCTCTCGTCCATGAGGGCGGCTCGCACGTCTGGTGCTAACGTGCTCGCTCGCGACTCAATCGAGAGCTGCGCGAGAGCGATTCGCGATTGCAGATACATGCACCTGGTATTGAGCGCCCAGCCCGTATTGAGCCTGAGTTGGCCCTCTTCGGCCTTGCGCATCTCGGGCGTGCTGCTTGGCAAGTGGGCAGTAGCCGCACAGACTGACTGCATCCGCTCGAAGCGCAACGCCTTCTCTCCCCACCAGTCCATGCAGGCAGCATACTGGTTCGCGACGCCCGCAACGACGCGGCTCAGCTGGTCGGGCGGAGCGGTATCTTTGACCTTGTCGAGCAGGGCTTCTGCTTTCTTTCTCCTGTTCTCAAGTGGGTACAGAATCTGGGTGGCTACTTCGTTACATTGGTTGCCCGCATCCAGCGTGTCGTCGCGGAGCCGGCGAGCCTGATCGTCGGGTAGGATACGACGCGCCAAATTGGAAGGCAGATTCGCGTAATACTCCAGAACTGTTGAGCCTGCTTCGACCACTCGATCGATCAGCTCTTGCGCCTCTTCCAAGTTGCAGCGTTGCATGGCCGCTCGACGGCAAGCTTCAAACTTCTCAAGGAGGCTGTCCAAATTTCGCTTTGCCGCCTTGATCTCGTTGCGCGTTGGCGCCGCCATATCTGAAGCCGCAGTTCTGTCTTGAGGCCCAGCGCGCATCCGCTCCAGGACGGCATCGAAGGATTGACCGCGTTCCCCAGGGAAGAGACCAGGCTCCAGGCTCGAACGGCTCAATTCCCCGGCGCTGTCGGCTCCCGCCGCCTCACCCTGTGATGAATCAGCTCGGCCAATACCTTTCATACTTCATCTCCGAATAGTCGAGCGTGCGCAGCCTGTCTGGATAGGCCGCCCAGCTGACGACTAGCTGACCAAGAGCCATTCATCGGGATGCACAAGAAACAAGATCTCGCCTTGAGTTCCACTTCAACCGCAAATTGGTCGTGTTGCTGAACTAGCCGCATCAGTGCCGGTGTGATCAGCGGAGACGTGACCGGCGTCCGACCTGCCCTACCCACGGAATAGTCCCGGCCCGAACGCCTTGGCTCTGTGCACGCGAGCTGGGCCAAGTCAAACGCTAGAGAGCAGCCAGGAACGCGCTCGCCTCCTGAACGGCGATTTTTGGCCAAGCAGAACTGGCCAGCGTATGTCGATCGGCAGACCTGCGCTCGCAACACACGCGTCCCGCTATCCAGTAAACAGACTTCGACCGAAGAGCTTACCAAGTCATCAGCCATCGACGGGTGTGCCGAGACGTCGGAGGCCATCAGCAACAACATTCTGCTCTTCGGAACCGAGCAGAATCGAGGTTGCGCAACTCCCCTCAAACTATATCTCGCAAAAGCCGAGCCGCCGCCCAGGCCGGTTAAATCACACTCATAGAAATGTGGCAGCAAGCGTACCGAGCAGACCGAGCGTCACCCCGATCAGCGAATTGGGTGTCCGCACGTCTCTAAAGAGCAGAAAGGTGAGTATCGGCTCTACTACCAGAATAGCTCCCATTATTTCGCGGCAATGATTCAGATGCATGTGGCAAAGCGCTTAATGACAATGAGGTAGATGCCACCGAAGGGTATCAGGAGAAACATCGGCCACAGGAATTGCCAAATTACTGCCGGTCTTCTCCGGGGACCTTGAGGTAATCAACTCAGGAAATATCCAAATCGCTTCTCTAAGGAGGCTCGCTGCAACCCGCTACAATCTTCAGCATCAATTCATCGGCATCCACGGTTCCGGCTATCCAAGTCAACCCGGAGACGCGGCATCGGAGTTGCCGTTTAGGCCCTTTTGGCATCTCAGGCGTTTGCAAGTCGAGACGTGCGCCTGACAAGTCACTTCTCACGGGCACTTCAAACGTCTGCCCGGTCGATGAGTAGTTGCCTATCGCAAATTGCTTCGCGTCGATCGAGCCATCTGCGCACCTTGAACAAGATAGTTCAGATCAATCCACCCCGACCGCGCACCGGCGGCCGGCGACCGGCGCGACCAAGGCCTACGCTTCAATCCGCACGGGGAGAGCCGAATAGCCGTGCACGAAGCTAGATGCAATTCGCTCGGGTTCGCCGACGACCTTGATCTCCAATCTTGCATCCAAAATCTCTTCCCAGAGGACTCTCAACTGCAGTTCCGCAAGATGTCGACCAAGACAGCGATGGATTCCGAATCCGAACGAGAGGTGCTGCCGCACATTCTTCCGGTCGATCACGAAACTGTTGGCGTTCTCAATAATCTCTTCGTCTCTGTTTCCGGAGATGTACCACATGACGACTTTGTCGCCTTTCCGGATCTGTTTCCCGCCTACCATGCTGTCGACCGCGGCAGTGCGGCGCATATGCGCGATCGGCGTCTGGTAACGGATAATCTCCGACACGGCGCTCGAGACCAGCTTGGGATTCTCAGTTAGCTTTCGCAGTTCGGAGGGGTACTGGTTCATGAACAGGAGGCCGCCGGTAATCGAGTTGCGCGTCGTATCATTTCCCCCAACGATCAGCAGAATCAGATTCCCGAGAAACTCACTCGGCTCCATATGGCGTGTGGCGGGCGAATGCGCCATCAAGGAAATTAGATCGAGGCGCGGCTCGACATTGATGCGCTCATTCCAAAGCCCTTTGAAATAGTCCAGACATTCGGACAAGATTGTGCTTCGCTTGTCCCAACTGTCGATCGCATGGCCTGCTTTCGGAGTTGTAACAGCTACGTCTGACCAATAGGTCAGTAGTCGCCGATCCTCAAATGGAAAGTCGAAGAGCGTGGCGAGCATTTGCGTCGTCAACTCTATCGAGACCATGTCTACC
>Ga0214543_1005296_pt1 | contig 23859 bp, 5 predicted proteins | sample CNSS2metaG_FD_160094 | JGI IMG/M metagenome (GOLD analysis project Ga0214543, IMG submission 160094) | Root nodule microbial communities from cowpea collected in UCLA plant growth center, Los Angeles, California, USA - CNSS2 | ecosystem: Host-associated > Plants > Roots > Nodule | place: USA... | reverse complement strand
GCCAACAATGGCGGGGGGTTTTCTGTTCCGAGGTACTTTGATTGTTGCAGGAGACTCGATTGTGTTTTTGAGGGCAGAAAACGGGGATCTCTGTGTCGGGATTCGGCGAGCCAAGAAGGGGATTGGTGGGGGACTCGAGGGCTCGTCTGGCTGGAACCCTGCTAGAGGAAGCTGTCCCATATGGCCTCGGGTGCATCCAAAACCGAGGCCAAAAGGGTATCAAAAAAGCCCATATGGCCTCGGGTGTACCCAAAACCGAGGCCAAAGGGGACTCTATGGCTTCGGTTCTTAACCGAGGCAAAAAGCTATGACCTTTTGGCCTCGCCCCAATATGCTTCGGTTCCCGAACCGGTGCAGAATAGTGAAAACAACCGCTGCCAAAGACCCTTTCTGCATTAGTGTATGTCTCATAGAACATATGCCAGCATTTTATATGTTGATATTTTGAATGATGTGGTAAAAAGCATAGGGACAATTATTTTATGACATGAATATCTGACTCTAACTTGATAAATGTGATATTTTAAAAACTTTTTTGTTCATACAAAATTCAATTTTATTTTTCATAAAATCTATATCTTGATTTAATTTTTTATTGATTTTTCAATCGAAGTTTATTCATCTTTTATATCTGAAATAATCTGATATCTTTTTCGAACATTCCACGTTCTCCTCGTGAATAATCTCACACAATGAGTCGCTTTGTTTGTTTGTGCCTATTTTTCTTGTTCGAAAATATTTGTTTTAATAAAAACAAATGGATTTCTATTATACGTTTTTCTAGTATCTTTATTTTACAAACAAACATGATTGTGCCAAAAAAAGTGTTAATCACATAATAATGTACCCATTGAATTTTCAAAGTCAATTGACATCACTAATAGTGAAAACTAATAGCGAAAGACAAAAACTACCCCAAGCCAACTAAGGGTCTAATGTGGACTCTAAGATAAAAACATACAAAATTTTCAATAACAATGACACACTTTGAGAACTTCACGCTATTAATCATTGGAACAATGAAACTTTATGGAGTCTAAGATAAAAACATACAAAATTAAATAAAAAGAAAGTTAGGGTAGTAACGTGAGTTTGATCTGACGGATCGGTTTGCAGGTTTGTCGAGAAAAAAAAGGGGTGGATTGTGATATTGAATTTGTTAGTCTCTAAAAGTCCAACAGCATAATCCACATTCCGTGTGGACTGACAAGCGGTCCGCAAAAAAAAAAAAAATTATACTTATGTATATTGATTACTTTTTTCTAAACTTCAAGACAAGTGTGATGTATTTTTGAATGTGCTTAAATTTGAAGAATATATCGTATATGTCAAAGTATGAATATGAATATGATGAAAATGTTAAATTATCAATTTATCATTCAATCCTACATAATCTTTGCTTAATTTTGTTAACTTCTTACAGTTTTCCAATTTGTTAAACATTAAAAGCTTTATCAGAAAAAAAAAAAGAAAAAAGCTAATCCGCAGACTGCGGATCAGAACTAATGTAGAACGGATCAACTCGGTCAATATTCTATGGACCAAGTACGGAACAGGCTTAAATGTGTTGAACCAACCCTCATTCTAACCCCTACATAAAATTGTCAATTTTTTTTTCAATAAAACATACTCTATTTAAACTTGAATATAAAAAAATTGACCAAATTTTGTGTCTGTTAAAATTGCAAGCTAACATAATTTGATTTTACTAGTAGCGTTTAAAAAAAAATTAAAACATATTTCACTATATAAAAATAAGAAAAAGTTATTAAAAGTTATAGTTAATTGAAATATACTTTTGGGATGCAATTATCAGTTAGGACGAAAATAATTAAAATTTATTTTCATAAGATTTGCGATAACATAACAGCTTTATGAAAAAATGATAAAGGTTTCTCCACTTGGAGAGACCAATTTGTTGGGTTTCTCAAAAGTCAAGATGTATATAAATTACAAATAATTCTATCTTCTTGTTAATTTTTAATACTTTTTTTTACACGAAAAAAATATATTTTAAATTTATTTAACTTTAAAACAGATTTAACCAATTAGTTTTATTTAAACTAGAAATTTCAGGTTTTTAATTTTATAGATGAAAGTGCAATCGATAATAAAATATTCTTATACAAAATAATAGAATTCAATTAAACAATAAATTCTAGAACAAAACATTTTTATATTGATTATAATAAAGAGTCCTACTTTCATAAGTTCACATACATAATTTTAAGAGTTTTTTTATTAAATTTAGAACGTTGATTAAACCTATAAATTGCATTATAAAAAATATTTCAAAAGTTGATTTTTAAACACACGTACTTTAATTAATTGGAAAATGCAATGTTTCAAACTTCAACAAATAAAATGAATTAAGTACAGTGGTAAGAATATCCTTATTGTTAAAATTCATATAAATAATCAAAATAGAAAATTCAAACGTGAGAAGTGAAGTGCAAAAACAAACAAACAATGGCAAAATATCAAAGAGGAAAACTTCGATTTACTAAAGCACAAAAGAATATAGGAGACGGCATATTTGATATAAAAGTGATAACAAGAAAACCTCCTCTTCACATCAACTTATATATACTTATAAAATCAAAACATTTTTATCTTTACTCTTCCTAGATATTTTTGTCAATTGCATCTTTGTAAATTTTCACACTTTTACCTCCATTACTTTAGTATTTTCAACTTCTATTCTCCTTCATTGGTCACCATCTCTTCTTCCATTTAACATTTTATTTCCAAAGGTAAAAACTTTATCCACACGTACACACACACACACACATATATATATATATATATATATATATATATATATATATATATATATATATATATATATTCACTTTATTTTTTATGGTTAAAAAAAAATATTTCATTAACAACCAATTTTAATAATAAAAAGTTGTTAGTCACTATAATAATTAATTTAGATATCAATTTACAAAATAAATAATTATTGATTACTAAAATAATCATTATTATAAATAAAGTATTATAATTAGTCTCTAAATTGACTTCTAAAATTTAGTTATCTATCAAGAAAATTGGTCATTAAACATTAATTACCAAGAATTTTGCTATCAAAAAAATTTGTTTATAAATTAGTCTCTAATTACGTTAATGAAGCGATCAATTATATTTTTATTTATAATAGTGACTAATTTAGTAACTAATAATTTTTTATTTCATAAATTGATATCTACAATAATTTTTAACTTTTGATTATTAAAATTGATTGTTAATAAAATATTTTATTGTAATGTATATTTGTAATTCTTTCAACTTTTTACATAATCCAATTGATAGAGAAAAGAAATCGTTTTCATGGGAATGAATACAAATCTCGAAGATCCTTCATCAAGAGTGACGGGATTCCCATAAAAAGTTCCAAGAAATCTTGATGAGAACAGATATTTTTCTGCTTAAAAGTTTCCATTTAATCTTATTTATAACCATTCCATACTTGAAATGTAATTAGATAGTATTGTATCCTTTTTATTTAACATGCAGATATAGTCATAAGAAAACAATAAAATTATTCAAAAATCATACATGTACATACATATACTTATATGTGTATGCATATATTCTTCCCCAGTTATTTATAAACAGTCTTCCCCAGTTATATACAAACAGTCTTCCCCGGTAAACTTGATCCCCACATGCAGTAGCCAACCCAATTTTTGGTCATCGGGAAAATAAAGAAAAACATAATCACCGTAGACTTTTTCAACCACTACTGGATCCACGAAAACGATATTCTACACAACAAGTTTTTGTCTCTTTCTCAGATATTAAGAAAATAAAATAGGTTGGGATAATTTAATTTATGTACACACTATTTTTAAACTTTTTAATGCCCGCTAAAAAATGTTAAATTATCTAACTATTGATTTGTTGTTCATAGTCTTATACACATGTTCAGATAAAAATAAACTTTGCTAAATTAATTACATGGAAGTATATATAAAAAGGGTTTTGTTTTGTACGTTATTGAATTTTCTTAGTTTTTCATCAGCAAAAGAAATCAAAAAAGGTAAAAAACATGGTACCTAAGTACTTATGAGCTGTGTGTGACGTGAAGCGGGTAAAATTCAAAGTCAATACCCACTCATGTATATTCAAGTCTGAATTCACAGATTAATGATCAGACGAAAAATACTCAATGATGCTTACTCAAGGAGTGTGGAATGTTTATACTAATATGACATCGTATGAAAAAATACAGAATTAAGAAAAATGCTATATTTATTACTTTTGACATTGAGGTATTTAGCGATTAATTAACTAATGGTTGTTTGAGATAAATATTTATCGCTTTGACAAGGCATGAGATCACAAATTATTATTCTTTTGTCTCACGATGACCCATGCTGCTGACTTTATCTCGGACTCATCTCAAGATGTTGTCATATATCCACAACCTTTATATATATATATATATATATATATATATATATATATATTTTATATTTCAGAAATAAAACCCTGTTAACGAGAATATTTTTGTTCAAAAGTTGATAAATCATGCAACTGAAAGTTAAGAGTGTTAGGAACTCGAGTTTATAAAGTAAAATTTGTATTTTGTAAAATTAGGAATAGATGGTGTGTTAGCAGTTTAATAGAGAATGAAACAGAATATTTAAGAAACTTCGTTAAAATTAAATTTAATTCAATTTTACAAAATTAATTTATAATTAAATTTACATATTATTTATATAATATAAAATTATTTTATTTATGATCGATGTATAAATTTCTAACAAATAAAATGTTTTATTAAATCTCACAAAGAAACAAATTTTGATGACAAGATGATATTGAATGAAGTATACAAATGGTGACTACTACACAATTAATATAAATGTCAACTTCTTTTGTTGAAAAATGAACGATCACAAGCTTCCATGTAGCCGCATTCCAAGTAATTTATGGTAGAAAATGTGGAATTAAAGCCTTATAAGATCTATGCATTTTATCTGTCGTGTAGAACACAACAACAGGACCGTCATGTCACATCCCATAATTTTTTACCCTCACTCCACACAACGCCTTTTATTACTTTTATACTCAATAATTTAATTAAATAACTTAATTCGATATATTATTGTTATCGATATTGTTATAAGACATAAAAACAAATTAACTGTGTCAAAAGCTCCTTTTTCAAAATGATATTTATAGTATAAATGTTATTTTTAATCTCATCTTAGTCTGTGTAAAAAATTGTTCAAAACACAAAAATATCCAAATCTCATCTTCATTTTTGTAAAGATTTATAAGAATAAATAATAATTTTACCATTATATCCTCAAATTTTGGAGACATGTAATAAAAGTTTGGGAAATATAAGAATGTGCGTGAAGATAACAATTAACAAAGGGAGAATGTGAAGGTATGGCTCGTATGCTTATAAAAGAAGAGAAGAATCGGTTACCTAACCAATTATTAATATATATAATATTAATTTTAACTTAAGGTTAAAATTATAACCATAATTTAATTAATTAAAACTTTTTTCTTATCTATTATTTCAATCATATCATTCACAAATTTTATCCTTAAATTTATTTACTTTTACTTTAAAATTTCTTAAGAAAAACACACAGATGTCATTCATTCAAATTCATGTATACGTTCTCCTTCAAATACATTCATAAAAAAACAAACACTTAATTAAAAATTAGAAAGTTAAATACTTTTTTAATATATTTTTTATTTAAGTTAGTATTATATAACACCTAATTTTTTTGGTGTTGAGTTTTTCTTTTAAATTGGGATGACTTTGCATCTTAGCCAATTTTTTAACATATTCTTTTAAAGCAATTTTGAATCTCTCCGACAGTAAAGTTCGTTACTTTTTCTTTTGTTTCCTATTAGAAAAAAAATGAGAATGAGAATATTTTGGTTGCAATAATAACAAAACTTTATTACAACCCTTTAAGAACCAAAACTCTTAGAAAGTCTTACATGAAACTTAATGATTATGACTGTACTAGATGGTCTATCCTTGGATCATCGATTGTCCGCTATAGACGAATTTTTTCTTAGATTATTGATATGGCAATCTCTCTGAAGTACTTTAAGGGAGTTCCCGATCAAATGGTCTCCACATTCATTTTCAATTGAACTTTGTCTCCACCTTTATGCAGACATCCTCATTCATGAAGATATCCGCCAGGACACACAACCCTCCGATCGGGCGCACCAAAACTGGATCAGTAAGTTAAAAGAGAATTAAAGTAATACACGTCAGTAATCAAGTTTAAAAAGCAATTGAGTCATGATTAAGAAAACCCTAATCACAGACCCATGCCAAAAATTATAAATAAGAGCCCAAGGTAAGTTGGTGAGAACTTTTTACTCGCATTTATTACAACATTTATTGCTATATCCCGATCAAACTTGAACTAACTTAAACATTAGAGCCTTTTAGACAGGTACCCTAATCGTCCGACCAACCGAGCGGGAAACAACAAAGAAATCCAACGGAAGAAAGAACTAAACGGCTAGCAGAGGAGAACATCAAATATAAGAACTTAAGAGTAATTTGAGTGTTAAAAATAGGTGCTTGGGCCCTATACCCGAAACAATGACCATTGTAATTACTCAATAGGAACAATTCGTTAATGTTTTTCTAACTACTAGATAGTGCCTCTCAAAATTATTTTACAAGGGTACCAGTATGTAGCAAATCGAATCACATATTTTGGTTTACCTTTTATTAAACGTATAGATAGGAAATTACTAACTTCTTGCTTTTCTTTTACTTGTTTAGATAGAGACCGAAAAAAATAATTTGTCATATCATATTGACCCCTCAACACTCAACACTAAGGCCATGTTCATTTTAGAGTATTTATTGTTATCGTGTAAATGTGCAATTGGATTAGGAGGGATAAAGCTTGTTCGTTTTCCATGATATGCAAGTGAGGTTTACCATTGATTTGAAGGATATGAGAATTTTTTTCATCCTGCATATGAAGATCAGATTTGAAGGAGAGTTTTATCAAATGACCCATTTACCCTTATCACATTTTATTATTCACGTGCGCAACAGATCGATCTTGGTGGCTTGAAATCGATCCAAGGTTTGTCATGCATGCTTGGAACGATCCATTGAACCTTGAAATCAATCCCAAAAGTTGCATATTGGATCCCCAAGCTTTGGAATGGATTCGTGGCAACAAGTTTTTGTTTCATTTATGTTTCGTTGGTGGTTTAAATAAACTTTTAAATTTTCATATTTTTGTTAAGAATGTTTGGAAGGAATACACTGGGTGGTCGTTGAATGACATGGAGGGACAATATAAATTCATGGTTAAGCATGTGTAGTTATGGAATGTTGCGTTTCACAATACTTCTCCTAGATGGATTCACTCTATTTATTTGGCTGCCATAGCTGCATACTATGCCAGGTACATTCCTATTCTCATGCTTCTCTTGGTTACCTTTGATAAGTAATTTTTTAAAAATTGATTAAACTCATACAAATACAAATTTATACTACTTATTACATAAGGGCAAAATGGTAAACTCTCTTTTAAATGTATTAAAATATTTTTTTTTAATCTATCATATCAATCAAATCTCACTAACTCTCACAAATTTTACTACTAAATTCATTCATAATCACCTCTAAATCCCTTAAAAAAACATATCATTCACTTTCAAATTTACTCAAACCCATCATATCTCTCTCCCTCAAATCCATCTTAGGAAGTGAACAAAGCCTAAGAGATATATATGAACGAAACGTGTAAATGTGAATTTAACTCTATTCATAAATTAAAAGTCCATTCAGATCTTTATATAACTATATATTTTTTTCTCACTTCTATCTTTATTATCTTTATTAGAGAAAAGTGAACTTGTATATTCATCTAAGCATACTTTTTTTGTTTAACTTTTTCAAATAACTTTTTATAAACTTTGATATCTTCCCACTTATTTACTATTCTAAATATTAATTAAATAAAAATTTTACAAAAAAAAAAAGTAAAAATCGTAATCAAAATAATATTATCGAATATTAAAAGAATATAATTTTTTTCTCAAATATCATATATATATAAAATCATAACAAAATTAAGGACTAAAATAAGTTAATATACATTTTTTCATAATAATTAATAAATTAAACATAATTAAAACAAATATAAATACGAGACTATAACAGGAACAAGTTAGACATACAATTGTTCGTTCTCTCCTGATACTTAATTTAAAAAATCAAATATCATCTATACTCAAATCCATATCTAATTAATATAAAAATTTTCTGTTGAAATTAAAATAAATTAAAATAATATTATAATATCATATCTGACTTAAGGTTTAACTACAAATTTTTGTTCTAAGCCTAGAAAAGTTATAAAAAAAAATTAATACTAATATATATCTATTAAATTAATTATAAAAATATATTTAAAAATAAATTTAAATTTAAATTATTATGAGTAACTGATAATTTTTGTTATTATTAAAAATTATAATTAAAAAGTAACAACTTTTTTCAATAAATTTTATTTTTATTTAAAAAATTAATTATCTTTATCCTGTTATTATTTAATTCATAAAAGAAACTTCGTTATTAAATTTGTTTTAAGTGCAACAAACCCCTGATTTGCCCTACATACTACCACTTATATATAATATAACGGTTTATTTGCCATACTTTAATATTAGGTGCCTTTCTTCGGTTTAATAAACAATAATTTGAATTTTTTTTCAAAATGATGTGAAATTTTGAGACTCCGTTTCCAACACGAAAATAATATTCTGCAGAATGTTCTTTATAGTAGTGCTTTTAGCATATGTTGTTTTTTCTTTAATATAAATAATTCTATTTTGTAAATAATTGCAAATAAATTCATAATGGTTATTCAATAAATTTCTAAAATGAATATTCCCTAATCGTATTTAAATCTTAAGCATACAAGTTCAACCATATTTTAAATTTTGAAAATATAAACTAAATATTAGGTTATATTTTCTAAAATGTATGGTTAAAATATTTTATATAATAATAAATTTTTTTAATTATCAATATCAAGACCCAATTTCTTTTTCAATAATTTATTATAACTTTTGTAAAAGATATTTTGATAAGTAATTTAAATACCATACATACTACTTTATTAAAGATTTAAGAAGTTTTTTGGGTTAAGTATGTTTTTTGGGTTAAGTATGTTTTGATCTAAAATTGAAATTTGTTTCTGTTTGAAACTTTGATACATTCTGATTCCTAAACTTAAAAAATAAATAAATATAGTCCTTTTAACCCAATTATGTTAAGTTTTTTTTTTTTTTTTACATGTCGAGCGTTTAGTATTGAAGTTACTGTTTGACATATTCCTGGTTCAATATCTACTGAGAAATGCGTTCGACACCACAAAAAAAAAGTTAACATAATTAAATTAAAAGACTATATTCATTCATTTTTAAAATTTAAGGACTAAAATAGATTGAAGTTTCAAGGACTAAAATTATACTTAACCCAAATTTTTCATTCACATATATAATTATGTTTGGTATCTGTAATCTTGAATCATTAAAAATAATAATAATAATCTTTTAAATTGACCCAAAACTTTGACATGGCGTCATCCCTGTATGTATAGATTGTTGTCCACTCATGTGAGATTTGTAGTTTATAAATGAGTATTTTCTCCTTCATCAGTAAAACGTAACTTTATACATTTAGGGACATTAATTCAACTCTAAAATTATATTATTTTTATAATTATTATGTTTATAACAATTATTCTTAAAATTACTTATAATTAATATTTATATATACAAAATAACAGAAAATATTAAGAATTAAACTTTTAAGTCTAATTTAACATCACAAAATTGACTTCTAAGATTAGATCTGTATTTATTTATATATTGTGAATTTATCTTATTTTTAGTTGATTTAAAACTTTCAATACTGCTCTTAAGCTGAAGTATATACATCTCAAGCGGTGTGAGACTAGACATTAATGAGTGGTGATTGGATAGCAGGTGGAATAATAAACTTAACTTTCATTACGATCAACTTTGACTCATAGTTCAAATAATAACTCAATCTTATAATACTGACTTGTAAAATGAAATTTACTCTCACTGATATCTTAATCGATATAAAACTTCTAACAATAAATAAAAGAAAAATCAATATAAAAAATATTAAAAATTATTATTTCTTATTTCTTCGATTATCTTACAACCGACTCACCATCACAAAAATAATTTTAAAGTGATTTCTTTTATCGATTCATCTAAGTTGACTCTAAAAGTAATTTGATTTTTTATGTTATCTTCTTCTTAAAGAAACCATTAATTATTAATTATCTGAGGTCAAATATCCTCTTGAATGATCGTATAGTTCGTACTCTTCTAGTTCTGGTCCTATCCCATGAGGGTGTTACCTTGTGTACTCATTTAGAAATGAGATACACCTAGTTATGAAAACAAGAGTGGGAAGAAGTCTTTGTTTTATTATTGCAATTTTATAATGCAAGTGAATGAAAACAATGGGTGATGCAAGTAACACATTTTAAATTAATCAATATAAATCTTATGCAACATAAACCAACGTATTACAAAATCAAGGTATTATGAGAATTAATAATTCATAAAAATGGCAAACATTCAGTGTGCTGTTGTTAGCTTCTGGCATGAAACAAAATTGGGTTTTGGGCGAAAGTTCCTAAATCCAAATGCGAAGCTGTAATTTGGAACTTTACCAAAAAATGTCAAATATCAATTTGTCACTTCCTTACCAATACCAAAATATTAACCGTACAAATATTTCTTTTTTGTTATACGTGTAGTTTGCACACCAATTATTAACATGTTACAAAATGTTCCTATGTACTCAAATGTATATTAAATATTTTATTTTTTTAATTAAAAATCACCTGTATTAATTTTAATATGTTATTATTAATATTAATGATTGGGAATTGTGAAAGTTAAGTTGAATTTGTTTCTTGAATGTTCGGCCGGACCGACCGACCAAACGGGGAATTAATTTCCGGAGGCCACTTGGTGAGTTGATTGACTTGGCACAGCTGTACGGACTTCAAATATTTTGAGATTTTTTAAATAAAAACTATAAAATTTATTTACTTAACAAATATAGTAAGATTAAGATATTTTTAATTTTGCATAGATACTATTTATTTTTTGCTACTTACACCTCATACTGCCAGGTTATTTTTTTAAGAACTGGTCGGTTAATTTAGTGTGTTTATTTTTTAATCTAAAAGATAAGTATATATATTTTTTAGTCAGAAATGAATGCGAGCAAAAGATGGTTGAATTAACCCCACTCACAACTAAAACGTTTTGACAGCCAAACATTTCGAAATAATGATATTAAACAATTTAAGTAATATGTTTCTGTGGAACGTTTCTAAGAAACTGTCATGCTTTACGATCATATTTAAAATAAAATAAATATCATTATGAAACAAATGATGATAATGTAAATTGTTTAATGTTTTTTTTTTACGTAGATTTCTTTTACACTATTTCAAAGTAACTACAAATAGTCTTAAATATAAATTTTAAAATAATTATTGTAGATTAGTGGTTATAAATTTTTATGTTTATAAAATAATATAGTTCTAAGAAAATTAAAGCTATTTTTTTTTTCAAAACTAGAATATGTAACGTGTTCTTAGAATTCAAATCACCGGTCAGTCTTGGTGTCGTATTTAGTATTTAATTAATATTAATTAATGAATGCATGTGCATAGGCAAAACTACACATTTAAGGAATTAGTATTAATTATTTCCTTTATGACTTCTAATATTTTTCTTTGTTCATTTGATATATTGCTTGAGTTTAATAAATATGTCATAACATTAAATGCAAATAAATAAAAAATATTTATATATTTTTTAAATTAAACATTAAAAAGACCAACTAATAATTGTTGTCCTCTGGTATTATAATTATGTAATTTTAATCTTCACTTTTTAAAAACGTGAATCGTGTCATCGAAGTTTTTAAAGTAATACTTAGAGATTCAAATTAGAAGTTGAAAAATGGTGCTGCTATATATTACAATATTTAAAGAGATTATTGGTATGATCAAAATATGGAAGACTAAAATTCCACAATCACAATAGTTAAACATATTATTATGATAAAAAAAAAAGAAAACTTATTGAGAATAAGAATTTATATAATTAAAAACAGTACAGATATTTAGTGACATTAAAATATTAATAAAGACATTAGGAGTTAATAATTATATATGAGGGAGAGAGAAAGGATCGGTTTGGTTTGTGTGATAGGAGTGTGTGAGAGGTACCACTCAAAAGCTGCTTCCTCCTTCTTTCTCTCTACACACACAGAGCTTCTTTCCCTCGTTTTCCACCCAAAACTGACCAAGACTATTCAGCCATATCACTTTTCAACACGTTCAAAGAGGTCCACTACAACACAGCTTTTTCAGTTCTTACACAAACACACACCACCACCTTCAATTCACACTTAATTTACTTGTTTACCTAATTTGGCGATGGCGTGGGGAAAGAAGCACCGTTGTTCGAATAACGGAGGTTTGATGAGATTGGTGGTGGTGATGGCGGTGTTGTTATCGGGATTGTGGTGTGTGTCCTGTGAGAGAGAGAAAGAGAAAGAGACAGAGAAAAGCAGAAGGAACGCGTACGCCACCATGATGTACGTAGGTACGCCCAGGGACTACGAATTCTACGTAGCTATACGCGTACTCCTGAAATCGCTGGCTACGCTCGACGCTCAAGCCGATCGCGTTGTCATTGCTTCTCTCGATGTCCCTCCTCGCTGGATTCGTGCTCTGTAAGTCCCTCTCAATAATAATATTTATTTATTTAGTTTTGGTTTTACTTTATTATCAGCGTCTTCTTCTGCTGCGATTCGAGAAATAGGTTTGTGGAAAATGAAAAGGGGTTTGATAGGTTTCAGAAAAATTGGGAGCGCTAATTGGGTTTGCTTTGCAGTGTAGTCTAGTACAGTGCAGCGCACAATGTTAATGGCTTTTTGGGTCCGAATGTCCACGTCCAAAACCCCTTCAAAATCCAAAACCTTTTTATTCAACATAATACAAATTCCTAAATTTAAGATTTCATTAAAATCTTATAAACCTTTTTATTCAACATAATATTAATATTTTTAATCCATGTCCTTTAAGTATTTGTTGAAAGTAAAGTTCATCAGATTTTTATTTCTAACCGTGCTTTTTTGGTATTAGTCGTTTCAGTCTTTTGTAAGGAGTGTTTTCAGTTTTCACCTGGTGTATATAATAACGTAGTATTTTTTTATTTTACTGAATTAAGTATATTTTTAAACGTTCATGAAAAAAAAAAAAAGTAGCTATCAGCAATTTCATTATATCTGACATTTTTTTAATGGAATAACAAGATAAGGGTATTTTTTTTCTTTTCCTTGTTTTGTTAAGTATGGAGTTGTAAGTTGTCCCATGACACGTGATTTGTTGTGTTATGTGTTTGGGATTGCGCGTGAAGTTCAAGGGCGTTTGACGATGGTATCAACGTCCTTGAGAAATGGGATGGTTCTTTCGCGTCTTGTTCCTATTTGGTCATTGTTTCTTGCGGTCGGCAAAATGCTTCTCTATTTAACAAGTTTTCTGTCTTTACATTCTCCGCTTCAATAGGATAAAAGCTATGTGCCTCCCATCTTTTGGTATTTATAACAATATATATAGATACATCCTTTTCTATCTAAAATATTTTCGTTTATTTTAAAATTTCTTTTTATCTTTAACCATTCTGTTTAAAATTATTTTTATATATATATTTTATTTTTCAAAATTTACATTTAAAAACTATTTTAATAATTAATTATATATTTTTTATTTGTTTTAAATCATTTTTTTATAAAAATTAAGAAAATACGAATACACATTCATGATCATGACGCTAACACAGCTAGTCATCTCTAATTAGAATCAAATTTCAGTTATAAATTACTGCAACTTTTTAAAGCAAATAAAAAATAATGTGAACGTGTTTAAAAAACTATATTTAAACATTGTCTTTCAGTTACAAATTACTGTAACTTTTTAAAGCAAATGAAAGATAATGTAAACATATTTAAAAAACTATAATTAAACATAGTCTTTTGTGATGTTTACTTTACAATGTTTTGTAAAGAATTTGATTTTATTAAAAGAATTAGCGGTTATCGAGAAATAAAAGAAATTTAATAAAAAAATTAAAAATATGAAATAGAAAACTATGTAAGAGTAAACGTGTGAATATATATATATATATATATATATATATATATATATATATATATATATATTTTTTTGCTTAACAACGTATGTACATTATTAAAGTGTCAAACATAATTTTTGTAATTAATATTTTCGGACTTTTCTTTTTACGAGTTATAGTTCGCATTTGTTTTGCTGAAAAATATAAATACTTTACAGTACAGTAATTATAGAGCGACAATTAATGTTTTTATGTTCTATTTGAAAATATTAATTCTCTGAAAAAAAAAGAAAAACTTCCTCCTTCTATCACAGCGTGCAGTTTTAGTCTTACAAAATACGTTTTTTTGGAGTATTATTTTAAAAATTTGTGTTTAAATTACTCTGAGGTAGCATATTTGTTAAAAAAAAAAGTAAGTTTTTCTGGTTAACTTATTTTTAAAAGGGCCTTTTTAGTACGAAAAACTGCAAGGGAATTTAAATTGCATTGTGTAAAAGAGGGGACACATTTTTGTATTTTACTGCAATATACTTATCTATTTAAAGAAATACAAAAAAAAAATTAATGCAAAAAATATGTTTTTCATTTTTTCCTTATTTTAGGAAGCATGTTTTGTGGTATTATAAGTCAAATCCAATTGCCATATTGTCTTTTACATTATTTACCAAGACAAGTATATTTTTAAAAATTTTAATCAAACTACCTTTTTTTTTCTGTCAGTATTATGTAAAATGACTATTGATAAATTATAATACTGTGACAAAATTGTATCAGTTTTACTAATTTTTATTTTCTTAATAATTAGATGTGCGCCTAATTCAAGTTTTTTTATAATTAAAAACTTTAATATCTAATGCTATAATGAATATTTCAAGTTTAACTTAATTTGATCTATTTAAAATAGGCATATTTATAAGTATCGTTTGAACCTAATGGAGAACGTGGGTTTTTTTTTTCAATAAATTATTTACTATTTAATATAATAAATAATTGCTTTCCAACTTATGGTTTTTATAATCTTTGATCTACAAAGTTCAACTTTGTTTTAGTAAAGTTAAAATTTAAAATTTTAAAAAGTGATGTTCTGTTGCATATATGTAGACGAATATGAGTACTCAAATGATAGTAATTAATAAAATATAAAATATTTATTGTGTATTTGAAGTTAAAGAATTCAATATTTACGATTTAATATTTTATTATGATAAAAATAATAAATATGTTAAATAGCTCATGGTCAACATGCTTTTGATATCTATTGGCGAAAACCTTTTAATATTCTTCCATATTAGGGATGGAAACAAATTAAGAAACAGTTTTTGTTAGATGATGCAATGGAAAATAGTTATTGATCTTTGTTAACATTAGTTTGTTGAAGTTAATTCGAAGTAAATACAAATATTTAAAAACGATTAAAACTTATTTTGATTAAACATATAATAAACACTTACTTTATCAAAAAAAATATTTATTTTAAATTACGTAAATTTATTTATTTATTTTTTAAATTAACGCACCAAAACTAATAGTAAAAGCAGTACTGTTTATTATGTTGATTGTAACAAGCTCTTTTTTCTAAGAGAATTATTTTAAGTTTTTTTTCTTTCAATTTTTTACATATTAAATATATTTGGTTTTTACAATCCATAATTTGGGTGTTTTGAAATGTCCAATTAAATATGCACTTACAGTTATATTGCATTTCAATGTGCTTGAAATAATTTAATTATCCTTAAAAAAAATCATTTATATCTTGTTTAAGTTGATTTTATCATGAGATTTTAAGTTCGATGTGTCATTTTAGTCTTGCACAATTAAGAGGAAAGCATTTAGGACATTTGTTTTTAAAAGAAATAGGTGCAGGAATCACTTATCGTTCATTTCAATGGTTAAAACAAAAGCACCCTCCTTGTCATAGTATTTTTTTTTTTTCTCTAATTATGTCGTGGTCGTGCACGTCGTTTGTAGTGGTATTCATTGCAGAAAATTTGGCCATATCTTAACATTATCACTAATGTAATCATGCATTATGGTATTGTCGTTGACACCAATATCTTCTCTATAGTGTTTTTTAGTGAAAAATTAGTTTCAATTCTAAAACTGAATTATCTCATTGGTTGGGTCAATTACCCAGTGGCTCACTCATAGGTTCCCAGGAAACAGATAACTATGCCATAATGAAAAAAAAAATATTAATTGGTAAGCCTTGAACGAATAAAACATTAAGCTTGATATACTACTTATAGACTATAAGTAGTTTTCGCCTGTTTATGTGAGTTGTTTAAAATTATATAATGTTGCTTAACAGTTTTTATATTAGAGCACAAAACCTATTAGTGGTTTGCTTAATATTTCTTAATTGATTCACAGCAACATAAAATACTATTTATTTATCACAAAATTTAGTGCAGCTCAGTTAAAAACTCATCTAGTAATCTTAATAATCTTAATAGTGTTAGTATCGAGAGTTTACCACTGAGCCAAAAGTTATAGTGGCACAACTTATTTTACTTAAGAATATAACAATCTCAACGTCACGATTCGATTGTGATCCGATCTACTTGGTCTCTGTCACAGGACAGTTGAAAGAATTAATAATCCACACTAAGTCACGTTAGAAAGTAAAAATGAGATCAAAAAATGAGAGTCATAGTATAATTTTTCTTTTTTATCTAAGTTACAAGCACCCATAATTTTAAGATTATAACATATACAATATACATATTCTTATTATATTCCATAATTGATGAGTACAGTTGCTAGAAGATAACTCGCATTAAAAATTAGAGTTGTGCTACATGAAACTGATGGCTAGGGTTTTAGACGGTGGTGTGTAGTGGTCCCTACGATCATGCCATAGTTGACTAGACTAGTTAGAAAACAATTTCGTGAGAACATGTCAGCACACTCGAAGGAGAGATTAATGTTAATTTGGAGTACGAGATGGCCCCTTCTTTTATGAACTAACAATTTGAGCCTGCACTTATCATTCAGTTTAACTGGTAACTGAGGGTTGTTTGTTATTTGTGTGTTGTCCAGTGAAAAGGAAGATGGTGCGAAAGTAGTGAGAGTGGAAAATCTGGAGAACCCATACAAGCATCAAGACAATTTTGACAAGAGATTCAAGTTATCGTTGAACAAACTGTACGCGTGGAGCTTAGTGGAGTATGACAGGGTTGTGATGTTGGACGCAGACAACCTCTTCCTTCACAACACAGACGAGTTGTTTCAATGTGGACAGTTCTGTGCGGTCTTTATCAATCCTTGTGTGTTCCACACGGGCCTTTTCGTCTTGCAGGTACATTCCTCCAACACCCTTACAATTTCACCATCTACGAAACTGCAATATAACTCCAAACTTTTCATAATTATTCCCACATTTAAATCATTTTTTTAACTGTATAAAGATGCCATAAGGATTTTTTACATTAATACTAATGTGTATGATATTGTGTTAATGCAATAAAAAATTCACCTTTGTAGGTTGAGTGTATTGTATGGTACTCTTATTCAAAACGTTTTTTATGTGAAAAAAGTTATCATCTAAGATTATCTGTGTTGTACTGCTTGATATTTGCAGCCATCAATGGCCGTGTTCAAGGATATGGTTGATGAATTACAAAATGGGAGAGAAAATCCTGATGGTGCAGACCAGGGCTTCATAGCAAGCTATTTCCCAGAGTTGCTTGATAAGCCAATGTTTTATCCACCATCAAATGGCACCAGGCTTGATGGAACATATAGGCTTCCTTTAGGTTATCAGATGGATGCTTCTTATTATTGTAAGTATGTAAACAAAAAGGAACGTTTATCTTTTAGTTTTTGAAACTTCACTGCTGAAAACTTGATGCATGCTAATACCATTTCTTACTTCTTCAGATCTTAAACTTCGCTGGAGCATACCCTGTGGACCAAACAGTGTGATCACATTCCCAGGGGCACCATGGTTGAAGCCATGGTATTGGTGGTCCTGGCCTGTCCTCCCATTAGGCATCCAGTGGCATGATAAACGTCGTCAAACTTTGGGGTAAGATTGGATTTCATTTCAAATTTTCATACTTTAATGTGAACCATTGTAACAATTAGCGTATTATTTAGTGCAGTTACGGTGCTGAGATGGCGGTGATACTTATTCAATCAGCAATATATTTGGGCGTAATAGCAATGACACGTTTTGCAAGGCCAAGTCTCTCAAAGCTGTGCTATAGGCGCTCTGACAAGAGCATCAGCTTGGTGCAGAACACTCTGAAATTGGTGGCATTGTGGAGCATCCTTGCTGCTTACACAACACCCTTCTTCATTATTCCTCACACAGTTCATCCTTTGTTAGGATGGCCACTCTACTTGCTCGGTGTCTTTGCATTGTGCTCAGTTGCAATCAATGCCTTTCTGCTTCCAATGTTGCCAGTTTTGATGCCTTGGCTTGGGATTGTTGGTGTCTTGATGGTGATGGCTTTTCCTTGGTATTCAGATGGTGTAGTGAGAGCATTGTGCGTTTTTGGTTATGCATTCTGTGCTGCACCATTTGTGTGGGCATCCATGACTAGGATAATGACAGGGCTTCACCAGTCTCTAGAAAGGGAAGCTTTTATGCCAAGAATAGGAGAATCTTCGCCCCCTTCTTGGTTTAACAAGTTATATTGAACTGTCAAATTGGGCATCATACAATGCTTGGGACATTGATGACAGGTTCATTGAAAAATTAAAGGGGAGAAAGTGCCATGGATTCAGCTCCATCAAGATGTTTGTTATGGTTATATACATTCTTTTGGAGGCAGAAGGTCGTGTTGCACTTACTACCAGCGGCAGCTAGTGTGTGTATATAAAGATTGTTTTGCTGTTTTTCTCATATATCTGTAACAATTGCACTATTGGTTCTTGTAATCAAATTTTTAACATTTAGTCACACCACTGAATCTCTTGTTCATATTACACATACACTTGAAGAGGAACATAAGAAGTATATAGTGGGAGAGAATATACATCTTAGGAGTTATTTTAGTGTATTTCAATCAGAATTCTAATTTCATGTGCACAGACAGCTCATGTCACACTTGAAGAGGAACATAAGAAGTATATAGTGGGAGAGAATATACATCTTAGGAGTTATTTTAGTGTATTTCAATCAGAATTCTAATTTCATGTGCACAGACAGCTCATGTCACAAGTTCTCCTCATGTTGGTTAGAGAAGTAACTTAGGAGATGGATAATAACAATTTTAAATTAATATTTTATTTCTGTGTTATATTTTTTTATTATAAAATAATTATATTTTGGACAAAACATATTTACACTTCTTAGTATTTTTATTTTATCAACTATTATTTATATTTTAAAATTTGTTTTATAAAGTTTTATTACCTGTATTTTATACTAGTGTAATAATTATATATTATTTGACAATTTAAAATATTTATTAATCTTTATGAATGTATACCAAATTATGAGCAATACATAATATTAACGTTTTGTTTGAGATATACTAATAATTTCTCGTTCTTACTTTCTTATTTATTTTCTTAGCCTTTGCTTCGTAGGCATATTGTTCGCAATGCTGTAGCCTGCTTTTGACCTTATGTCGCTAAATCTTACCAAACTAATAAATATTAAGGAAGTACATTGAATACCAAACTACATTACAAACTTATATTACAACTTGTTTACAGTATTTGAGTATTGGTATGACACGATTTGAAAATACACTATTTAATGAATGATAAAATTAATTATTTATACAACTTAATTGAAAATTACCTCTCTTTTTTTAATTTACAGGTAATAATATCCATACCGTGTATATTATAATCAAGATAGATGTTTTATAGCATGTGAAATTGATGAGCACCATTGTCATATTAAGCCTTTAAAAAAGTATTGTTTATTTATTTTTTAAAAATATTTTTTTAATGTATCAAAAATTTCTGATTTATTAATATTTGAAAATATATATATATATATATATATATATATATATATATATATACTGACCCTAAAAAAAAGCTGGTTAATTGTATCTATTATTGTATGCTAGCGCATAACTGAAATGGAAAAAAAAGTTATACAGGCCGAGGGAGCCCAAAGATGGGTCCAGTTAGGAATAGCATAAAGAAATAAATGGGCCTAAACTTTAATATTACAGTTTGGCATTTGGGTCGAATTTGACTTCAGAACCCTAGATATGTTTTCAATTTCTAAAAAATATGACATTTTTATATTTCTTTTTATAAAATAATATTTTCAATCACTGAAAATGTAAAATTGTGCATACTTTCGCGTACTAAATTCATATCAATTTTGTTTAATATAGAATAAACAGGAATACAAATTTTGTGTATATTTAAACAAAGAAACTTGAATATTTTAGAAGAAAAAGACATTTTAAAACAAGTGAGTCTGTTTCTATCACTTAAATAGAAAAAAAATAGAACACATAAAAAGAAAGACGTGTATATATATATATACTTGATACATACTTACATATTAGATCACATATAGGAATGTCAACAGGACGGGTAGGGTACGGGTAGCAGCTCCCCCGTACCCTATCCACTGGATAAATATCTGCTCCGTACTCGTACCTATATTTGTCAGGTATCTATTATGCAGGTATCTGTCTATTTTTTTCATATCCACGGGTATCCACGAGTATCCGCAGATGTTTGCAAAATTATTTAATAAACAAATATTTAATCATAAATTCAAATAAAATAAAATAAAATATATCACTGAGTCATAAATTTTAAATGAAGTTAGAATAAACTAAAGTTTATACAAGTCCAAATAATTGTTGAAGTAATTATAAAATGACGTTCAACCAAATAGAAATTCTTTAATTAGTGTTTTGATAAAAAAAAAAACTCTTTCTCTGATTGGTTCCTGAAAAATAAACAAAATAAGCAAATAATAAATCCCAATTGCCACATGCCAAGTATTCTTATTTTGATTCCATCATTTGACAACAAGCATACCATAAACGTCATTGTTTATATAAAGTTTGATGTATATGCCCAATTTCAAAGAAAGGGTAGAGAAGAATGTCAAGTGTAAGTTTAGCAGGTACGGGTATCCACAGCTACGAATATTATGATATCCGTACCCACCCCATTAACATGCAGGTATCAAAAATACCCGTACCCGCGGGTAGCGGGTATCCATTTTTAATATCCGTTTTCTATCTGTTGCGAGTTTTATCCGCGAATACCCGCCAATACAAATTTTTTTGACATCCCTGATCACAAACCATAAGCTTGCTATATTCAAGATGTTTTTACCAAGATTTGTTTTTTATGTTTGTTTCTTATATGAGTTAATTATTTCTCTTCAATTGAGATGTTGTGTCTTTTATAGACTCTGACGCTTAAGTAACCGATACATTAATCATATACAGTAAATAAATTAAAAAATAAATAAACAATCCCTTATAAAAGGTGTCTTTTTTACATATTTTCGTGAAGACCTAAATTATACAGGCTAAACATAATTTAGGAATATTTAGAGTGTACTAATATTTGATATTAATCTTCTCATAACGTAGGTCTTAATCATGGATCGAAATGATTTTCATCCCAAAAAATGGCACCATCTCAATTATCCTATAAAATTAAAAAATTAATTATGAAGAGATATATCGTTCGTATTTTGAAAAATTAATTATGAAGATTGCAGTGCGGATGACTTCATGAGTTTGTTTTAGAATGTGACTAAAATGTTAATTAGAGTTTGTTTAAGAACAGTGCATGTTGTTAACAGCGAAAAGGCACTAGTAGTATTTTTGGAAAAAGATGAAACTGCAATGATTTCTTTTGTGCCTCTATTTCCACGATCATAGCCGAATGTCATTGACTTCTGATACCCATTTGGGTTTTAATTTAATCATTTAAAATATTGGTATATCACTACGAAGTATAGTGGCGTAAATTTTAATCTGAATTGCCTCAAACCGAGGATGTTAGACAGTGTTCATTTTCCAACTTGCAATAACGTTCGAAAAAAAACATGTTGGGTGGGGGCCAACGTGTGTGTCTGTTTGGTACAGTTCATCAGTGGTTTAGGTTTTATGGTGTGATACAAAATACTATTCATCATGCTGGGACCATCATGCATGTGTCATGCACACATACACCACTCCAAATGACCGTTTGGACACAAAAACACATATGCTTTACCACACTTGCATGCTAATGCCAACATCAATTATATGTTCAAGATACTCACATTCAATAAATATAATTAATACAAGTAATGGTTTCCACTTCATTTAAGTTGCCATAAATTAATCTTCTTTTATATGCAAATCAACTCTTTCAAATCTATGCAAATCTTAAAAAACAAAAGCGGATGTAACTTGCAAATCCATTGTTACCATACCACTTTAATAATAAATATATAGATTCAAACACAGATTAAAGGTTTCATTGATTCACAGGATTCTAAAAAGAGTTCAACATTAAGAATCTTGGACATTCTGGTATGCTTACTGTAACAAAACTTGTAAATCCAATGTAAGTGTAAGAGAAATAACGTGATAAATAAATATAGTGTGTAAGATGAAACGTATGAATTTTATTTTTATCGGCGAAACGTATATGAATTTGAACATAGTTAAAGAACAACATGCATACACTAAAATCAAGAAATGTACTATGCATAATATTTTAGAGGGTTTCTATAAGTGACACAATATTAACAAAATATAAGCAATTTTTGCTTATTTTATTCATTTTTTTCCTGCCCGTTTGTCATTTCTTTAACGAGAAAAACAAGTACATGATTAATAAGAATTAAAGATATTAATTTTAAGTTTTAAAATAACAAATAAAAAATATAATAATTTTGTAAATTATATAATAAAATTTTAAAAATAATTAATGTAGAATATTTCTAAATTCTTTTATAATATTTTTTTTCTTAATTTTCTAATGTGTTATGATTTATGATGCATCAATACTTCAGTTTGGATTATGTATATATGTGTGACATGTATTTGTGTCGAATACTTTAGGATAATTTACCAATACTTTTTTTGTGATGACAATAATTTATAATTGTTTATGCTGATGACATTTAATATACATGATTTTAATTTGAATTATTACAATAATAATCGCATATTTACTATGTTTTTAAGAATTATCATACACTCTTCAATATGTATATATAACGTATCATATTATAATATTCTCAAAATTAATCCATGTGATTGTTAGATTATACACTCAAACATACCAATCATAAATAAGCAATTAAAACCCTTAATAGCATTCCCCAAAACCCTATAGAGCATAATGTAAAACTTAATAGTAGATTAAATTTTGTCTCTAATCCTCCAACTGTAAAGTACTTGAAGGTTCCCTCTTAATTATCTCTTATGAAGGAGAGAAAGAGAAAGGAACGGAACAGAAAATAATAATATATGCTTTAAGATAAGCACCATAATATTTTATGTAACTTTTCTCCCTTACTTCCTTAATTTCTTTAGCCCCTTCATCAAATTAAAACATTGCTTATGATATCTATACATTAAAGACATACATGCTCTTAGTCATAGATTTAATTAATTAAATCATTCTAATACTTTGATTAATAAAATAATCACCCTAACACATTTAGTTATTATATATTAAATT
>Ga0214543_1005295_pt1 | contig 23861 bp, 16 predicted proteins | sample CNSS2metaG_FD_160094 | JGI IMG/M metagenome (GOLD analysis project Ga0214543, IMG submission 160094) | Root nodule microbial communities from cowpea collected in UCLA plant growth center, Los Angeles, California, USA - CNSS2 | ecosystem: Host-associated > Plants > Roots > Nodule | place: USA... | reverse complement strand
TTCATTCAACCCTTCCAAATTCAATTTTTCTACTTCCCTTTCTGTCCTTTATCTTTCTGGAAACTCCTTCACACAACCAATGCTATTCCCATGGCTGTCAAACACCACTTCCAACCTTGTTGAGCTTTACCTTAATTGGAACCTCTTGGAGGGTTCCACATCAAATGGTTTTGGCTTGTTCATGAATTCACTTGAGCACCTTGACCTCTGCTATAATGCGCTCAAGGGTGAGGATTTAAAATCATTCACTAATATATGCACTCTACGTTCTTTAGACATCAGTCGAAACAATATGACGGAAGATCTTGTGTCAATTCTTCATAATTTCTCTAGTGGTTGTGTTAAATACTCACTACAAGAGTTGAGTTTGACTTCTAATCAAATCACAGGCTCCCTACCTGACCTTTCAATGTTCTCCTCTTTAAAAATATTGGATCTTTCTAGAAATAAGTTGAGTGGAAAGATCCCAGAAGGTGTCATATTGCCATTTCAAATGGAGCAGTTGTCACTTGTGTCTAACTCTTTAGAAGGTGGTGTTCCAAAATCATTTGGGAGTATATGTACTTTGCACTCATTGGATTTGTCCTTTAATAAGTTGAGCGAAGATCTCACAATCATATTTAATCATTTGTCTGGATGTTCTAAATACTCATTACAACATTTAGCTTTGAGGGATAATCAAATTAGTGGCAATTTGCCCAATACCCTCCCAGAGTACCCATCATTAAAAGGATTATACCTTGGTAGCAACAAGTTAAATGGGACACTTCGGAAGATATTCGATTTCCAACTGATCTTGAAGTTCTCTCTTTGATGTCAAATTCTTTAAAAGGTGTGATAACTCACTCTCATTTTTCTAATATGTTCAAGTTAAAGGCATTGGACTTATCAGATAACTTTTTGGTGGTGGAATTTAGTCAAAATTGGGCTCCATATTTTCAATTGGTTGATATTGGATTGAGATCTTGCAAGTTAGGTCCATTATTTCCAAAATGGTTAGAGACACAAAAGGAATTTCAATTCCTTGACATTTCAAATAATGGAATATCAGATATGGTTCCAGAATGGTTTTGGACTAAATTTGCATTGCAAGAGTGGTTCATTATTAATATTTCGTGCAATAACCTACAAGGTACGATTCCAAATTTGCCACTACAAAATCATTATTATTCTCTAAGTCTCGGATCAAATCAATTTGAAGGTAATGTTCCACCTTTTTTACGAGACTCAACACATCTTGATCTATCTAACAACAAATTTTCAGATTGTTTGTTGTTTTTATGTTCAAGTGGTGTAGCTAGAGTTTTATACCAATTAGACCTTTCAAACAATCAATTTTCTGGACAAATTCCAGATTGTTGGACCCATTTTAAGTCATTAACATTTTTAAATATTAGTCAGAACAAATTTTCTGGAAAGATTCCTACTTCAATAGGATCACTTCTTGAACTTCAAGTATTGTTATTGAGAAATAATACCTTAAGAGGAGAGATCCCTTTCTCCTTAAGGAATTGTACAAAGTTACTGATGCTAGATATGGCAGAAAATAGATTATCAGGATCTATCCCAGATTGGATTGGGAGCAAATTGCTTGAGTTGCAATTTTTAAGTTTGGGGAGCAATTTCTTATGTGGAAGTTTACCATTACAAATTTGCTATCTAAAAAGCATTCATATCTTGGATCTCTCTCTAAACAATCTATCTGGACAAATTCCTAAATGCATTAAAAATTATTCCTCAATGACTCAAATAACTTCTTTGATAGATCATCAAGATTATTGGTATTTGATCAACACCACCTTTGGGGTAGCTCATAATTCATATGATTTGAATACATTTTTGATGTGGAAAGGTTCAAAACAGATGTTCACAAATAATGGATTATCACTTTTAAAAAGCATTGATCTCTCAAGCAATCAACTCTCAGGAGAAATTCCAGAAGAAGTGGAAGATTTATTTGATTTGATTTCACTGAATTTATCAAGAAATAATTTGATGGGAAAAATTCCATCAAATATTGGAAAGTTAACATCACTTGAATTTCTTGATTTGTCAAGAAACCAATTTGTTGGTTCAATTCCTTTGAGTCTTGCTCAAATTGATCGACTCGCTTCATTAGATTTGTCACATAATTATTTATCTGGAAAAATTCCAACTGGCACACAGTTACAAAGTTTTGATGCATCAAAATATGAAGATAATGTGGGTCTTTGTGGACTACCATTAGAGAAATTGTGTATTGATAGAGTGCCAAGACAAAAATCGATTGTTGAATTTCAAGATGACAATTTGATTTTCAATCGTGGGTTTTACATAAGTATGACAATTGGATTTGTTATTAGCTTTTGGGGAGTATTTGGCTCAATCTTACTAATACGTTCTTGGCGTCATGCATATTTCAAGTTCTTAAGTAATTTAGCAAACACTCTTTATGTCATGGCAGCAGTGAAAGTATTCAAGAAGTTTTCTAGAGCATAGCAGGTAATATTATTTTAGCTTTGTGTTATTTTTCTTATATTATTATTTTAAACAAATAGTTTTCACAAACCTCAGTTTTTCTTTTTCAAAAGTTATATATTGAACATATATATTTTATATATACTAGAATAGGAATTACTTTTCCTGTGATGTTACAACCAATAATATGATAATTTTTATTTTTTTACTTTTTCCAAATTATCAACCGTATATATTATTGCAAATAGAATGTCAAACATCACACAAGTAGCTAAGAGATTTTAGATTTAAACATGTTTTTCTCTCCGCTTGTATCCAGAATATTGTTTTTTCTTCATCCTTTGTTTTTCTTATTTTGTATTTCATGATGGTTGCTAGTGACTTTGCTAATTTGACGTATCACCTTTTAGTAGAAAATATATGACAAAAAAAAAAACTTTCTTGAACGTAGAGAAACAAATATTTTGAGAGGAAAAATGCATAAATATTTCAGAAACAACTTATAACAGAACAAAATATATAAAAAGATTTAGGAAACAAAAGTTTTTTTATTTATTAAAGATCAAATAAAAATCAGAACTTTCAAATCTAAACTAGCACATTTAAAGCCAAAATTTGTACAGACATAAACGATTGTACATACAACAATGTTTTTATATTAATACATCATAATTAATTATTGTTACTGATTATCAAGATATTATTTAGTTGAAAAAATTAATAACATCAAATTTTAATTTGTCATTTACTATTTATTATTTATCTTTATGAAATCGATCTCATTTTTTCAGAGAATAACAATTACAAAGCTATTATGGTAAAATCATTTCTTCATTAGACAAAAAGGATGTAATAATAAATAAGAATATTGCTTAAAGATAATAATTAGTGTCTATGGATTCAATAAAATAATAAAATATCCTAAGTATAAAACATATTTTCAGTCTCTTTATTTCTCCTCTTTCGATCATGTCCCAAAATTGTTGTGTCAATCTCATAATAAGTTGTTTCTTCTTTTGTATGTTTAAAGATTGCAATATTTGTGCCATGGGTGATAGATATAATTATTTTTCGACAAATGATTTTTAAGAAGTATATAATAAATCGAAACAATTTAAAAAGTATTCACTTCAATTATTGGAGTTTTCTATTCATTTGCCTTTTAATATTTGAGTTTTCTTTGTTTTTCTCTTTTTCTTTTCATTATTTTTTGTTATTTTATTTTTGGCCAAATTAATGATTTGTTTATTTTTTGGCAGAGGAAATCTGGATTATTATAGATGTGAAGTAGTGTGAGTGAAGAAATGGAATTATTGTTGAAGATCGAAAAAACAGAGAAAAGAGCTACTTCACTTGAATTTGGAGAAAGATAACTGAGGAAGGTTTTATTAGATTTATTTTCTTTAAAACTTTCTTTCTTGTCTATTTTTATTTTGTAATAAGTTTTTGAAAACAATTGGGCTTGGGGGAGCCCATTGCAGTTGGGCTTAGCCTTTCAATCTGAGTTTATTACATGTGAAGTTGTTTATAATAAAATGACTTGATGAATGTTCAAAACGTTGGAAATGACATGTTATTGATTTTTGAATCATGTTCATTGATTATGTAAAACTAATAGATGATGTGTATTTGTTGCATGTGATTAATTAATTTTACGCGAATTACTTTAGTAAAATTTTACCTTAGACAGATAAAAATGGCATGATAACATGAAATTCAAAGTTAGATTGTAAGTTGAAGAATTTATAAAAGCACAACTTGAATTTCTTTTATCATCTGTTAATTAATCTGTCTCAATTATTAAGTATCTTAATTTGTCATTCACTATTTATTATATATCTTTATAAATTATTTTAATTTTTTTAAGAGAATAACAATTACAAAAATATTATGGTAAAATAATTTTTTCATTCGACAAAAAGAAAATTATTGAAAGATTAAAGATGTAATAATAAATAAGAATATTACTTAAAGATAATAATTAATATCTTTGGATACAATAAAATAATAAAAGATCCTAAGTATAAACATATTTTCAATCTCTTTCTTTATCTTCTTTCGCTCATGTCTTAAAATTGTTGTCTCATCATCATAAGAAGTTGTTTTTTCTCTTTCGTATGTTAAAAATTGCAATATTTGTGCCATGGATGATAGATATAATTATTTCTTTAAATACATTTTTTTACATGAGTTGTAATTAGAGGAATGATCTCTAATATAAATCTTCATATTTTCTAATCTGTGGATTTGTAACGTCAATTTAATAATTATACTTAATTAAATGGAACATCACATAGAAGAATATTATAAAAGGTATTATCATGGAGTAGGAATGTCACTCTTCACAGTTATACAAACAACTTGGAGAGAAAATTAAGGCATACCATGATGTCATTAATAAAACAGAGTACAAGTTTAACAATATCCAAAATACATGCTCATAGAGCAAAAAAGTACATAGGCCACAATGCCTTAAAAGTGTACTCGAAGTAAGGGGATCCAACCCAAGATTAGCTATGCAGCGAAGTTTCCATCACATTGATGACCATGAGGGGTTCCCATATATGCTTACATCAATAAATTGATGATCATCGCAAAAGGAGAAAACTACACACAAAACACATAAGCAAATAGAAATGGTAAGCTAGAGTAAAATGTTTTATCATACAATTGAGCATGCAATTTAAAAGTTAATAATACATGAATCAACCAAGCATGTGATAGCAAACAAGTGAGACTCTAAGACTCAATTATCTAGATGCATATAATCAATCGAATTCACTGGATGTTTGCACTTGTGATGGCCTCTATTACTCTACAGAGCCATTGCCAATGAGTTTCACCCTACCACACACAAGGTTAGCCTTCAAACGTCTAAGGTCATTATCCTGCAAAAAGACTAGGGCCTCCTGCTACTCTCACCACTTGAGTCAGTACGCTCTACGTGAGACTAACTAACTCTTTAGAGCTTCAAGATGCAATCCTTACTTAAATCCTTACTTAATTATATACTGAGGCACCACCACGAAACCTTACTAAGAGGTTCGTGGAATTACGTCCATTACCTGAGGTACCACCATGAGCTCTCACCAAGAGGGTCATGGAATTACGTCTATTACATGAGGTACCACCATGAACTCTCATCAAGAGGTTCATGGAATTACGTCCATTACCTGAGGCACCACCATGAGCTCTCACTAAGAGGATCATGGAATTACGTCCATTACATGAGGTACCACCATGAACTCTCACCAAGAGGTTCATGGAATTACGTCGTACCCATACCATAGCCATGTCTCACCAACCAATTATAGATTTATCATGCATACCAATTCTCATGTCAATATTCAACCAACCACCCAATCATGTTTCATACACATATTCATACCAAACTCATCGATTCAGATCCCAATGTATCATATAGAACATACATGGCATAATACTTGAGACTGTTTAAAGCACAAATCATCCAATTATGTGAACGTCCACGAATATAATCAACTTTGTTAATCTCGCTCATACTAAAGAGCTCACGCTCAAGCGAGAGGAACCCCTCGCTCAAGCCACCAACTCTTGCCTGGGCGAGATTGCACACAGGGGGCACATTGAGGTCTCGCTCAAGCTACCTATCTCGCTCAAGTGAGACTACTCTCACTCAGGTGAGTGGCCTTCACTTAGGCGAGCCCTCAAACAGAGAGAAATATGGGTTGCAGCTGTTCTCGCTCAAGCGAGAGCTCCTCGCTTAAGCGAGAGCTTTACGTTTGAGCGACCATTCAGCTCGTCTGGGTGAGTTCAGCAGAACCCACCAGCTCTCCCTTGTGCAAATGCCAGATTCGAATCACACCCAAAACACAGGCAATGCATTTTCACATGACAAACAACATGAATCAAGCATCTATAATGTAAAACAGACCAAACATGCAAAGATAACTTAAAAATAGAGAAACCCTAGCTTTCCTTACTTGAACAAAGGCTAGTAGACAACGACAAACACCAAACAGTGAGCACCACAACTCCGGGAACAACTTTGTGAGCTGAAAATACTAACACCAGAACCAAAACAGGGTTACTACGATGAACCTAGTTGGAAACACAAAAGTAAAGCTAGAGAAGAGAAGATATGGTTTGAAGACTAACTTACATGGAATAGAAGTGGAGTTCAACTAGCTTGATGAGGAACAGGGTCAAACCCTAGTAGAGCTTTGAAAAGAGAGAAGAGTGAGTGAGGAAAAGGGGTTGTCTTGCAGAATGAGAGTAGAATGAGAAGGATTAGGGCTGGAAAAGAGCTTTGGAACACCCTATGGACTGGCCTTAGGCCTAATAGATAAGGCCAAACCCTTAAATATTAAGAGCAAAAAAAGTGGGTCTTACGAGATTTCTCTCTTTTTCCTCATTATTTTCTATTGTTTCTATTTTTAGCCAAATTAATTATTTGTTTAATTTTTTTGCAGAGGAAATCTGGATTATAGGTGTGAAGTAGTGTAAGTGAAGAAATGAAACTATTATTGAAGATGAAAGGGTTATGAGGGTTGCTTGCTGAAAGCACACGAAAAAACAGAGAAAAGAGCTACTTCACTTGGATTTGGAGAAAGATAATTGAGAAAGTTTTCTACACATTTATTTTCATTAAAACATTTTTATTTTGTAATACCATGATTTGATCAATCTTCAAAATATTGGAAATGACATGTTCTGCTATCTCATTTTCTCATTTCTCATTGTTACTCAATTACCAAATTCATTCTTTTCCATTATTATTTACACTATAACTTTTATGAGTTTTATATTTGTACCTTCAAATCTTCAAGAAGAAGGATAAATACTTCTTATTTAGTATGTGAAGCTTAACATTCACTAACACAATTAACATAAATAATTGAACCAAACTGTATGATCAATAGAATTACACAATCAATTTACAAACTCTAATGTTTGAAATTGTTTACTATATCTAATAAACATACATAAGATGTTTTGAGTAAAACATTCCTATTCATTAAAGTCATTTCATTTTCCAAAACCGTGCAAGACAAAATATAAATTCCCTAAAACAAGTGTTCCTTTGTTTTTAGAAAAATCCAAACAATAACCCAAACCTAAACCCTCTATATAAACATTACTAATTTAAAAGCCAATTTTTTTGGTAGAAAAAATATTAGCCGCTAATGTTAGTAATTAATTTAGAGACCAAATCACCTTAATGACAAATTTAAAGACAAATTTAAAAATTATTTTAATTATCAAAGGAAAGTGTTGACGGGAAAAAGAAAAAGAAATCCAAGAAAAGACATGCTTATATAGTTTGGAAAGATAATAATGATTAAGTAGCTCATCACAAGATGAAAGTGAAAAAACAAACTTGTATCTCATAACTGGATATGAGTTATCATCATTAAGTCAAATAAGTTCTGTGTCATTAAGAGACAAGAATAATTATACCTAAAGGCATCATATTTCCATCTCAAATGGAGCAATTGTTAAATGGATCTAACTCTTTGGAAGGTGGTGTTCCAAAATCATTTGGGAGCACATGTACTTTGCAGTCATTGGATTTGTCTGACAATATGTTGAATGAAGATTTGACAGTCATATTTAATCATTTGTTTGGATGTTCTATATATTCATTTCGAGAATTATATCTCAATCAAAATAAATTCAGTGCAACACTAGCTGATTTCTCAATATTTTTGAAGTTGGAAATGTTGGATCTATCGAGAAATGAATTAAAGGATATGGTTCCAAAATCAATTCACAATGCTACTGTTTTGCGTTCATTGGACCTATCCAATAATCATTTGAGTGAAAATCTTCCAGCAATAATACATCACTTATCCCAATGCCAGATACTCATTGCAACATTTAGATCTGAGCATGAATCAAATTAGTGGCATTTTGCCCGACACCCTCTCAATGCTCTCGTCATTAAAAAAGTTATACCTTGAGAATAACAAGCTAAATGGGACAACTTTTAAAGATTTTCAATTTCCAATTGAACTTCAGGAATTGCATTTGATGTCAAACTCTTTGAAAGATGTGATAACGGACTCTCACTTTTATAATATGTTAAAGTTAAAAACATTGATGACTTACTTTAGAATCTAGTCAAAATTGGACTCCATCTTTTTAGTTGAATAATATTCTATTGAGGTCATGCAAGCTAGGACCGTTGTTTCCCATATGGCTAGAGAAACAAAATGAATTTAAAAACCTTGACATTTCAAATAATGGAATATCAGGTATTGTTCCAAAATGGTTTTAGAATAAATTTGAATTGCCAAATTGGATCAATATTAATATTTCATGCAACAATCTACAAGGTATGATTCCAAATTTGTTACTAAAGAATCATTATTATTCCATTATTCTTGCATCAAATCAATTTACATGAATTATACATTAGTAAAATTTTACCTTAACCAGATTAAAAATGCTATGATTACATGTAATTGAAAGCTTGTTAGCCAAAGAATTTGTAGAAGCACAACTTGAGTTTCTTTATAATTTGTGAAATAATCTATATTAATTGTTAAATTTCTTGATAATTCATTTTAGTGTTAAGAAATTAAATACCAGTCATCTTATAATTTAAGTAACATTTAACTAATAAGATGTCGAATTTACTCTTTATTAAATAACATTTTACATTATTTCACTAAAACAAAGTATTTTTTACTGGTAATTATTTTATGGTGATAATTTAATACATTATTTTTTCTCTATGTTAATTTTACATAACCACTACAATAAAAATTGATTTTAGCAAGAGTTTTAATTACGTTTCTGGAAATTTTAACCTCGTTAGATATGTTATTCGCAGTTTAACTTTTTTCAGATAAAATCAATGTCGCTAACAATTTATCAAGAGTTTTAAATAACTCATGCTAAAACGAAACTTTCCTATTATTTGATAACTCCGTAAATTATTAGGGATTTCAAACTCTCGTAAATTATCAGAGTTTTGAAACCCCAGTATTTTTTATAGGTTTCAAACCCTCCGTATTTCTCAATGGTTTCAAACCTCCAATACTTTCTAGATATTTCAAACTCCTATTACATGAGTCATCATTTGAATTAATTTCATCGATTGATTTTTTTAATTACGTAACTTAATTTTTTTAATGCAAATAAATACACGAGACAATTGAGAAGATAAAAAACAAATATTTTAAAATGATGGTATTATCTTGAATATAACATTCATTAAAAGAAAGAAAAAGAAAGAAGTACACAGTTTACAACTTATGTAGAATAATGTAAAACAACACAGTTAGGTAAAATTAGAAAACATTACAATATTTTTATTCACAATTATAAAAATAAACAAATGAAAATTAAATAACATTCTTTGATATGGATTTTTATGTTGATATTCTATATATTAAAAATAATTCTTTGATCAAATACTTAACGTATAAAAAATAATCATAACTAATAACATTTAAATATTAATATAAAAAATATTTAGATATTAAAATTTAAATATTACGACGATGGCTGTCCAGTTGTTCTGTCGTTGTAAAGTAGAGCACAAAATTTTGTTTATGGCACTTGGGATTATCTATGCAATTGTAATTAGAGAGCAAACAAATTGAACTCTAAGACTTTGTTCATTTGGGTAGATGGATTTGAGGGAGAGGGAGAGGGAGAGGAAGAGGATAAGTTTGAGTGAATTTGAGAGTAAAATGTATGTTATTTTTTTTTAAGGAATTTAGAGGTGATTATGAGTGAATTTAAAGGTAAAGTTTATGAGAGTTTGTGAGTGATTTGATTGATGTCATAGATAAAAAAATATTTTAATATATTTAAAAGAGAAATTACCATTTTGCCCTTTATGTAATAAATAATATAAATTAGTATTTGTATAAGTTTTAATCAATTTTTAAATTTTTTATTTAATACTACATTTTAAATAAATAATTAACAAAAGTTAATAAAATAAATTAATTATTTTCATGAAATAAATTTTACCAAGCATGGAGGCAGGAGTATGGATCGAATCCACAAAGAAGGGATCAATTCCACTCTCCCACTTGCTAGAAAAGGTTGCAGTGAAGTCCAACAAAGAGGAGATATGTTCCAAAGCTTGAGGGGATCGGATTTGAATGTTTGGGATCAGTTCCAAGGTTCAAGGGATCTGTTCCAAGCTTCAAGATGCATGAAAAATGAATGGGATCGGTTCCAGGCCACCATAGATCGATCCCTTGCACTGAAATTTCTCACGCAGTCACCGCTGAAGCTGAACAACGTAGGTGTTATATGTCCATCCTTCAGTCATCCTTCAAATCCGACCTGCACAAACGAGATCAAAAAAATCATCTATCCCCCAAATCATTGTAAACACTCGCCCATATATCATCTAAAACGAACATCATTCTTTCCTGCTGATCCATCCTTTCATTTACGCTGAAACAGAAAATCCTCTAAAGCGAACATGGCCTAAATCTCATACAGTTGCAACTGCTACACCTGACACGACAGCCAAAGCCAAATGCATCATTCCAATGACATGATTAGTGGCATCAAAAACAAGGAAAGGGGGTGGCATAGTACTTTTTCAGACGTGTTAAATGCTTTACAAAATTTGTATTTTATGCTACTTTATTTTTATCTTTTACCATAAATTGTGTTATAATTTAAAGTATTATTAAAATAAAACAAGTAATTGAAGAGTGACAAATCAAGAGTACTAAAAAAAGTTGATACTCTATATTTTTAATCAATAATAACAATAAATGTTGTTCGAACGGTACATCATGGGTTGGACACGATGACGACTGATTCCCATACCTGTCGAGTGCCATGAAAACATCAAGTTGAAACTACTGGGGTCGTGGGAACCCTCATACAGTTCAATCTTTTATCGATATGGTGAGACTTGAAGATTTCAACGTTGTTTTCCTTATAAATACTCGAATTTGATCCCGAAAGATAGATGACATCAGAAAAATAATAAAGTTTAAGTGTGTATTCTTATATGGGTGATGATTTGAAGAAGAGGAAGATGATCGATTTGGGTTGATTAGAAGGTGATATTTATTTTGTTCTTTTGTATGGATTTGGAGATGATAGTGGAGTGGATTTAACAGTAATTTTTGTGAAAGTTTGTGAAATATTTGATTGATGTAACTAAAAAAAATTAAATTTAATAGATAAAAATGTAGAATGACCTAATTGTCCTTGGTATTAAAAAAGTATAATAAAATGATATTTAAATAAGTTGTAATTAGTTTTTCATATATTATTATCATAAATAAAAATATTATAAATATGTATTAATTGAAAACAGAGTTGGAATGGCACAAAAAAAAGTGAATGGAATGGAATAGATTCCAAAAAAACAGAATTGGTTAAAAGGAAGGCTTGAAAGAGTTGGAATCGGATCCAACAAAAAGTTAATAGGTTCCATTGAAGCACTGCAAAAAGAGATGTGGTTACCCACAAAAAATATATTTGATTCCAAAAAAAGATATGTGGATCCACTATGCAAGACTCAACGCTGCAGCATCGTCAATAACGAGGGAAATACCGTAAAATTAGCTCAATCACTCTTTAATCTTTGCATGTTAGAGGGGTGAGATGAAATGACATATTCGTCAAATCATCGTTGTGTTTCGCTTTCAAATCTAATGAAAAGAACACAAATATTCTTTATGTTCATTGCTTCCTATCACTTCTACACAGTAATCACCCACTTAAGAACATAGTCTAAGAATGATTTATGTGTTGACCCTTGTGGCAAGAAGGAGGACTATTCAGTAAGATACTGAGAGGTCCCTGATATCTGTCGTAAAGGATATAGAATTAATATTTTATTAATCAATTTTTAGAAAAGATCAAATGTCACTCTTTCATCTACGTTATTTATTTCTAAAGGTTAAATAGGCAGGCTTCCGCTTCTCAACTCACTCTCATTTTATCCAATTACATGTCAACCATGCAATTAAATTCTATTCACGTTAATTAATTGATTTCTCAACACACGATATCGAAGAGAAAAAAGAAAAATATTCATAAGGTGCAGAGGAAAACATTGACATTAACGTGGCAGGATTTTTTTTTAATTACTTTTTTATGATAAATTTTGAGTTGATCACACGATTTCATGACGGTTAAAAGAGAAGTTATGTGTATAGATATTTCCAATTTGTATCTCCAGAAATTAGAAATCGTATTCTAGGAAGAAAGTGAAGAAAGTGAATATAAAATATTTATCCAGATAGATAAATATATGTTAAACTAAAAAATAATTAGTTTTTAGAAAAAAGAAGAAAGTGAAGTAAAAGAAAAATTAAAGAGAAGAATGATGACTCGTGGAACCATGTATATTCTTTTCCACCCATTTTTTACGGCTGTTTGAATGTCATTTTTAAGTGTATTAGAATGCAACTGTGTTTTTTTTTCTTGTCATAGGCTGACGAGCTAACCTGACTTATCTATAAAAAAGCAACTTTGGATTTAAAAAGTAGAAGTAAAAACAAAAGTTTATTAACATGGTTATAGAGGTTTCTCGAATACCAATTTATTGTGTTTCCATTTTACGTTTTCAGTTATATGTTGTTTGTCTATTTTTATTTATTATTTATTTATAATTGTCCTTCAATTCCATTCGTGTGTTTTAAGTCATTTTTTTATGTATATCTAAATTTTCTTTTCATTCCTTTTCAAATATGTTGCAGTTGTTCTTCACAGTGGCTTTGTCCACGGTTCCTCTCACCCTTTAATGGAATACACACTTGGTTCTAACTAATGCAATGAAATTAAATTCATTTTTAAGTGAATATATAGAAAATATACGTAAAATTAATACAACCCGTAATTATACATTATATATAAAGTCTACATATATTATAACTGCTATTGAAAGGAAAAAAACAAGTAAATATGGAATGACTAAGATAATATTACCAACTAGCCTCTAATCCACCTCTTGTATTTGGCGACTTTTATTATTATCATGCGACAGATATTGTCGATTAAGTTATTCAACACCTAAAATATACTTGTTGCCAAGGACAACTGATCAGAATGGAGCCAAAGGTTCCACACAAGCCTGTAATGAATCCAAGTGTCATACTCACATAAAATGCACGATTGATAAGGAAATTCCCATCTTCGTCTGATTCAACATTTTGTTCATGTGGTGGTTCCTCTGCAACACACAACTTGTCAAGTGGTTTCCCACAAAGATTGGAATTATATTCATAACTTGAAGCGTCAAAACTTTGTAGCTGAGTGCCAATTGGGATTTGCCCTGATAAATTATTATGAGATAAATCCAACATGGTAAGCCGATCAATTTGGGTAAGGCTGGTGGGAATTGAACAGAATATTTGATTTCTTGACAAATCAAGAAATTCAAGTGAGGTTAGCCTTCCAATATTAGAGGGAATTTCTCCTGTCAAATTGTTTCTCGATAAATTTAATGAGATAAGCTCAAACAAATCCTCTATCTCCATTGGAATTTCTTCTGATAATTGGTTGCTTGAAAGATCAATACTTTTCAGAAGCAATAGCTCATTATTTAAGAATATATGATCTGCACCTTTCCATGTCAACAATGAATACAAATCATAGTAGTTCATGTACTGTCCAATCGATCTAAGGCTGACAAAATACCCCTGGTGTGTATAATCTATCAATGAAGTCTTTTGAGTCATTGAAGTAAAATTTTTGAAGCATTTGGGAATTCTTCCAGATAGACTGTTCAGTGAGAGATCCAAGAGCTGAATGCCTTGTAGATAACAGAGTTGAACTGGTAAACTTCCAGAGAAGTTATTCTTTCTCAAGCTTAATATTTGCAAATCTTGATATATTTCCCCAATCCAAGAAGGGATAGGTCCTGATAATCTATTTTCTCCCAAGTCAAGCATTACTATCTTTATGCAATTCCTTAGGGAGAAGGGGATCTCCTTGGTTAAGCTATTGTTTCTTAGTAATAATGCTTGAAGTTCAACAAGTGATCCCATTGAAGTAGGAATCATTCCTGAAAAATTGTTGTGACTCAAATCTAAATACGCCAATGATTTGAAATGGTTCCAACAATCTGGAATTTGTCCAGATAATTGGTTGTTTGAAAGGTCAAGTTGGCCTAAAGCTTCAACTGTCCCATTCGCACAAATAAATGAGGAAAAGTCTGAAAATTTATTTTGAGATAGATCAAGAAATGCTGATCCCCTAAGAAATGATGGAATAGGGCCTTCAAACTGATTGGATGCGAGGACTACAAAATGAGGAGTAACATCCAAGGGAAAATTTGGAATTGTACCTTTGAGGTTATTGAATGAAATATTCATTTTTGTCATTCCTTGTATTGCAACCTTAGCCCAAAACCATTCCGGAACAAAATCTGATATTCCACAGTTAGAAATGTCAAGAATTTCAATGTCATTTTGTGTGTGGAACCATTTAGGAAAAGTTGGACCTAACTTGCAAGATCTCAACCCTATGTAACCCAATTGAAATGTTGGGGTCCAGTTTTGGCTAAATTCCAAAGCCAATGAGTTGTCTGATAGATCCAACAACTTCAACTTTGACATGTTTGCAAAATGAGAGTCACTCATCACACCTCCCAAAGAGTTCAAGTTTATTTTGAGAGTCTCCAGCTGAGTAGGAAATTGAATATCTTTGGGAATCTTTCCATTTAGCTTGTTTTCATCTAGAGATAAAGTTTTTAAAGAAGAGAATGTTGAGAAATCAGGTAGTGTACCCTTGATTTGATTCATTCTCAGTTCTAACTCTTGCAGCGAGGATCTAGCACATCCTGACAAGTTTTGGATTATCAGTGGAAGCTCTTCATTGAAACTGTTATTGGATAGGTGTAACAAACGCAAAGTACATGTGCTCCCCAATGATTTTGGAACACCACCTTCCAATGAGTTCGATTCAATTGATAAAGACTCCAACTGAGGTGGAAATTTGCTACTATCAGGTATCTTTCCACTCAACCGGTTCACAGAAATATCCAATATTTTCAAATTGGAGAATATTGAAAAGTCAGGTAAGGAGCCAGTTATTTGATTGTAACTTAGGTACAACTCTCGTAATGAGTGCCTCACACAACCACTAGATAAGTTATGAACAATTGATGAAAGATCTCTAGTCATATTGTTTCCGTATATGTTTAAATATTGTAAGGTGCACATATCCATGAAGGATTCTAACGCCTCACCCTTGAGTCTATTAGAGGAGAGATCGAGCCGTTCAAGAGAATGCATCATCAAACCAAAATGATTTGATGCAGGAGCCTCCAAGAGGTTATTACCATAAAGGTCAAGCTCAAAAAGATTGTAACTGATATTTGACACCAATTGGAATATCATGGATGATGTAAACTTGTTCCAGGAGAGGTCAAAGACAGAAAGGGAAGTAGAAGAATTGAGCTTTGAAGGGCTCAATGAATGGATGAAATTATCAGAAAGGCTACAATCAGACAAGCTTAATTCTCTGAGTTTTGGTAAATTTCCAATGATTTGCAGCCAACTATGAGAATTATTAAGATTAGCCATCAAACTTAAGTCAAGATGGGTTAACGAGGTGAGATTAGACAACCAAAGACCTCCATCATGAAGTTTGAGCGCTCCACCATATCCAAGATAAAGCTTATGCAAGTTTGACAGTTTCCCAAGTTGAGAAGGTACATTTCCTTCTAAAGAGTTATCCTTAAGATCTAGATGTTGCAACTTGGAGAGATTTCCAAGTTGACAAGGGATTGAACCCTCCAGGAAATTCCCTTCAAGATTTAAGTAATTCAAATGTGAAAGAAGACCAAACTGGTTTGGAATCCTTCCACCAAAACCAGAATTTGACAAATCAAGGTGTCTCAAATTTCTTAGAGAACCAATGAAATATGGTACTTGAATACCTTGAAATCGATTCCAACTGAGGTTTAAAACCTCTAAGTGTTGCAACTCTAGCAGTGACTTGCTGATGATGCCACTGAGAAAAAACTCATCCATAGCAAACCAATCACCATGAAGATCAACTATTAGTATGTGGTGAGTTAAATTGCTACAGATAATGCCTGTCAAAAATAATTTAAATAATTTAACTGTAAGTCAAAATTTCATATTAAATAAAAATAATAAAATTAAATACCAAATAAGAAAAAGATTCGTAAAATTCATTATTTAAAATTTTAGATTAAAAATAGTGACATGTGAATTAAAACTAAATGTCTCATATATATATATATATATATATATATATATATATATATATATATATATATATATATTCCTAATAACCCCTCAAATAAAAATATAAATCCATCAATACCTTTCCATTGGCAACAATCAGGAGTGGTCCAAGATGAGAGCATGCCATATTTATCAACGAAGGCAGTCTTTAAGTGGAGAAGTGCCTGCCTCTCCCTCTGCATGCACCTCACCCCTTTTGCACAAACCTGGTCATCCTGTGATACCAAACACACGAAAGTTAAGATTAGAATGAATTTGGTATAAATTGACATCATTTTTTAAACTGTGGAATTCCCAAACGCATAAGCTCATACTGTGAAGAATAACAATGCCAATGGCCTTATATATAACATACTCTAAGTACTAGAAACTTCTTCAACAATAAAGACTAGAACTTCTTTCTAGAATAAGAACTATAACAGAGGAGAAAAAAAACAGAAGACTTAGAAATTTCTCGTCAAAAAATAAGAAAAGGAAATAAAGAAGACTTGGGAACATAAGCAGTTAACTTTTTCTCCATGATGTATCAAATTCCCATTTTTGTAAATTACATTTCCATTCCATTATTTGATGATAAAATGTTTAAATGATTTGAATAAGTTATTTGATGTTCAAATAATATTTTTTTTCCATACCTTACAAAAAGGCATTTAGTGTTAAAAACGTCTAATGCATCGTTTTAGAATTAATTTGGTTATTTTATAAAAAAAAAAAACAAATTATTTTAATAGTTTCATCCCACTGCCAAAATTTTTTATCTTTCATCACATCATTCATAATAATAATAATAATATTTTTTTAATTCTTTTTTAATTTAAATTAAAGTTTAGTAAGTATTGATAATTATAGATATGAATATTATGGTATTTATATCCTATCTGTCTTGGTAGTATATAGGTATAGAAAATATTATATGAGTATTCATCTACAATATTCATTTTTCACATATATTTATATTTGTATGTATAAATTTTTTTTACATCTATTTTGAATTGAGTACTTAACCATGTGGGACTTATATTTATATTTTTCTTTAATTTTTTTTATTCATTAATCATTATAAAGCAACACTTAGATGAAATCTTACATATAAAAAAATATTAAATTCATAATTAAAATTTAGATGAAGATATTTTATTTTTATGATAATGATATTAAATTATTATATTATATTATATGTTATATAATTGTAATGATAAAATTAAATTTATGATAATGAGTTAAAAAATAAATATAATAATATAAAAAACCATTAAAATAATATTTTATATGATAAAGAAATAATAAACAAAAGAAAACATAACATCACACAAAAAAAATATGTATAATATATATATATATATATATATATATATATATATATATATTATCTTCGAGATCGAAAAAAATTTTAAATATTAAATTAGTTGAACTTTTGATGATTAATGAAATTGTTTAAATACAAAATACTTTACAAATAAAATAAAATTAAAGATAAAAGTAAATAAAGATAATTTTTTAATTACTTAGTAAATATTAAATATTTGAAATTGAGAAAATCAAATATTTTTATATGAAAAAATTTAAAAATAAATAAAATTTAAAAATAAATAAAATGTGAGATTTAAATAATATTAATAATTAAAAAATAGATACATATGTTTAAATATTTTAATAATTGTAACATACTCCAGAAACTTCTTTCAAGCATAAGGACTAAAAGAGGAAGAGGAACAGAAGATTTAGAAATTTCTTGTCAGAAAATAAGAAGAGAAAATAAAGAAGACTTGGAAAGATAAAGAAGACTTTGAAAGATAAACGTTAACCTTTTTTCCATGATGTATGAAATTCCCATTTTTTATAAATTACATTTCCATTCTGTTATTTGATGATAAAATGCTTAAATAATATGAAAAAGTTATTTGAGGTTCAAAACATCTCTATGAGTAGGCTTGTCAGCTTTGCATTTATGTTCCAACAACTACTATGCATGTTAATCCATTATTACTCGATCAAACTTCTTAAATAGTCCAAAGAGTCATTTAAGTTGGCATATTGTCTAACTGTCTAATTTTATATTTACAAAAAAATCTTGAATATATATATATATATATATATATATATATATATATATTCTTTTTTTTTTTTTTTTAAAAATTTTCAACATCCAAATTTTTTAAAATGTAATTATATGATTTTAAAATTTTATAAATTCCTGTTTCAATTAAATTTATATCAAATTTTTTAGATGGACTTAAAAAATATTTAGTAAAAGATTATAAATTTTGTAGACACATATATGTATATATGTCTATGTATTTTACGAAAACATGAGAATATTATTTCTACAATTCAAACAAATTTATCTTTTTATATATTTTATTATTTGTTGCAAATATGTTCAAATAATTTTTACAAAAATATTTTCTAAAATATAAATTTAAATAGAAAAAATGTTTTAAATTATAACTAAAATAACATTGTATTAAAAAAAATAACAGTATGTGTAGAACTATACATTTTAAATAAAATTAATCTTTTTAAACGTAATTTTAATTTCATAAATATAAATAAACAATTGTTCACTTATTAATTTTTCTTTTGTTAATAACTTTAATCACTGAAAAAATTATTTAAGTAAAAAAGTTATTAATAAGTAACATACTAGTCTGAGTAAATAAAATATTTATATTTATTATTAATATGTATCTGTTAAACATATCGACCTAGTATTATTTGAGGTCTATATGAAGGGTGCCAATATTTTTTTTTTTTAAATTAAATTGTTTCATCGTAATTGGTATGACATATTTTTTCGATCGAACAAAAAATGTATGTGAAATCTTTTATACCTTGGAATACTATAAATATTCATAAATATTTTTACATTTTATCTTTTAAAAATTTCGAATAAAATTATTTTAAAAATAGATTTCTGAAGTATAAATTTAAATAAAAATAATAATTTTTAAGTACAATTTAAATCAATTTATTTAATAAAATGTTGAAGCAAATAAATTTGATTTTTCTATAAAATAAATTTAAATAAATTGTATCAAAATATAAATTTGAAAAAAATTAACTTTTTACAAATAACTTTAATTTTATAAATCTAAATAAAATAATAAAAATATAAAAAATTAAATTTTAAATCATTTTTTTATGATTAATACTTTTTCATTAATAATTCTGTTTTGATCACTTGAATTTTAAAAAAAAATAGTTAACGGGTATTGACGCGCTAATATTATGATATTTATACATATTCTATTAATAATTATTCGTGGATAATTATTAAAGATATTTGGTTATTAAAGCTAAGCATGACATGATTATGATTATGATCATTGTTAAAAAATTTAATAACCAAATTATTTTTCACGTCGCTCTTGAAACAATGAATGAAGCTTGACAATCTTTCCAAAAACTTGAGTCATTTTCTTCTTCTTACAAAACGTTATCCTAATTTTCTTCACTAACACACTTTTTTCATTTGTGTTGACCTTCACTACAACATATTAAGGTGATTGTATTTTCTTTACTTGATCAAACATATATTTCAAAATGACAAATGCAATGCAAATTGTTTTTAACTTTTTGAATAGACTCAATAATAAATTCTTAGTCAATATTTGAAGAATGTAGAGGTATGATTTGTTCAAAAGTTTGGTGTATTAGTAGACATAACTCTTTTGAAGAAACTGTTGCCTTCTTGCAATGAATAGGAGGTTCCAAATCAAGGATAACTTCTAAACCTTCAAAATAAGAAGAAAAAAAAACTACAAAAAAAAGCATATGTAGAGGCAAAAATACTTTAGATTCATGCATTAAATCTTTACTTCTCTTCTACCTTTGCACTTTTACTTTTATAATTTTTATAATATATATATATATATATATATATATATATATATATATATATATATATTAATAAATATTTATTAAAAACTAGAGGTGATAACAATTTAATGAAAACGAAATTGTGAGGTAATTTCTGTTTTTAAGGAGTATGACAGTCCTGTGAGATTTACTTTGGATAGTATGTAGAAGTAACAAAAATCCACAAAACAGACAAAAAACAAATTGCTCAGTTAGATTTGACGTATTCAAACAACTTAAACTGTGTCGGTTTACTCTGTGCCCTGGATTTGATTTATCTTTAATTCAATTAGTAAATTGCATATAATATTTGAATGCATCACTCTCTGGTTTGATTAAAAATTTAAAATAATTTAATTACTTTGACTCGAATAATGGAATTGATTAGATAGATTATTCCAAACTGATAACCACATTTATTTTCTCTCACTAAAATATACATAATTACTACTAAAAATTATTATATTATATAAAATTTTTTCTTGTAAATTTATTAAAAAAAATTATAAAAATATTCTTTCTATTATTTTTCTAAAAATCGTAATTGACAGATAATTTTTTTTGAATAATTAATTTTTTATAAAATTATAAAATTTGTAATTATTTCTTACCAAATTTATTGTAAAAAATATTTTATATAAAAAATATTTAAAAAAAATTTAACAACAATTTCTTACAAATTTTTTTTCTTAACAAAATTTATTTTTCATGAAATAAATTTTAAAATAAAATTGGTAAAAAATATAAAACTTTTTTAGTAATGAATGTTACATATTTAGTATTTAATTTTAATCATTAGTTTTTCCTTTTAAACAAACTTTTTAATGTGAATTGTAAATTTACTTTACTCGACGGTTACCTTAAAAAACATATTTTATAAATTAATGATTATATATTAATTTAATATAATTACTCTAATAATTGATTTTTGATTTAATTTAGTGGGAGAGTATTTTCTCCAAGAACAATTTGACGTGTATCTCAATCCAAGCACTTTTTTAACATTTTTTTTTCATTTATAATTTTATTTTATAATTTTATTTTTTTTAGTAAAACTTGTTTGATTTTATCAATTTTCATCTCAGTCTTATTATTATTATTTTATTATGATTATTATTACGATGATGATTATTATAATTATTATTTATATTTGATTATTTTTCTAACATTTTATATTGTTATATTAAATTTACAGTTTCGTACATGAAAATTGATTATTATTAGTATTTTATGTGTTAGTTGTAAACATGTCAAATCTTACAAAATTTGAATTTGTGGCCGTATGAGAGATTAGATGCTAAAATACACTTAGATGCAATGCGTCTTGATGATGTCATTAATGAAAGAAATAAATCATCTTAACAACTAATTAACAATATCTTGACAATGGATTTCACAAATACTCTAAATTTACTTCATTTCTACTTGTGGTTGAAACAAATGAGTTTTTGATAAAAAATCATGAGAGTCGCCCAACTAATTCTGCTCCATTCCATAAGTGAATGCAACAATATCTTTGATTTATATTTTCATGGTCATGGTCATGGCCTTGGTTGTGGTTATGGTCGTGCTAGGGATCATGGTTGTGGACATGGTCATAAAGTAAATTTCAAAGATTTTATAATTAGAAGTGGAACAATAATGTTAAAAAGGGAAAATAAAAAGGTGAAAATAATGGAAAGAAAGATGAAAATTGAAGTTATCATTAAAGGCCATTTGAGTTGTATTTGTTGTATACTAAAACATCTTAAACAATAAGGAAAAGAACATAAAAACACACTTTGCTTATGAAAATGATGATTTTGATTATGGCCTTATGGATTCCACCTAATATTGTTGTTTTCTTTGCTAAACCAAATGGAAACATTGATCACGTTATTAGTGATGAAAGTGTTAAGAAATAAGTTTTTTATTTTTATAAAATGGTAGAAGAAGTCTCTACGTGATGAAGTATTTAATTTATTTTTATTACAATTTAAGGTAAATTTTCTATGGTATTTTTACTATATTGATTTAAAATATGCATGTATAATGTTGGTACTATGTATAGGTATAAAAATCGATTTGTCTTTTGTATTACAAAATATATATATGTGAACTGAGCGTATGATGAACATTTATTATTATACAGATCTTATATAGTAATTATTATAGAAGTGTGAATGAAGATATTCAACCAATATGATACATTGTACATGTAATACATATGAATATCTTTTAAGTTAATGATATATTAAAATATACATATTATATGTAAGAATGTGAAATAGGGGTTTTGATATGGATTTGTGATTTTTATTTTGTTATACTATACATATATAAAGGTTCAAAGATTTTCGGAGATGATATTTTATACTTAGTTTTATTTAATATGACTTGCAAAGTTGATTAATTTTGGGTGGTACATACAACAAGTTGAGGTTATTAAGTACATTAAATTTAATTATATATGATCATTTGGAATGCAGTAGTGTTGTATAGACTAATACATGTATTTAGGGCTGGTCAAAATGAATCACATTGTACTGCAGTGTTAAAAACTGCATTGAACTTAAGAATAGTTCGCCTGAACTGAACTGAACAATAATTCAGATGAATTGCACTGAACTGTTTTTTATTTTAAAAAACTGAACTTAATTGAATTACAATATGAACTGAATTGAACCTTCTTTCCGAACTGCACTATTTTTCAATCGAACTACACTATTTTTAAACTAAATTTCATTATTTTTAACTGAACTGCAATAGTTTTGAACTGAACTAGTTGTGTATTGTTTTTTAATTGTTTAACTAAATTATTCAGTTACAAGAAGATAAATGATCAATTCTATAAATATACTGTGTCAGAGTTTCTAGAATTTCTCACAATGTTCAAATAATATTTATTTTACCTAGACCTATAATATTATATTTTGTTTATATGTAATACATGTTGCACATTAAATAATTTGTTTTAACAACTTTAGTTTGATTTAATGTTATATTTTATTTATATGTAACATGTTTCATATTAAGTAATTTATAAGATTAAGACTTGTATCACTTAACTATTTTTTTCTAAACAAACTTAATTTAATTATTATCTATTATTTATTTTTATTCGGGAATACTCAAAAAAAGTTACATGAAAACGTCTCAAGAATCTCTTAACTCGTTTTTTCTCTATTTTTTTATTTTTTTTCCTAATGATTTTAGAACAGTTTTCGTAAGTTTATATATATATTTAGAAACATCATTTTCGAAAAAATATCAGAAACCAAATTCCGATAATTATGAACTACTTTATATATATATATATATATATATATATATATATATATATATATATATATATATAAGTATTTATTTTCT
>Ga0214543_1005294_pt1 | contig 23863 bp, 17 predicted proteins | sample CNSS2metaG_FD_160094 | JGI IMG/M metagenome (GOLD analysis project Ga0214543, IMG submission 160094) | Root nodule microbial communities from cowpea collected in UCLA plant growth center, Los Angeles, California, USA - CNSS2 | ecosystem: Host-associated > Plants > Roots > Nodule | place: USA... | reverse complement strand
AGATATATATATATATATATATATATATATATATATATATATATATATATGAAAATTATGGGTGAGGAGATTTGTCATATCTAAATCTATAAGTTTTAAATTTAAAATAATATATGGTTCATATTAATCGTGAAGAATGCATACGAATTTAGAATTAAGATATAACTTAGCGTTGACGATGTTAACTTAAATAAAATTAAATATTAAAAATATGTGATTCATATTAAGTTTTTGTTTTATCCTCATTTCTATCGAGTAACATGTATATATGTCCGTACTCGTTTTCTTGTAATATCAATTAATTAATTTTTATAAAATAGTAAAATATTCTGATCATGAAAAGATAATATTATCAAATATTCAATATTAAAAGGAGGTATACATTATTAAATATTTATAAAGAAATGAAATCTAGATGATAAAATTTAAAAATATTTTTAAAAAATTATAAATGAAAAATAGATGTTCAAATTAAAAAAAATTAAATTGTCTCTTTACTTTCATTTTTTAAATTCTAAGGAAATATCTTTTCTCATACATGATTAAAAGTTAAAATTAACTACTTGATCAAAATCATACAAAGTAAGATTAAACTAATAATAATTTAAATTTATCATGTATCTATGATCTTTTGAACTTCAATATATGTTAGATAGTGATAAAAAAAATTCATATCAATCACATTAAATTATTATATTATAGTAAAAATTTCTTTATAACATTGCACAATTAATTAGAAAATAAAAATAATTATATAAAAAACATAAATATATAATATTCTACATGATAAAAATAAATAGAAAATAAAAATATTAAAAAATAAATAAAAATAATCAAATGTGTGTCTTAGAAACAATTTGATAGAGCATTAAATAAAATCGCATAAAAAAATGTATAATTAAGAGTATAATAAGATGAAAAATAAGAAAAATTTTCAAATATTAATCTAGTTGAATTGTTGATAAATAATGAAAATTGTTTTACCAAAACAAAAAGGCTATTCAAATGAAACAAAAATTTAATAATAAGAGGAGTAAAGAAGATTTTTTATTTCATATTATCTAGCAAATGAAGGGTTTAAACTATTGAACACTTGAATTAAAAGTTAGACATTCTCATGTCAGAAAAGAAACACAATAAATAAAAATATTAAAAAGGAGTAGAAATATTCAAATGTGCAACATAAAAAAAATTGAGATGTTATACATCATTTGAACATAACTGCACAATTGTTGTGTTAAGAGGAAATGTATATTGAAGATGTGATTGAGTTTTATAGTAAGCAGTGACGGAACTTGAACAAAAAATTAAGGGGGTCAAGTTATATTTTTTATTTATAAATTTTTTTTTCTAATTAATTTTTTTTTTCATTTTCTCTCATCATTTTCTTTGCTCAAAACAAACATACATAATAATAGAATCTAACAAAAATGACTAATATATATGAAAGTGAAACATAAAATTTAACATCAATAATAATATATTAAAAAAAGAGAAAATTACCTTTAGTAAGAGTGCTGCTATACGCTCTTTCAATGACTTAAAATCTTCAATAATTGAATTAGAACTAAAGCTCCATTTGCACAAAGAATAATTTGATCATGATTTTATTATCTGTGTTAGTAGTGAAGTTTAAGCCTAACTCAACCCCACATAATCGGCTTGTAAGGTGAGGTTTGACCCCCACTTATATATAGATAATTGTCCTTATCTCTAGTAGATGTGGGACTTCCAACAATCTGTAACAAATAAAGATATGCCTATAATGTAGAAAAACCACATACAAGAGGAAAACATATTGCTTCTAATTAAAAAATGGGTAAAAAATACATTTACTAAAAAGAAGAAATTGTTTGATCTAAAATATTTCTTAACTCATTAATTTCGCCTTAGTGCAATTTGATTTTGAAAATAATGAGAGATTGAGGGTGAAAATTAAGATAGAAAGAAGAAGTAAGAAAGAAAGATATGGAAAAGAAAAAAACCAAATAAAGGAAACAAAAAATAAGAGAAGAGGAAGAAAACGTAGTTTTCAAATTCTAAAAGACTTTTCTAAATTAAATTAATATAAATAATAAAATAAATTAAAAATGTATTTTTAAAATATATATAGATAAAAAAATAAAAAAGAAAACGTGGGAGCCGTGGCTCCCTTCGGTCCTTTAAAAGGATCGTCCTTGATAAAAAGTCAAACAATCAGAAGAAAAGAAAGAAAGTATATATTATATCTATCCATCTATCTATATATATATATATATATAATATTCAAATGACAACAAGAATTGACAATGGATAATGAGGTGGCGTAGTGAAATAAAATGCAGGGCAGTTTTGCAATTAAAGCGAACTTTATAACAACAATTTCTATTCTTTTGCTATATACCATAAATTGCCAAATAATGCACACTAGTCTAAGCTTTGTCATTGAAAATATGAAAATTGATGATGGTTTGATGTTAAACCGTCATTATAAAGTTTTTGACAATTAAATAACGATATTTACGGTAAAAACCTATCAAAAAATACATGCCAAGGCTAAAGAAGGATTCACTTTTCACTTGCCTGTGCATGAATAGTTTTGTCTTCTTCGCTCACCGTTGTCGGTGCAACTCTCCTAGCACAACCAATTTAATTTTGGATGTCGTTGTTCTTCATCGGACCATCATCAATTTTGTCTCATGCTGGCTGTTCATTTTCATCCTTGGTAGGCCTTTGATGCCGATGTTCGCCGCGCCACTACTACCATTTTTCTAGCGCACCACCGCTTTTCGTGGCTGCTCTTTATCGTTGTTTTTGCTCCTTGCATCACCGCTTTTCCTTGTTGTTCTTGGTCGTTGTTTTTGCTTCCTACGCCACTTTTCGAGGCTGTTCTTGATCGGTTTTAGACGTCACCTTTAGGCTTCATGTTTCATTCATTTACGCCCCTTCTTTCTGCCGCCGACGTCGCCTCTCCAAGCCCTCTTTGCTTGCCATTTCGTGACGCAAAGGAACACTCCATAGAGTCGTGAATCTCACTTTCTTCTCTATGGTATTCTCCTTCTAGGTTAGTTTTTGATTTTTTAATTTTTATTTGATTTAATTTTTTTTTTATAAAATGTAGTAGTATTAAATTAGATTAAATATGTTTTTAGTCCCTAAACATGGACCCAAAATTGGAATTTGACTATGTTCGAAACTTCAATACATTTTGGTCCCTAAACTTTAAAAATGAATTAATATATTCTTTTTAACCTAATTATGCTAACTTTTTTTTGAGGTTTCAAGCCCATTTCCCAGCTGCTATTGAACTAAGAATGTGTCAAACGAAGTAAACAACTCCAATACTATTATGAAATGCATTCAACATGTCAAAAAAATTAACGTAACTAGGTTAAAAGGACTATATTCATTCATTTTTAAAGTTTAGGACCAAAATGTAGTGAAGTTTTAGACAAAGATGAATTCCAATTTTGGATTAAAGTTTAGAGACTAAAAACATATTTAACCTTATTAAATTAGATAAAATAAGTTTATTGAGTTGTTTTTATAAATGCTTTATTTCTTAATCTTGTGGCATTTTGTATGAATACTTAGTTTATTTAATTTAATTAGTATTTATTATTTATCCATTTTATTTTGTAATTTGAATTGTTAAATGTGTTTGGATTGAGTCCGAAGGTGTTTGACTGTTGGTAAACATTGAGCGATCCTTAGATTACAATGAGTTCTCTAGTACTTTTCAAATTTTAGACAATGTAAACTTTATTTAAACGTAATGGAGGTTGTATTGACAATAATTGTGTTGAGTCTTCAATGGGATATGACCATACCTTTTATGAGAAAAAGTGAGATTTTCATGCATGGATTGCAAACTAATTTCGTCACTATCTACAGAACATAGATGAATCAAAGTTGGATTAATTTATCGCGTTTAAGTCATGATTACGAAAGCGGGGTTGAAGAGTTTTTACAGTTCGCTCAACGTAATACTGGTAGTGTACAAAACAAAGTAAGGATGAGGTGTTCATGTGTGAATTGCTTGAATGATGAAGATTAGTTTCTGTCGAAATTAGAGAACATCTTTTGTGGGATGAATTTTTGAAGAATTATACAATATGGATGTGACATGGTGAATTCGTAAACATTCAAGTGTGACTGAAACACATGAATATGTTGATTGGACAATGAACGATACATTAGTGGACATGATTTGTGATGTTGGAGTACAAATCTTTGCTGAAGCTGTATATGAAATTATGATTACCGATGTAAAGACCTCGTTATATCTTAGTTCAACTAATTTTACACGATTATCAATCGTGTTAAGGTTGAAAAAATTTGAAGACATTGAATGGGTGGACTAATAAAAGCTTCATAGAATTGCTTTAATTGTTGAAGGAAATGCTTCCTAAAAGTAATATACTGTATGAAGCAAAGAAGATACTTTGTCTAATAGGTATGAAATATCAAATATTCATGTATGTCCTAATGAATGTATTTTATATAAAAAAGAGTTTGCAGACTTAAGAAGTTGTCTTAAGTGTGGTTTGTCACGTTGTAAGGTTAAAAATGGTGATAATAAGTTATGAGTGTGGCTATGAGTGTAGTGTAATAAACAAACAGGGAATATGTGTGGCTATTACATAAACAATGGATGGAAACAATCGTGCAAGACGGTTATCAAAGTGGTAAGCATGAGATAATATGCTAACTTTCATATGTACTAATTTTAACTTCAAATAAATTTCGTATGTACTAATATTAACTTCAACTAACTTTTGTAAAATTAATAACCCGAGTCTAATGAATTCAAAAGTACTAGCTTATGTTCAACAAGCGTGGACAAAATATTTTTTTGTCTAGATGCCAATTATAGTTAGAGTTAGTTTATAATAATTTGGGATCATTTAATATTTTGAATTGTATTTGCATGTTCTATGTGCAAATTGATGACAGGTTTTGGGTTAATTCGAACACACATGAGTTCAATTAATACAAATTTATTTGTTATCTCTTCGGTTAATATTTAGGAAGATATTTATTTGTCATCCCTAACACTAACTTATTTATTTTAATTATCATTTGTTACGTCAACACTAATTTAAATAAATATAAATATTAAAAATAAATAAAATTAACGTTTATTAAATCAATATTAATCTTATTTAATTTTAATATTTATTTGAGTTAGTAGGTGTTAAACTCATGGTAACACAAATGTTTATTTAATACAAAAATTTAAAAATGATTTTACATTTTCTTGACTTTTTATTGTAAAAAGTTAACGTAATAACTTAACGGATTTTAATATAACGTTACACTTTAGTTGACACTAATATTTGAAATTTATATTTTATTGTAATGATTAAAGTGGAGTATGGAAGGAATATAACTATCGCAGTTAAATTTCATACAATACAATTGCAAGTGTTGATACATAGGGTAGATACATGAAAACATATGGTTTAATTTCAATGAAAGTCTACCTTAAAAAATTGTTTACGTATATGTAAAATATATTATTATATTCACAAACATTATATATGTACATTAACATTTTGGTGTAAAATAATGTAATGACATAATTTTACGTTAGTTGACCAAAATAATTCCATATAAAAATATACAGTAATAAAATCTTGAATAATTAAAACTTTTCTGGGTTGATGATTTGTAAAACACAAAATATGGAAACAGAATTCACCCAGATATCCAAACACAGTGTTAGGTTCTCTTGTACATAAATAGGTATTTTTATTTGCATGCTATCACCTAAATATTAAATTTTTATTAAATACTAAACTGACCAAATTAAAATCATAATTTAACAGAATTTGATCAGCTATAGAAGAAAAAATAGAGAAGTAATAATTTAACTAAATAGAGAATCAAACTTGTACTATTATTATTATTATTATTTTTAAATGCAAATTTTAACTTCTAATAAAACTTAAATTTTAACTCAATTTTGAACGATCTATTTTTATTTTTTAATCTTGCACTACTTAAAAAAACATATATTTCCTGTCAATTTTGTTTTAAGTTTTTTTCTTTTAAGAAATACTTATAAATTTTGTTATGAAAAAAATTTACAAAAAATTGTTGCCAATTATTTTTTTTGCAAAATATTTTGTATAAAATACTTCTCACAACAAATTTTGTAGGAAATATTTATAAATTTTATAATTTTATAGGAAATAATTATTTACGAAAAAATTACTTGTCAATTAAGATTTTTTAAAAAAATAACAAAAAAAAATATTTTCCTGTAAATATTTTTAACAAATTTGCAAAAACAATCTCATGTAATACGAGAATTTTTAGTAACCTTGCTTGCAATATTATTAATCCTTACAAATTTAATTGTTTTGATAAAATAAAGATGAACTAACTATATCAATACAGAGAAAGTTATTCGATGGAACAACGTTAGATGTTAGGATTACTTGTATCACTGTAGTTTTATCTAATATATAATCAAATTTTTAATATGAATATTATGTTAGAAATATTTTAATATAATTTAAAAATAAATAATTAAAATAAAAAATTTACTGTTACATATGTTTTTATAGACCTTTAATTTATGGGTTAATGTTTTTGATGGTTAACGACTATATTATTATTACAATTTACTTATTTGTCTCCCTTCTCTACCTATAAATACTACCTAGGTGTATGGGGAAAGACACAACAACAACCGAAACAATAAACACTAGAGTTTTTTCTTAAAAGTGTTATTCCTTTCTTCTCTATATTATCTTTAAGACAGTGGTGTCCATAAGGTTCGGAGATCCTTCGCTGCACTCGATCGATTGTGTATTTGTATTGCCCTGTGTAGTATAGGGGCCTTTTCTCTCTAAGGATAGCGCTATGCGTGCCTCAACCCAGGATATTTCTACTTCTTTCCTCAACTATTTTTTATCTCTTATTGTTATTATAATTGTTGATCTCTGATTAATATTCATTGTTTTATATATATGTCTCAGTATTATTATTGATTTAATAATTATTATTAAATCATTTTATATTTTTATTATTACTAGTATTATTTGAGTAATCATTTTCTAACATTCTTAGAGAGAAAATTTTTTGTTAGTTCTATTTTTGATTACTCGTTTGTATTCATTTCTAAAATTAAAAATAATATAGATCTGAAGACTGAAAACACATTTTATTAACTAAAGTGTTTGTTATGGTTATAATTAAATCAATTTCAACTAAACCTAAAAATTTATGTGTACAATTGGGGTTACTTCTATTGGTAACAATAAATGAAATTATGGATAAATGAATTTCTTGCTTGTTGAATAATTTTTTGTGATGTCTAAAGCTAATGTTTTTGCTGTTATATTAATTTATGCTTTAATATTATCTACTCTTACCATTGATAAAGATGTTCCATATCATGAATATATTTTAACTGTTTTGTATGAAAACAATTATCAAATAATTTGTCATACTAAAACTATTGTATTATGGAAAACACTTGAACTAAACTTTGCATTTGCAAAGGAAAAAAATTAGCTTGATATTTATATGAAAAAAAAATGACTAATAAATTATCAGATTTATGAATAAAAAGGATTTTTTCATGTTTCTGAATTTAGAAACTTCCTTACTACTCAACAATGTTATGAAGTAGTTTTTTATTACAATAAATTATTAATTCAAGACATGTGTTTTGGTATGTAAATGATATACTTGTGATGGCTTGTTTGAGTTAAGTGCTTTTTTTTTCTTGTAATAAAATATTTAGTAACTTTTTCTTTGATTATTACAAATGTTGAAAGCTATGCTATATAAAATGCTATTATTATAATTGTTGAGAAATTCTGGTTAGAGATCATTCAAATTATAAAATTTTGAGGTACAAAATTAATTAAATAGAGAAGTGATGATACATGTCTTTATAAATGACTGTTCTGTGTGAAACTCATGGTATTATTCATTATGTAACATCTTCATATAGTGTATGGTGTTAATATGACAGTGCAGCGAAAGAAAGAAAGAAAGAAAACTGCTTTTGTTTGATATGGTAAATGTTATGCTTCAAGTTCTAGCTTACCTAACATTATATTAATGAAATTTTATATCCTACTTATCATATTTTGAACACAAAATATTGTGATAAAACTTGTTATGAGTTATGAAAGAAAAAAGAACCACATTTAAAATATTTCAAAATGTGGGGGTGTCTTGTAAAGGTTAATATACCTTTTAATGAGAAAAGAAAATCTTTGGTTATTTATATCGATAAGTATCTAGAGGTGTTTCTTTTAAATGATAAATTATCTAAATTTGTTTGTGATACCTCTAGTACTGTTTTGCCATCTAGTGATAATATTATTTGTGTTTTTCCGAGTTATGACAATATGTCAAATTTCTTGAGATGATTGAAGGATAATGTAAATTGGATATTGATTATGGTGACACAAAACCAACAACTGGTTACACTAGTGCAGTAAGGGCTTTTTGCCCCGGTTATTTTCCTCATTTTGCCTCGGGTCTGGAATCGAGGCATATTGGGATGAGGCCAAAAGGCACCCCTTTTGGCCTCAGTTGTTACCCGAAACCATAGAGTTCCTTTTATGCCTCGGTTCTAAATGAACCAGAGCCATAGTGTTCCATTTTTGCCTCGGGTCAAAATAGAACCGAAGCCATATAGTAAAACTGCACCACGAACTAGAGCGCTGGAAAACGCACCAGGAAGCCATTGCAGCAGTGTAACCATTGGATCAGGAACAGCCGCAGCTGCACCTCCATCAACTGTGCGACGCGCGCCTGCACCTGCAACACATCCAACCAGCTTCACATTAACGCAACAAAGCCATCTCACCTGCAACTAAAACGTACCAGTGCCACCATCTTCCTCGCACACGAACGCAACTGCAGCGTCGTCACCCATCACCACCGTGAGTTTCAGCAGCGGAAACGCGAAGCTTCCTCGCCCACCAACTATCCTCGCCGGCGAAACGCAGCAGCCACAACCATCTTCTTCCATGCATATGCACCATGCTCGAGCAAGTGCCATGAGCGAACCAGATCTGCATATGTTCGTTGTTAGCCACCGCGCCACCTACAACGAACCATAACCATGGCCAACCTCCATGGAAGCCACCGCGTCATGCTCAGCAGCACCACCGTGACCGCGAGTTCCGGCACCGCAACAACAACCTATGTTCCGTAACAACAACAACACCGTTTGGACCTGTAACCACCAAGGCAGCACCTGCAACATTCACCATCAACACAGATCCATTGCTTGCACGCGAGCCAGATTCGAACCATCATCAACGCTGCGCAGATCTGCAACTGCGACCAACACCTCCATTGCAACAGCGAGAGCAAGATGCATTCTCCGCAACGCTCCAACACTGATCTGCACCATTAACGCTCACGCAAAGGTTCATTGCGCCGCGACACACAACCTGTAACAACAGCGTCAACGAGCCATGGAACCTGCACTAGCCATTGCAACTCCACCATCTCCGTCGCACAGCCACATCACAGGAGAAGAAGAAGTACCGGCAGCAGCGCATCCAACCATCACCACTGCGCCTGGAACAGCCATGCCGGAGGGAGAAGAGAAAAGGTATTATTGCAGAGAGGGGCGCAGGGAAGAAGAAGAGAAAGGGGGCTCAGGAATTTGGTGCCCTAATTAAACCATATGGCCTCGATTATTAATTGAACCGAGGCATATAGCCCTATTTGACACCGTTCAAACCCACCCGAGGCCAAAGAGGTAACGGCTAGTGGGTTTTTGGCTTCGGGTCTGTGTAACCGAAGCATATGAGCCTCCTTTCGCACCAGTTTTTGGCGAACCGAAACATATACCTCTCTTTTGCTTCGGGTTAAGCTGAACCGAGACATAAAAGTTGTCTGAAATTGCAAAAATGCCACCGTGCCATTATATGCTTCGGTTCCTGGGTAACCGAGGCATATAAGGCGAGGTAAAAATCAATTTCTGCACTAGTGTTATGGTTATGTTTTAACCTTGGATGAAGGTGTCCTATCATGGAAATATGTTAAAAAGTTGTTCTTTATGTCTCATTCCTATGACGAGGTATACTATAAATTGTGGCAATAATTAGGTTGAGGTATGTGCATTATTATGCTTATTTTATAAAATACCTCTTAATAAACCCAATGATTGAGGTATGTGCATTATTTTATAAAATACCTCTTAATAAATCCAATGACAATTATTGTAGGGGTGTGAGTCACAAACCACCCTTTGAGGGTTTACCTAGTGAGTGTGATGGTGGGGCCGCCATTGTGAGACATGGGCAAGTCTCTAAGTGACACTCATGAAACAAGATATATGCACAAGGTTGTAACGTGCACCCACTGATTAGAATCTATAATGAACATTGATATTATATGTGTTATTTACTAAAACCCGGTCACAGGGGATGTAGCTCAAGGCAATTAAGTCTTTGCATTTTATTGGGTGGAAGTTCATAAGCATTAGGTGTAAGGGTCAGACCCGGAAGGTTCCTTACGCTGAACTACAATATTTTGTTTTAAAAGATAATACTTTTTTTGTTTTATTTTATTTTTTTAAATTATGTGGGGGATTGTTAGAAATATTTTAATATAATTTAAAAAATAAATAATAAAAATAAAAAACTTACTGTTACTCATGTTTTTATAGACCTTTAATTTATGGATTAATGTTTTTTATGTTTAACAGCTATATTCTTATTACAATTTACTTCTTTGTCTTCCTTTTCTACCTATAAATACCACCTAGGTGCATGGGGAAAGATACAACAACAACAAAACAACAGAAACAACAAATACTAGAGTTTTTCTTAAAAGTGTTATTCTTTCCTTCTCTATATTATCTTTAAGACAATGGTGTTCATAAGGTTCGGAGATCCTTCGCTGCACTCGATCGATCTAACGGGTGTTGTATCTTGGGAGAGAGACGCATATGATTTAAAACACATATGATTGTGTATTGTGTATTTATTGCCCTGTGCAATAGGGATGTTTCTCTCTAAGGATAACGCTATACGTCCTGCCTCAACCCAAGATATTTCTACTCTTTTTCTCATCTATTTTTTATCTCTTATTGTTATTATAATTATTGATATCTGATTAATATTCATTGTTTTATATATATGTCTTAGTATTATTATTTATTTAATAATTATTATTAAATCATTTCATATTTTTATTATTACTAGTATTATTTGAGTAATCATAATCTAACGTATTACATTAACAATGGATACATTTATAGTACATATCAATTTTTAATATATGCCAACAAAATCTTAGTAATATCTATATAATTGTGTCATACTATATATTATAGACTTTAATTTAATTAACAAAACATACTAACATAAGGTAATTTAATACCACACCTGTTACGATGCAATAAATTTGTTAGTGTACATCTTTGTTATCTTTATCATTTAGCTTGAATTGCAATGCTATGAAGTGGTTAAGGGCATAAATGCATGTGTGAAGCCTATTATTATAAGTTGTAGGTATATAGTATTAATTTGTAGGGTGGGGTATGAACAAGAACAAAATAATAGTATAGGATTGGGATAATGATTAAAGTAGTAGGAGGGGAAGGCAAGGCCTAATAAAGAAGTATATAGATTGTATTAATTATATAAAGTTCATCCATATTAAGATGGTCCTAATCATGTTTGAGCTTTGTGAAATACTTTGTAATTAATTAAAAACTAGATTAATTAATTCCGATGGGAGAAGGTACCTAGAAAGAAATAGACACTGAGAGATAAGAGGCATATACCCTACATGTGGGAATGGTTTGGGGACAAAGCAAAGAAAGCATATATAGTGCGTGCAAAGAATTCACATGGGAGCATAACATAACATGATCCTTCTCTCTCTCTCTCTCTCCAAACAATTTTTCTTATCTTAATTACTGTGCTATCTCTACCTTTTAACGAAATGATTAATGAGACACGTTGCACCCCATGCATAACCACTACACCATTATACAATAATCCCATGCACATGGCCTTTCTTTCTTCTTCTATCAGATAAAGATATCACAATGTCTTACCTTTTGTCTAAGACAATATCTTTTCAAATTTATCACCATTCAAACAATCAAATCCTATATCTCTTCTCATTTTCCATTTTAACCTGCACAAAACTCTAATTTCAGATAATTTTTTTTCTCTTTTCAAAATGCACCTAAATATGGTCAACTATGTTTTTGACCATTGTTGGACTCTTTCTTTTTCCATTCCTTAATATTTACGATGTTGCTAATTGCAGTGTCATCACGATGATGGAATGGTTAAAATTAGTGTGCTGGAATGTTCTAAAGCCCAAATTTGAAAGAAAGAAACTATATTATTATAAGAACATCATCCTCCACCATTGTATTTCTTAAACACATGCAATCAGAAGTTTGATATTGATGAAGTGAAAGAAATAAAAATTTGGTTGTGAAAGATAAAGAAAAATAAGGGCATCCACTAAAAAGACGGACACAAGGGCACGTGGTGGCTGATTCCCACTACTTATTAATCCAGTGGCGACTTTCCAGTAACACCGTTGAAACCCAACCCCTCTTCCCAGCTGTTCATAGCTGTCCAATCCCTTCCCATCCCCATGTGACCCCACTGCACAAACACATAGATACAGATACCCCAGAGATTTTTTTCCGATTTTTAAACCCCAGAACAAAATACAACTATTCAAAATTATACCTTTTTTTTTTCTTTTTCTTTTTTCTCAAAAGGAGAAGATATTAAGAAAGTCCATGATTGTGTTGTTTTTTGTTCGTGTGCCTTTCTCACCTCTAACAACATTCCCCTGTGCTTGCTGGGAACATGCATATATATATTTATAAAAGGGGTGTGTTAAAGCCTCTCATTTCTTTCATCTCTTCTCTCTCTGCATGCCATATGCAATATTACAGATACAATAATGTGCGTATTTTTCACACAGGGACATGTCCAACTGCAACAACATTAACATCCGAGGTTAATCTGCACTAACACTTTCTGATTCGGTGTCTCTGTGTGTGTGTGTGTTTCAAATGGCGCAATTACCTCCAAAGATCCCAAACCTCTCACCAAGTTGGCCGGACTTCTCTTCTCAGCACCAGAAGATGCCATTGCCACCTCTTAACAACGACACCACCACCGCCAACACAGGCCATTATCAGCATCATCAAAATCAAAACCCTTCTTGGGTGGACGAGTTCCTCGACTTCTCCTCCGCCCGGCGCGGCGCTCACAGGCGGTCGGTGAGCGACTCCATCACCTACTTGGACGCGCCAATGAGGTGTGGCGAGAACAACAACCACAACAATAATAACGGCAATGGGAATGAGTTTGACAGGTTCGATGATGAACAATTCATGTCCATGTTCACCGATGAAGTAGTGCTCTCTGGGGTCCCCTTGCCACCACCAACTACCTTGTCCTCTTCCAACCCTTCTAGCCCTTCCGATCAGAACTTCTTCCACGATGAGAAAGAGAGCTGCCGGAAGGAGAGGAAGGTGCAGAAGGAGGAAGAGGAGCACCGCCACCAATTCAAAAATGAAGCAGATGAGGTTGAAAGCCAGTGCATGCAGGAAATTGCGCAGCCTCCAAATGACACCAACACTTCTTCTTCCAATGAGAAAATTACTGACCCCAAGAGAGTCAAAAGGTACGTCTACTACTGATTTTAAGCATTCATATTTTTTTCTTGCTCCAGTTTCAAACCATTACATAGAATTTCAGTGTTTTTCTTAGAGAAATTTAGTGAACTTCATGTTACCAGAATCATTCTCAGAGTAATTAGTCCTTCACCACCCAGATAGGAATCAAAGAATCAAACTTGTTATCATCTCCCGTATTATTTTCCTCCTTTAGATGTATTGTACAACCAATCATATCAATTATTTATTTCTTTTTTATTATTTTCTTCTGGAGTATATATCTAAAGAGATGTCAACCAGTTTTTTCTTGAAAGAAGATGATGAATGTCTATTCTAATTTTGAGGTGGATGGGTGAAGGAAGAAGAAAAAAAAATATATGATGAAAAAATAAAAGAAAGAGATAGGAGAAACGTAAAAGAAAAAGTGGATAAATGAGACTTACACGGTGTTTTTTTTTTTCTATTGGCTTCTGCAAATTGTTTCATTCTTTTTCGGAAACTGAAACTGAAAATGAACCATGAATAAGAATTTTTGTATTTTTTGAGTTCTGTCTCTAATTGTCGTCTTGCATCAGAATCTTGGCTAATAGACAATCTGCACAAAGATCGCGAGTGAGGAAGCTGCAATACATATCAGAGCTTGAGAGAAGTGCAACTTCATTACAGGTTTGGGTCGTAACGTGATGTGACTACAATAAATCTTTGCTTTGTGCTGATAAAAAAAATCTTTGCTTTTATAAAAAAAAATCTTTGTTTTTTTCCTTAATAGCCACAATAAATAATTATTTTTTCAAGTTAATTTTTGTATGCCATAATAATATATAACATAATTTTTCTTCAATATTTAAAATTCACTTTTTTCTTAATTGTTTTCATCACCTACCACTTATTTTATTTCATATTTTTCTATTGTTATGAATAGTATTTCTGAATACATGTGGTTGAAATAGCATTGTTGAAGATAAAATATTGACCTTTTCCCAATCCGTTGACAAATGAAGGCTGAAATTTCAGTGCTGTCTCCAAGGGTTGCATTTTTGGATCACCAGCGTTTGCTTCTAAATGTGGACAATAGTGCTCTCAAGCAAAGAATCGCAGCCCTTGCTCAAGACAAGATCTTTAAAGATGGTAATTTTCTTTAATTAATTAAAAGATCATTTAATTTTAAGTTTAATTTTTATTAATTTTGTTTAATGGATGACATAACTAATAACCCTGTTAAGATGAGGTTGATGGAGTCATTAATTAGCACTTTATGGCATTTAGAATCCATGCTATTTGTCTGATCCAATGTACCCTCCATTTACTTTTTCCATGTAAGTGAAATAAAAATTCCTCATACTTTGGAAAAGTGTATTTGTCCACAAAGAAGCTCATTTTGCCAACTGAACCTAACCTCATGTGCTCTTATTTTCTCTCTCTCTTTTCTCTGAAAAGTTTGGTAATCACTAAACTGTATTTAATACCAAGAGAGAGAAACAAAGAAAAATGTAAAACAGTGTGGTTTAAATAGAAAGATATAAAGAGAAACACTACCTCTATATATCATCATCACTAGTAAACTGCAGTTCTGGTTTCTGAAAATATATGTCATCAATTTGGTTCGAGAAAGATACACATAAATAGGGATATTTAGTTTCTAAAAGATGGAAATCAATATCAACTTATCGTATAACTTTGTGTTGGTTGATTTGTTATGTTCTAAAACCACAAATAGGAAAAAAAGAACATTTGTTTTCAGAATGTAACTGTGAGAGAGAAGTAATTATTTTAATGTAGTTGCCAGAAAAAGACCAATTATGAAAGTGCAGAGTTATATTGATTTTAGCGAAAACTTTTTGTGTGCACGCGTATTTAAGTCTGTGTGTGATCATGTGTGAGGTGTGGAAGTAGTTAAAATTGTTTATGATTGAAAGTAATGATACAAATGCAGCTCATCAAGAGGCACTGAAGAGGGAGATAGAGAGACTGAGGCAAGTTTATGAGCAACAGAGGCTGAAGAAGATGGAAAATGCAGCAGAGTCACCTCCATTGCCATTGCCATTACCAACAGAAAAGGAAATACAAGTTCTGAACGTTTGAAGAAGATGGTAACTGTGTAGTTAATGAGATGAGAGTGGATGAGAGATGCATGGGAGAAAGGAAAGGTTAAAAAATTTTGTTGTTGTGGTTGTAACGTGCATTGAGTTGAATGGTGAGAATTTTTATTAGTGAGTTGATGAAGTGGAGTGAGTGGTGGTAGGGTTGTGGTGTGAAACAGCGCAGGCACGTGATGTGTTTACTTTAAAAGAAGGGGACCACTGAAAGCTTGCATGATTAGAATGCAGGGGAACCACATGTGCAGCAGTGGCATCAAAACAAAGGGTCCAAGAAACAGTTGTGTCTGTCTGCTTTAACTTGATAGATAGGAGTGTGGTATATCTTCACATTCTTTCACTTCTTTATTTCTTCTCTATCATTCTTTTCTATTTTGCTTCATGTTTTTCAATGCATGTTGGAAAACAAACACCACTGCCCATGGATGCATCAAATTAATGAAGGTGTATCTGTGAAAAAGTCAAGTCTTTCGATGGTTTTTTCTGGTTTGGCTCTGTACTTTCTATATTTTGTAATCATTTTTATTATTTCACATAATTAATTTCAGAAACCCAAAATGTAAATAAATAGTCATTTCACACAATTTGCCCTGTATATATAATAATAGTGTAGTTTTTTCTGTTTTCACTGTTTCACAACTTTGTGTTATGAAATTGAATGACGTTCAATTGCATTGGAGAAAGTGCATGTATGATATCTCAATCTCACAATGTTTTTTATCCGTTTCCTATTCTCTTGTTTCTTACCTCTTTTTCTATATTTGCAAAGATATACCTTTTCTCCTTTTTCTTTTGTACTTTCTTTGTTTTATTACTGTGATGTGTGGACTCTAACGAGAAAATAAAGGGAAAGTCTTAATTTGCAATGGGTGAGTGATTAACTCAAAATCTTAATATAAGAGATTTATCGGTATTCTTTATTTATATACTACTCAATGTACTTGTGTAAAACCCCTGTGCATATCAAATCCATGAATAGCTAAAGTGTACTTGATGTTATTTTGCTCAAATATTAAAAATCGTACCATACATTTTGATAGAGAAAGAATCCAAAGTTGCTCTTGCTAATATATCTTGCAAAGGATATTGAAAATAAATATTCTACGTCTCTCACCAACACATTTGATATCATTTACCGGTCTTGAATGATTGATTAAGAAGAATTTTTATATAAATATGATCTTAAATATGATCTAAGTTTAAATCATAAGAGATTGATATTATTTTTAATCTAAAAATCTAAGATAATAAATTTACTCATAAAAAGTATTTTAATCCGTGAGTCTTTTTTATTTACCACATGTTTGAATTAGATCGGATAGAATAAATTTAATTTAAGTATTGATGAAATAAGACCAATTTACATAACTCTTAGTTAAACAAATTTAAATTGAATTGAATGTGAGTTAATCTACAACCTACCAACAACAATTCTTTACTATTTTTTTTACCATTATTTTACAAGTTCTTTTATTATAATCATTCACTACATTTAATTGTGTAAGGCGATAATTTGATCTTTTTAAATACTATAATAATAATGTTCAATATTATTTTAATAGTTTGAATATTTAATTTATTTATTGTCAAGTCATGTACGTTACTATAATTTTCAACAACTATATAATAATGTTTGATAAAATAGATGAATACTTCGATTATACTGCCATAAAATAATGGGTCAACTCAATATGTTTTTATTCGTTTGACTCATTAATCCACTAACCCGTGGTAAATCGAAAAGTGGATCTGATTGAACTAGTTCATTTTTAATTTAAACTAGTGTAAGTTATGTGTGAGTTGAATTGACTCATTTTGTCAAAAAGAGACCTAACTGAGTAAGAAATTGGAAGAAATTAGATTTGTAGAATAAATTTGTATGATGTCACATTAATGGAGGCTATTTTAAGCTAATCCAACAAGAGGAATCTAGTTGAAGCAGGATATTTTTTCCAGGAATAGGAAAGCAATAAGATGCATATAGGGGGGAGTTGATGCAGAGTCCAAATGCAAAATGTACAAAGTGTCTTCCCTAGAAGTAGATTGAATGCATATTTATAAGGAATTGACATGGACTATTTTCTTTTTGGCTTGTATGTTATGACATTTGTAATGGCATGAGTGTGACCTTTTGGCTGTCATGAAATTACAAATGGTCCACTCAGTGAATTCAAGTCCATGTGCCATAACTTTTAAAATTAAACCAATTAGGTGTCTGTGAACATGCTTAACCACTGTTGGTGTTTGATCTCTACATCTCATCATTTACTATTCTACCATCTACTTTACTGTTCTACCAAAGGATCCTACTCAAGTGCCACAACCACAAGACAAACCCATATGCATGCCTCAAACTTCATCAAACAACTACAACATCACCCTCTACTTCTAGTATTCATTATTACATCTACCATATCTATATTTTTCTTTTCTAATCTCTCTCTCTCTCTCTCTACCATTTCAGTGTTCAAATATAAATTTGTTTCCAGCAGTAGAAAGATTGAGTGATCAATTTCACTCGCTCAACCTCAACCCCCAACTGTTAGTCTTGTCCTGAAAGTTTTAAAACCATCCACACTTGCAGTTTTTATGAATAGTAGTAGTTTTACTAGTATATGGGGGTGGTGGCCAACTAAAGGGTGGTCCTTGTTTGTGAGTTTGACTGTTTTCTGATCAATTTATAGCGTGCTGAATCGAAAACATTTATATCCAATAAAAAGGATTGAAGCCATACCAGAAACTTAATGTCACTTCAAACTCAATACTTGAAATGAGTTTATAAATCTTATTCTTGATACTAGAAAATTTTGCAATGTGTTGAGACTCACACTTAATGAAGAAATTATGAAAAAAGTATGATCGAAAAATTCACATTAGATGGATATGAATGGGTGAGTAATATGTAAGGAAAAGAATCTATAAACTTATTGATTTAAAGTTGAGTTAGAATTAATGTCAAAGTCTTTGTAAGATGTGGAAACTCATATTTGAAGAGAATTTTGAAAAAAAATAAGTATATAGATTTTTCTTATAAATGGATTAGTTCATAGATCGAGATTCATTAGGTCCACAACTCCCAAATTATAGTATTCAAAACCATTTTACAATTCTGATTTTGTAATTGAGAAAAATGATTTAGAAATCGTTATCATACATTTTTAGAACACATTTACCATACCCTATTATTAAGTTTATAAAGTAAGTTTAAGGTTTAGTGTTTGAATTTTTTTCATGTATTATAATTTTTTTATTCTATTCAATACGAAACTTTTAAATATTTATATTATCCTAACAGAAAGAATCGATTATAGTGACCTGTGTCTTGTAGTGATTAAGTAACTGTTTTATATTCACCCGTGTCTTAAACTAGAGATGATTTTGAAAAGAATATTTGTGAGAAAGTTTTTTATCTTTGACTCAGTCATTTTGTCATACACTTAGTACTCAATATCAATGAGCAAGATCCATGTTGAATTGCTTAGAGAGTCTTAGGCACTGTACAGTTTTCGTCTGATACAGAAAATGGGCCTCAACTGTGTTCTTTTCTCGTTGAAGCTATCAGAAAAGCAAAATAGACTCTTTTTTTACATGTTCTGAAGTCCACGATTTTGAAGAATGGTGGTTGTATTCCCAGATAGCGAAATTCCGTGTTTCTTTAACTGTAGTAAGAAAATGACACAAATAATATGTTGTATTACATGCTTAAGATTTCATGGTGAAAAAGTTAGATATACAGCATTTGCTTTTTCTTTATGTAGCTACCATGCAGCTACAGCAAAAACATGAGCATGTGTTAATTTAACATGATCCCAAAATCATCCACTCGTTTGGCATAGTCTAATTCTATGTACATTGACGAAAACGCGATCCAAGTACTGTAATTTTATTTCTTTAATTGCTAAAATTATTCAAACAGTAGAAAATCTGTTATTTATACAATTTCTTTCCACATTTCCGTTGAACGCTATTTTCCATTCTATATCAAGAGAAGAAAGAAGAAGAAACACACACGTTTCAACATAATTGATGACTAGAGATGGCAAATGAACCCGTCCCCGTGGGTATTGTCCGAACGCGTCCCCGTTTTGACGAAAAATCTCCGTATTGACTGGGTATGGGTATGAGTATGGGGAATCTCCTACTTTTTAAATTGGGTATGGGGATGGTTATGGGTATCTACATATCCCCGCCATAATACTCGTCCCCGCCTATATATATATATATTTTCAATTTTTTATTTCTTCTAATTATTTGGTTTGTCATGAAACTCATTCGCATCTCCAATATATTTTTCATCTTATCATAATATTTATGTAATTATGTTAAAATGATGTATGTTAATTAAATTTTATTTATGTCTCGTATTTGAATATTTCTATTATTTTTTAATATTTTTATTTATTGTATATTCTCTTTTCACATGAGTATGTTTAATACTCTCAATTTAAGTGTTAAGTGTTTAACAGAATAAATATTTCATTTACTAGGTAATATAAAAAAAAACTCTTTACTTATTTTTATTAATTTTTGTTTTATTCGAAGAACTCTTTTGTTTCGCTAAAACAATTATTTTTCAACCATTGAGTATATATGTTGATATTTGAAAAGTGTTCTTAGATGTCTAAGGTATTTTTCATCTTATCATACCCTTAATTATAAATTCTTTTTCCTTTGTATAATTTCTTTCAATAGTTTCTCAAATTGTTTTTAAGACATACATTTGTTAATTTTTTAATATTTTTATTTGTTGTTTATTTTCATCATGTAGAATATTATTTCAGTATATTTTATCTAATTATTTTTTATTTTCTAACTCATTATATCAATCATACTGTAATTTTTCACTATAATTGTATAAATAACTTTTATTTACTACAATATCAAAATTTAATGTAATTGTCATGAATATTTTTTTATCACCATCCAACATATATTGGAGTTCAAAAGATACAATAATCATGTTAAATTTATTTTATTATGTTTATTATTTATTATTTGTGTTATTTTGATTAAGTGATGTATTATCATTTTTATTAGTGTATAAAAAAATAGATTCATTAGAATTTAAAAAAATTGAAGTAAACAAACATTTAAAATATATTTTAATTTCAATATTTGTTTTCCTTTAAATTTTTAATTTTTTTTTTAAATTTTATCAACTAGGTTTCATTAATGTTTGCAGTTTGCAAATTTAATAAATGTTTTAGTTCTCATAAAATTTTATTTGGTATTCCAATCTAAAATATAAACAATTATAATTTATTTCAAAGTATTTGATATCGAAGAAACAATCATCCTCCTCCTAATATTGAATATTCGATAATATTATGTTTCTTTTACCGTAATTTTTTATTATTTTATAAAAATTAATTAAAATTTATATTGAAGTAGTAAGGAAACGGGTACGGGTATGGGTACGATATCATACCCATTACCCGGTGGGAATGGGATGAGATAAAACTTTGATACCCGGGCCTCGTTGTCATCCTTATTGGAGACAAAGGAGATGAATTTCAACGGAGAAGAATGACATATGCAAATTTTGTAGAATTAAAATAAAATATTTTAGATTTTTTTTTCACCTATCTTTCCATTATTTGAATCTTGAATCTCTTTTATGGAGGAGCGGAAAAAGCAGTGGGCTCTCGAAATCGTTCTTTCATTTCTCACCAAATAAATGAAATGAAACAATCCAAATAAGCTCCAATCCGAATTTGGTACTTGAACAAACAAAACTTAATTTTGTGTTTGAGTAAAGAATGTTATCATTTTTAAAATATTAAATTTGAATTAATCTCATTCTAAACCATTTTTTATAAATATGTTAATTAAATAATATAATTTAAATTTATGAGTTTTATTTTTTTATTTAGATAAAATATTTTCATTAGATTTAAATACATTAATTATTTAAATATTAAATAACTTTTAATAATTCAATATATCAATATTGATGAAAATTATTTCTTAGTTTATCTTGATTAATGTTATTTTTCAATGAAGTTAGTAAAAAATTGTTAATTACCACTGACAAAGTTTTTTTTTTCGGTTAGTATCGATTGATATAGCTTTTAGTTGATGTCAATCATAATTAATTATGTAGATTATCAACTAGAGTTATTTTTATAACATGTTTAGGCTTTTTTATTATTATTAATCTTTTGATCGATGTCTGTCGAAGGATTCCCCCACTAAAACTCAATCTTAGTGTTAACCGAAAATTTTCTCAAAAAGAATTCAAGAACTCGACTATGATAGACATTAATTAAGAAAAAGCCTAACAAACTATTAAAAAAATAACATTGATATAGTTGATAAAAAATGTTGAAGAAATTGACCAAAGAATTATGATAGACATTAATAATAAAAAAATCTAGTTGCATGTGTAACAGCCTCGAAACCATTACAATACTATTAATTACCACATGATAAATAAGCATGTATGTGAGCATACACACAAATATACACTTATGCACATACATACAAATACTTGTGTGTGTTTCACATTATCCTTTAAAGTCTTCATAAAGCAAATTACCACAAGATAAATAAAAATGCAGGTTCGAACACACACAAATATACACATGTGCACATACATACATAAATACAAACATATATTTGTATGTGTATTTCACATTGTCCTTTAAAATCTTCATAAAATAATTTTTCTTAGAGAAATTACAATTTATAAATAGCTCCAGAAAAAAATTAAATAAATACAAAAAAAAATAATGTTTTTCCCTTTTGTTAGGTATTTCTACTAAGATTTTTCTCCTAAAATATCCTCTAGAAAAAGAAAAAAAAACATAGGTACCCAAATAGGATAACATGCATGCATATATCTAAGTCATATAAATATATTTTCACAATTCATTCCTATCTCATCCATACAATTTTATGAATATATAATCAATTCATTCATTCAAGATATATCAGAATCAAATGTTTGACTTTCATCCAATTAGTTACGTTACATCTCATATCATCGACATTGACATCAATATTATATGCATTGAAAAATATTGTCGGCAATTATGTTGAATTAGATGAGTATGCATCTGTCATACTACATTTTCTAAGTTTCACCGCAAAAAAGTTATATACATGATAAGAACACATCCACTCATGTGATAGGGTGAATCTATATGACCTATCAAACATAATTCTTTTTCACACCATAAACTAGGTCATAGAACCTCATTTTAACTAGGCTTGTCAAAATGAGTCAGCCTGGTCCATTTTGGCCCGACCCGTTATTTGCCCCTCAATTGGCAAGCTAGCAGATTGAACAGTTTCACCCGTCCCGCCAATGGGCAGGCTATTAGACTGGGGGATTGGCCCGCCACCTCCCTCTTTTTTTTTTCTTTCATGCGGTTCCAGTTCTAGCAAGGAATTCAATATATTTTCACAATTCATTCATATCTCATCCATACAATTTTATGAATATATAATCAATTCATTCATTCAAGATATATTAGAATCAAATGTTTGACTTTCATCCAACTAGTTACATCTCATATCATCAACATTGACATCAATATTATATGCATTGAAAAATATTGTCGACAACTATGTTGAATTAGATGAGTATGCATCTGTCATACTACATTTTCTAAGTTTCACCACAAAAAAGTTATATACATGATAAGAACACATCCACTCATGTGATAGGGTTGATGGGGAAAACAACAACAAATAATATACCAGAGAATGCAGCGGATATAATTTTCCCTAACTTGCAAGAATCTATGAGGAGCAATAATCAAAGAGCAACAATAATAAATCACCAAAAGCACAAATAAAGGCACCAAGATTTTTAACGTGGAAAACCCCTCAAATCAAGGGTAAAAACCACGAGTCGTCCAGACCAAAGAAATAGTTCCACTATGATCAACAAGAGTACAAAAGAGTCTCAATCAATAGCACAAATTAGTGCTAACACCCAACCAAATAACAAAGCAACAAAGCTTTCAAATAGAGAAGAACAAGAGGGGAAAACCTCTACAAATTACTGCTGCAGTGCGAAATTAATATCTCCCAACTCAGACCTCGTATCAAAGATCCGACCGGTCAGAATGAAGAGCAATGAGTTCCGAACCTACTGTAAAAATTTCAGCCCGATCCAACGGTGAACGAA
>Ga0214543_1005292_pt1 | contig 23865 bp, 7 predicted proteins | sample CNSS2metaG_FD_160094 | JGI IMG/M metagenome (GOLD analysis project Ga0214543, IMG submission 160094) | Root nodule microbial communities from cowpea collected in UCLA plant growth center, Los Angeles, California, USA - CNSS2 | ecosystem: Host-associated > Plants > Roots > Nodule | place: USA... | reverse complement strand
TTTTTTATTTCAACAGCTGTTACTGCAATTAAAATATTTAAAATCTAATTGATTTATTTAATTAACCGTTTTAAAGTAAATACTTTTAAATAATATGTTTTAAAGTTATTAAGTTTTTAGGTAAACTAAATACTTTAACATATTACGTTTTAAAGTTCTAAACATTTTAGGTAAACCTTGGTGAGTGGGAAAAAAACGCGAAGGGTGTCGTGAGTGGAAAACAAATGCGAAGGTCTGATTGTGTGACGATGGTGTGCCATTGAGTGGTTTGTGAGTGCTGTGACGGTAGTGTGCCACTGAGAGAGGCTTATCAGGTGCGCAGTCTACGAATTTTGATCAAGAACCCAATAGGGTTTTCGTGTACTGCAACAGTGCGAGAAGTGCGAGAAGTGCGAGAGTGAATCCTAGGGTTTTCGTCCGCGACAGTGAAGGTATGGTTTATTAGTTTTTGATTTTGATTTTTTATTTTTGATTTTGATTTTCGTCCGCATATGATTTCATAGTTTTGAAACACATTGTAATTTGGGGTTATCTTTTTGAATCAGTGTTAGAAATTGAATGAAATGGGGGAAAGTAGGTTCAATTTAACAGTTCACCACATGGGGAAATTTGTGAGGGCGAAAAAGCAGTTGGTTTACGTGGGTGGGGGAGAAACATAGGATACATAATGTTGATCCTGATATGTGGTCATATTTTGAAGCTGTGAATATAGTCAAGGAATTTAAATATGTTGGTGAATTCAAGTTGTGGTGGAAGCCCAGTAAGGGAAGCATAAATAGAGATTTGAAACTTCTTGTGTTGGACAAGGATGCCATGGAGTTATCCACTTATGCAGAGCAAAGTAGAGATGAAGTAGATATTTATGTGGAGCATACAATTACTGAAACACAAAATGTTGAGATTGTGAAGTTAATTGAAGGTTGTCCAAGTAGTGAGGCTGAATGTGAGGGTACTAATAAGGATGTTGGTGCTGAATTTGATGGAGAGGTTGGAGTTGGTAATGAAGGTCAGGGTCAACAACATAATGGAGAAGTTGGTGAGGGTCATGAGCATAATGGAGAGGTTGGTGAGGGTGAAGACCATAATGGAAAGGTTGGTGAGGGTGAAGACCATAATGGAAAGGTTGGTGAGGGAGCTGATATTGATGAAGAAGGGTCAGTTCAAGATGTGGTTTTGGACGGCAGTGATGCAGAATTATGTGAAGATAGAGAAGATGGTTTTGGGATGGATGATGGACCACGAAGAAACATTCAGGACGTTCTTAATAGATGGAGACAATTTGCTGAAGGATTTAACCTAAGTTCTGAAACAGGGGCCGAAGACATTGGACCTGGCGGTTTTGAGGCAAATAAAAATGTTGAAGACCATGAAATAGATGAAGAATATAGCAGCGAAGATTTAGGCAGTGATGTTGAAGGGAATGACAATTTCTCAAAGTTCAAAAGTGATGATATGTGTAAGAGCTTCAAGTTTAAGCTTGGAATGGAATTTTGTTCATTGAAAGAGGCCAAACAAGCAATTAGAGAACATGCAGTTTTGAATGGGAGGCAGGTTGAATTTGTGAAAATGGACAAAGTAAGAGTCAGAGCTGTCTGCAAAAAAAGATGTGGGTTTTTAATTTTGGTAAGCAAAGTTGGCTCATGTCATAGCTTTAGAGTTAAAACATTAGTTGATGTACATCAATGTGCAAGAGTTTTTAACAACAAAAATGCCAATATAGAGTGGGTATCAAAAGTTGTTATGGATAAGTTTAGAAATGTTGGCAATATGTCAGCAAATGAAATTATGGATGACATTAAGAAATCACACAGCATTGGAATTAGTCCATGGACAGCTTTGCAAGCTAAGCACAGAGCATTGGATGTACTAGAGGGGGATGCTGCTAAACAATATTCATTGTTATTTGATTACATGGCAGAATTGAGGAGAGTTGGGAGTGGAACAACTTGTAAGATTAAATTCAGTGAGCCTATTCCTAATTTCCAGCCAAGATTTGAAAGTTTTTACATGTGCCTTGATGGTTGCAAGAAGGGTTTCTTAGGTGGTTGTAGGCCTTTTATTGTTGTTGATGGGTGTCATCTCAAGACTAAATATGGTGGGCAATTGTTGGTTGCTGTAGGCCGAGATCCTAATGATCAATATTTTCCCCTTGCTTTTGCTGTGGTTGAAAACGAATGTAAAGAAACTTGGAGGTGGTTTCTGACGCTCTTATTGGATGACATTGGTGATATGCAGACAAATAGATGGGTTTTCATCTCCGATCAGCAAAAGGTAAAACTTTTTATGTTTATTCTCTTCTTCGTTTAGTATATGCTTTATGTATTTATTGCAAATAATATGATTAAAATAACTGGCAGGGACTGTTGCCTGTTTTTGACGAGATATTGGAAGGTGTTGAGCATAGATTTTGTCTTCGTCATTTGTACAACAACTACAAAAAAAGTTCGGAGGTGGGGTTTTAATTCGGGATTTGATGATGGCAGCTGCTAAAGCTACCTATTACCAAGCATGGGAGGCTAAAATGGAGGAACTGAAAAAGATTAATCAAGAAGCTCATAACTGGTTAGTAAAGATTCCCACCAAATGTTGGTGCAAACATGCATTTAGCTCTTATCCTAAGTGTGATGTAGTCATGAATAATCTATCTGAATCATTTAACAGCACCATTTTATTAGCTAGAGACAAACCCATTTTAACCATGATGGAGTGGATTAGAACTTATTTGATGAGTAGATTTGCAAATTTAAGAGAAAAAGTATCAAAATATCAAGGTGATGTCATGCCTAAACCAAGAAATAGATTGAATAGGGAAATTGAGAGGAGTGGAAATTGGATGGTTGTTTGGGCTGGTGGTGATAAGTTTGAGGTCACACAAGGTTTTACCATGGAGAAGTTTGTAGTTGACTTAAAACAACTTTCATGTACATGCTGGTTTTGGGAGTTAGTTGGTATCCCTTGTAGACATGTTGTTACTGCTATAAATTATAGATTAGAAGAGCCAGAAAACTATGTTCACAGATTTTACAAAAAGGCAGCATACCAACGTTGTTATGGAGAACAAATTTCCCCAATTAATGGTCAACCTATGTGGCCAAAAACCAATTCACAACCAATTTTACCTCCATCATACAAGACACCTGCTGGAAGGCCAAGGAAATTAAGAAGAAGGGAAGCAGATGAAACTGTCAGTCACTCAAAAATCAACAGAAGAAATTTGAAGATGAAGTGCACAAGATGTGATCAATTTGGGCACAACATAAGAGGATGCAAAAGTCAACCAAAAAAAACCATAGGGGTAATACCAGTTTATATCAGATCTGACCTTCATTTAGCTGTTATTAATTGTTGAAATTGATGCATATTTGGTCTTCTTGAAAAACAGGTGAAAACCAGGATCAGGAAGCAATCTTCAAAGAGAAAGGGACCTGCAGGTACAAGAATTGCTCCGCCCATGGAAACCAGCAACAATAGCTCCACCAGCAACACTCCAGGAGCAGGGACGAGAGGAATGGCACCTACTTTAGGTTCTCAACACTCCAACAACCCACTGCCTAGAGCATGTGAATGTGTAAAGACTTTGTATTGTAATGTGAAGTGGACCACACTTTTGTAATATGGAGTGGTCCACACTATTATTGGGTGAAGTGTTCTGGAATTGTGGTCCACCGCTTTTAAATATTTTGGCCCAACTTTTGTAATATTTTTTGCTTTTAAATATTGTGGTACAACTTTTGATACAATACTGTATGCCACCACTTTCAACAGCTTTTATTACTTTACCATATTTTAATGTTCAAAAGCTATGACTTGTTCCAACATTTTATGTCTTTTAGCGGTGAAATCAGAATTGAACAGCATTTTATGTCTTCGAGCGGTGAAATCAAATTTTTTTTCGGTGCTTTAGATCCAATACATGTTTCACATTAAAGAATACATTGTGGTTTAATTTACATGCGTATTGTTCGATTAATTGAATTCAGCAGATCATAATGTGGTAATGTAATAGGTACTAAATCAACTCAGTTTTCCAGCGTTAAAGTGAAGAAGGTGAAACTGATTCACAAAAAACAGAACTTAACCATTGATGCAAGGGTCTGATACATTATGAAATACAATGACAGCACGCTATTAAAACACAAACTTTGTTAGTTAACTGAACAATTGCTCTTTAAACACATAATTACACCAAACATTAATGTCAAAATCCAAGCCACAACGAAAATATAAAATTGTATCTTCCCTGCTGTCATCTCTGCCTCTAATTTTAACTTCAACTTGGTATTTTTCCTAATCAGTTGTATCACATATTTGTCGTTAACAGCAACTAATTCATCATCTTCTTCCTCTATTTCTGGTTTTTCTTCCATCACACTTTCTTCACCATCATGAACCCATTCAAAGTACTTACAGTTATCATCACTCTACACTTAAAACAAAAACACATCAACAAAACCAATCATAAATTATTTCTCTAACAAAAACAGAATTAAAAGAACTTACTCTCCAGTTCCTACATCTCCAAAAAAATCTTCCTTTGTTCTTCGTCGTGTTTGCTTGCAGAAGCACTACTTTTTCCCCACAACCACATAATTTGCCTCTTAGACCCGAGAACGAACTTGAGGCACCAACACTCTTCGTTCCAGAATTTCTGCGAATGTATGCAGAGCTCTCGCCATGGGATTTCATCACCAACAACCTGTCTTTAACAAAATTAAAAAAACTTTACCCTATTCATTGTTTACGAACCCTACACGAACTCCAAATCGAAATCACTTACCCGTTCTTCAACGAAACCACACTCCAAGTTTAGATCGACTTTCGCAGATGATTTTTCACGTTGCTCTACGGCCTGAAGCTGGTGCGAGCCTTTCCTGGTGCAGATCGATCAATGGTGCGAGCGTTCCTGGTGCGACCCTTTAAGGAAACCACAACCCTAGAATCTCTCCCAACGGTAAATTAAAAAGAAAAGATTAAGCAATTAGATTTTAAATATTTTAATTGCAGTAACAGTTGTTGAAATAAAAAATTGACATGTCATCTACGCCGTTTGCCAAGTCAGTAAATATTTAACGCTGTTTATACTGGAGGATACTTTTCACTCATTATAAAAGTAAAAGGATCATTTTTATATAAACTTTGACAGAGGGACGATTTCCAATTTAGCATGTTAGTACAGGGATGAAAAACATACTTATCCCTAAATTATACTAAAATGAGAACTCATAGCAAACAAATATATTTAGTTGCAATTTTGTTTTCTTCAAATTTAGCTCCTTGAATTTTATTTATCTACTATTTTGGTCCCTAAATTTCCTTTGATACAATTTATATCTCTTAATTTTTAATAATATATAAACTTCGTTCGATGTTTAGTTTAGAAGCCATCAGTTTGATGTTTTTAACCTAATCGTCATGTCCAAGTAAAAAAAATACTTTGAATACTTAAATTGAAAATTCAACAAAATTATAAATGATAAAAAATTAAGGGATAAAAATTGTGTGAAAAAAATAGGACCAAAATTACGAATAATTATAAATTAAGATTAATTATTATTTTTTACATATAGTCCTGTTAACTTTTAAATTAATTACAAATCATATCTAAAATAGTATCTAATTGCTTATCCGTGTGTTTCTTCACCATGTTTCAAACAAATTGCTTACGAAGTAGAAGATCTAAGAAAAAATTACAAATTTTATATTAAAATATATAAAAATTAAAGTCGTCATTTTTCCCATCTATCAAATATCCTATATAAGAGAATAGTTACTTATGGTCTATGGAGAGCCCACCGAAAAGTTACAGACTCAATGAACAAACTATGGACAGTTTCTTCCTCAACCACCATATGTTTCTTATTGCATCCTTGTATTAAAAAAGTTTTCATTTTACTTTCTTTTACCTTATATAATATAATATAATATAATATACGTTAGGATCAAACACTTATCATTAAATCAAAAGTTATAATTTTTAATTAAAATACAATTCTTTTTACTTAAAAATATAACAATTCAAACGTCATGATTCGATTTAAAAATATAACAATTCAAACGTCATGATTCGATTGTAACTTGACTTCCTTGATTTCTGCCACATAACAATTAATAACATATGTAATAATATAAAAATCATTTATTTAGTCTTTGTATTATTTAATTTAGAAATTATTTTTTTCATTTATTTTTTTTAAATCAGTCAAAAAATAACTTATGAATTATGCAAAACCAAATAAATTTTCGATTATAAAATCTAGAAATAAAACAGCTTCTAAATAACGCAACTCAATGACTCCTAGATTATACAACCCAAAAATTAAATAACTTTTGAATTTATAATCTAATAATATTTTTAATTTTTGGATTGTATACTTTTAAAAATTTTCTCAGAAAAAACGAAATTTTAGATTGCGCAATCTAAAAGTCATTTTTATTTTCAGTTTGAAAAAATTTCAAATTACACAATCTTAAAGTTATTTTTTATTTTAAAAAAAGGACAATGGAAAGTTTTTAATATGGGAGTGCAAGAAAAAACTTATGTAGCTGCAGGATAAAACTGCCCAATAATCCTAGTGGAAAGCCCATCTAGGTAGGTATAGAACTTCAAGGCTGATGCCCATAAGAGAAATTAATTGTTGAATTATGCATCAGTGTTTATTTATATAATAGTACGAAGTACAAAAAAAAAATGTCATTTAAGATGTTAAATTTTAGCTAAGGATACGTAATAATGGTACTAATAGGAAATGTTCAATATCAATGAGTAAATTAAGGCAAAATAAGTGAGTAGTTAATCAGATGTATGTAATTTTTCATCGATTACAAAACCCAAGTAACTTAAGGTTTAATTACCATACATGATGGAAACTTATTATATTTTTCATATATAATATAAGAAGATTAATTAATATTGCAAGTTATATATATATATATATATATATATATATATATATTTGCACATATATCATTAGAGTAGTATAAGAAAAATAAAGAAGATTGGTGAGACGCAATTTTTCTGGTTTAATAAACATGATTTAAAAAATAAAGTATACAATTATACCAAGTATATAAATTATTTTAGTTATTCATTTTTAAAACTTATTATTTCTTTAACTTTTTTTAATATTTTGTTTCTGACTTCTTTTATAGCTTCTTGGAGCTGTTTGTTTCTTTTGTTTTCAAACAAAACTCTTAGTTCAACTCAACTTCAACTATAGATTAAGAGTATCCGATCAAAGTTGGAAATTGAGTAAATTTTTCATTTATTTTAATAATTTGCTTTTCTTTTCTTTTTTACTTTTTCTTTTTAATGTGAATAACATTAAGTTTACATGTTTAATTAGTTGAGAATGTTATTTTTTTACTGATCTAGTTTTTTTTTTAATTATAATTGCATTGTTTGGTTGACAGTAAAAAAAAATATTATTGACAAAAAGTTTTCGACAAATTTTTTCTTTCGGTAAAACAAAATTTATTAATGAATTTTTACATTTTAATATGATGAATAATTTTTTGATAAAAAATATGTCAATATATTTGTTGATAAATTAAATTTTTTATTAACAACAAAAATACCTATCGGTAATGAATTTGTTGATATAGTCTGTTAGTAAAAGTTTTCAATGATATATAATAATTATCTGTCGGTACATGAACGTTAAAATTTGTTAGATATTTGTTGATCATGTCCTAGTAAAATTTGGTTGGTAATTGATTTTTTTTTTAATATTTTTGGTTATTCAATTTTTTGAAAATTTGTGAATAATTAAATTTTTTAAAATTTGTCAATAATTTAATTTTCTTAAATTTATCAATAATTTAATTTTCTTAGATTTCATGATAAATTTGTTAGTAATTGACTTTTAAAAAATCATTATTAAATTTGTTGATAATTATTTTTTTTAGATTTATTAGTAAATTTGTCAGTAATTCAATATTTTGAAATTTTTTCCATAAATTCATTGATAATTGATTTTTTTGGAAAATTTATCATTAAATTCATCGATAATTCAATTTTCTAAAAGTATATCGATAAATTCGTTGATAATTATTTTATTTTTAAATTTTTTTGGTTATTTAGTTAGTAAATTCATCGGTGAATGAACACCAAGTTTTCTGTGAATATTTATGAAATATTTGTTAGAAATTAATCAATGTTGAATGAGAATATTAAAAAATAGGAGGAAAAGAAGAAAAAAGATGAGACAATGGTGGTAGCCATCAAGGTGACAACGGTGCTATAGAGGAAGGAAAAAAAAGAAAGAAGAAGAGGAAACGAAGGAAAAGAAATAAAAGTAATGGCAAAAGATGGAAAAAGTAAGAAGAAAAAAAAAAGGAAAGGAAGACCAAACATAATATTGTTATATATATATATATATACATATATATATATATATATATATATATATTTATTTATTTATTTATCACATGCTTTGAGTAAATGAGTTAGCTATGCTAAATTCATCTTCTAGAATGTCTTACAACCACTTTAAAATATTAGATGATTTGTATATATTTCTGATATACTATATACTTTCCATTTTTAGTATAAATTTATTTTAAACTTCTTATTATTCACGTGGTACATAAGACAGAAAAGTTGGATTACGATTTCAGTGATCCCTTATAAAATATAACAAAAAAAATGTCAACACTATAGTGTTGACACGTTTTGCTACATAATTCTTATAATTAAGTGAATTTGATCATAGGAATCCCTTCTATAAAGAACGAAACTCACATACTTTAATAAATCTTAATGAATTTTCTTAAATAACAAAATGAGTACCAGGTGATGTTTTTAGGGAGCCTCAATAGTTCATTTTTCTTTTTGTTTTGTAATTTATTGAATAATATGTACCCTTTTCCGTGCATAGTTTACAAAAGAAACAAAATTATTCAAATTCCATGGTGTATTCAATTATGTGGTTCCTTTCAGGAGTGGTGAAATGGTGGAGAACTATATGATATGTACTTATTATTAGATGCCACTTTCCTATCAAATTGTTGGTTTTGTAGAGCCTTTCATATTTTACCAAAGTCATACACCTAACTTTATAACATCACAACCACACTAGCTAATATAACACCCCAACCACACTTCATATTTTACATTATGCTTTTCCTTTTTTATCTTCTTATTTGTATATTTCATTCAATTTTAACTTTTTATTTAATAAAAACTTCAATCAAGTTCCTCGATTTTAAAAATACAATAACAATTCTTAATTTTCAATCACATCCCTCAATTTTAAAAATTTAACTATTTAACTCTTTTATATATTAAAATTGGCATTGTTAGTTTATAAATTATTACTATTTGTTGATTATAAATTTTAGGGTTAAATATGTTTTTGTCCCTCAAGTTTGAGCGAAATTTGGGTTTAGTCCCTTATCAAAACTTTTGACCAATTTAATCCTTCATTTTCCAAAATGCGTGAATTTAGTCCTTTTAACCAAATTTTGTTAAGTTTATCTGACATTTCAAGCGCATTTCATGATAGTATTAAATTATTTATACTGTTTGACACATTTTTGCTTCAATGTTAACTTAAATACTGTCATGAAATGTGCTTGAAACGTCAGATAAACTTAACAAAATTTGGTTAAAAGGACTAAATTCACGCATTTTGAAAGATGAAGGACTAAATTGGTCAAAAGTGTTGATGATGGACTAATTCCAAATTTCGCTAAAACTTGAGGAACCAAAAACATATTTAATCCTAAATTTTATTATGTATAAATTAAAATCAATAATATTTGCTTGTTAACCATTTATGTGCTAAATATATTAAAAGTGCTCATTATTAATTTTAAAAAATAAAGGAACTTATTGAGCATTCTACCAATATAACCAAATAAAATAAAAATAAATAATGAAAAATTTATAAAATAATTAAGCTTCTTTTGAATTCATACCATACAAATATTTCCAACAGTCACAATGATTTATTCAAAACTTTCCCATATTTCCATCAAATTAATTGAGAAAAAAAAAAAGAAATAAAATTTGGGGCAGGTTTCCTTCACATTGAAGATTATTAAGTTTGACATGTTAATTGCCCTTACTCAACGGAAATGTGCATACTTAATGGTTTATAGAAATTTGTGGAATTGTTTAAACCTTGAATGAGAAGCCAAAGAATGTGTATCTTTGCTGAACCTGATTAACTTTGAAAATGCTCATCATTTTCGGTTTTCTAGTATTATATATGTTTATAGTCCAAACTCCAGAAATTATGATTAATTAATTAGTAATTACTCTGTTGGATTGGAGCTTTATAAGCATCCAAAGAGGATAAGAATGAAGACTACGTATCAAATGATGTGGCTTAAGCACAGTAATTTGGGGGCTTAATTTTCCCTTGGGCAACCAATTTCGTGTGTACAACATTATTCAGAATCGTAGCAGCACAATTTCAAATGGTAGAAATGAAGGAGAGGGTATATAATAGTAAAAAATATTTGACTTGACATGTAAGTTTGAAAGCATGAATAGTGACAAAAAGGGTTTAACAGGTGTAAGAGGGAGGGAGATATAATAATAATGAGATATAAGTTCAATCATATAAGATATTGACATTATTTTTAATAAAAAATTTTAAGATAATAAATTTATGGGTCTTTATCTCTATATAGCGCTCTACTACTTTATTTTCAGTGGACGTAGAACTTAGACTAACACTTAAATTTTTATCAAGATTAGTTTTTAAAGTCATACACACGTGGGTTTGGGTTCTCCCAGGAGAGAAAATGTGTGACAAAGAAATGGCACCCAGAGGGGGCATGTTTTTGTTGCATGATTGCACTGAAAAGGAATTTGGTGAATTTGATGAGAAGCAGTGGCATTGAAGTCACTATGCTGCAAGCAACCCCTCTTCTTAAAACTGCTCTCATTTTCTTCTATTCTTTCACCAACATATCACACAATGGGATGGGTTCACTCCCTTCTCTGCCCTTTGAAGAAGCTCTGGGATCGCCTTCACTCAGACCACAGAAAGAGTAAGCATGCATTCATTCTGGTTTCACTTCTCTTTTGTTATCACAACGTTGTCTCAGATTCATATCATTAGTGTTTTCGTTCTGGAACACAGGGAGAGGAATATACATTCTGTATAAGGATGTCAAGTCTTGCCCTTCCCAAGATGTTCATGTTCTTTGGTCAATATTGGTTGAGTCAGGGGCTGCACCTGCTCCTTTGCCATCAAAATCATTCATTCTCTAATTTACCTTACACCATTTATAGTACATAATAATGTAAATGTACAGCATTTTAAATGCACGATTTCTATATCGTGGTTTTATACTTGTATTTCTATATAGATTCTTCTATGAAAGTGTTTGGAACCTTACATCAGTGGCTGAACAAGTTGTAAATTGCTCGTTGCCTTTCCCCCCTTAAAGTAAATCATACTTTAAACGGGTTGTGTACTTTAGATGTGTTATTGGGATCATGGAAACGAATGTCAAAGAGAGAAACAGAAAAACAAAAATATAAACCATAATAAAATAATTTGGTTGAAAAGAAATGAAAAGGAAGAATGTTTTTTTATTATAACGTTGTAATAATTGATTTGTTAAAATACATTTTCTGTCTCAAATTTCGTCAAAGTTCTATCAAATCAGGCATAATTTTGGCATAATTTTGTTTTTTACTAATTTTTGTCAATTTTGTTCAATTTAGTCATTTTTTGCTAAAATAATTTAAATCATTAATGACCATAAAATGACGGTCACGTGTCATTTCGTGGTTTTTTTAAAACTTTTTTTAATGATATGAATTTTAATATATTATATAAAAATATTTAATAAAAAATATGAATTTCAATATAAAAATTAAATTTAGTTTCAATTTGGAGAGGGACAAAATTGATTCATGTTAAATAAAATTGGAACTAAATTGAACAAAAATAACGAATTCAGTAGAGATGGCAAATAAACCCACCTTGTGGGTTTTGCCCGAACTCGTCCCCATTTAGACGGGAATCCTCGCATTGACTGGATATGAGTATGGAAAATCCCCGATTTTTTCGATTGGGTATGGGGATGAGTATATGGATGTACATATCCTCGCCATAATACCCGTCCCCGCCATATCTCCATTCCCGTTTAAATTATTAAAATCTTGACAATTAATTAAGTAACTATATATATATATATATATATATATATATATATATATATATACTTTCTATTTTTTTATTTCTTCTAATTATTTGGTTTGTATGAAACTCATTTGTATCCAATATATTTTTCATCTTATCATAAATTTTTATGTAGTTATGTTAAAATGATGTATGTAATTAAAATTTTTTATGTCTCACATTTGAATATTTCTATTATTTTTTAATATTTTTATTTATTGTATATTTTCCTTTCACGTGAGAATTTTTAATACTCTTAATTTAAGTGTTTAATAGCATAAACCTTTCATTTACAAGGTAATATAAAAAAAATCTTTACTTATTATTAATAATTTTTGTTTCATTTAAACAACTCTTTTGTTTCGCTAAAACAATTTTAGTTATTTCTCGACCATTGAGTATATATGTTGATATTTGAAAAAAAAAATAGATCTCTAAGGTATTTTTCATCTTATCATACCCTTAATTATACATTTAATTTTTTAATTTCCTTTGTTCGATTTCTTTCAGTAGTCTCTCAAATTGTTTCTAAGACACACATTTGTTAATTTTTTAATACTTTTATTTGTTGTTTATTTTCATCATGTAGAATACTATTTTGATATATTTTATCTAATTATTTTTTATTTTCTAACTCATTATCAATCATACTGTAATATTTTCACTATAATTGTATAAATAACTTTTATTTACTACAATATAAAAATTTAATGTAATTATCATGAATATTTTTTATCACCATCCAACATATATTGGAGTTCAAAAGATCCAAAATCTATGTCAAAGTTTTATTATTATGCTTATTATTTGTTCTTTGCGTCATTTTGATCAAGTGATGTATTATAACTTTTGTTAGTGTATAAAAAAGACATTGATTAGAATTTAAGAAATTGAAGTAAACAAACATTTAAAATATATTTTAATTTAAATATTTTTTTTATATTTTTTAAAAAATATTTTTAAATTTTATTAACTATGTTTCTTTAATGTTTGCAAATTTAATAAATATTTTGGTTCTAATGAAATTTTATTTGGTATTCTAATCTAAAATGTAAACAATTATAATTTATTTCAAAGTATTTGATATTGAAGAGACAATCATCCTCTTAAATATTTGATAATATTATGTTTCTTTTGTCGTAATCTTTTATTAGTTTATAAAAAAATTAATTAAAATTAATATTGAAGTAGTAAGAAAACGGGTATGGGTATGGCTACTAGATTATACCCGTTACCCGGTGGGAATGGATATGAGACAAAAGTTTGATACCCGTTGGGTTTGGGTATGGGGATGAGGATGGATCTTTTTTATGGGGATGGGTATAGGATAGCGAAATCCGTCCTCGTCCCGTCCCGTTGCCATCCCTAGAATTTAGGGACCAAATTCAATATAAAACATTGAATCTGACATGTGGTACGACGTGAACATTAATTTAAAAAAAAAAAACATGAAGTGACATGTGTCAGTCACTGTTCATGTTGTTAATATTTTAAACGATGTTAGCAAAAAAATGACTAAATTGAACAAAATTGATGAAAATTAAGATCTATTTGAGTACAACAACAAAATTAGGATTGATTTGACAAAATTTGACAAAAATTGGGATAAAAAAAATATTTTAACCTATTTAATTATATTTTATTTCTTCGTTGAAGTTAAACGAAGTTAAAACAAATTGATCGTATAATATTTCGTATACTATTAATTATGTGACAAACCCGTAGATTATGAAATTATCTTTCACTTACGATATATTATAATATAATATAATACACGTTTTATTTTCACTTATCAATTCACTGTTAAACTTATTTAGGGATTTAATTTTTATATTTAGTAACATAATTTATTTTTACCTTTCTACTTTTATTATTCAACTGAGTCTTTTGTTTAAATAGATCTAATTTAGTCTTTTTTTCTTAGGTTTAATTACTTGGGTGATATCTATCTTGGTAGAGGGGTGTCAATCTGCTACTCGCTTCTAAACACGTGTCAATTGCATCTTAACTTTTGAGAGAGTGCTTTAATTAGGTCCTTTTTAGACATAAAATATTAACACAGTTTACGACATGTCACGTAGTATGTGATTTTTTGAATTTTATTTTAATTTTATCTAAATTTTTTTTTGAAAAAAAATTGTCACATGTCATGTCTCTTGTGTGACACGTGGCAATGCAATGCCACGTGTCAATATCACTATCAAATGTCATTGTGTTGATTTCAATTTAGTCCCATATATGTCTTCTTGATTCAATTTAGTCCCTAATTATGTGTTTCTGATTCAATTTTGTCCCAATTTTTGTAATAATTAAAATATTTTTTAATCCAATTTTTATAAGATTAAAACTAAGTATAGATATTTTTACAAAATTAAGTACTGATATTTACATTATTTCTCTCCCGCAGACCAAATTTATTATATGTATAAATGTTAATTTTTTTATTAAAAATAACTTTTTAACATATTACATTATTGTATATTTTTGTTAATTTTTTTTAAATAGAACAATATTGTCTCTCACTAGTTTTAAACCAAAATTTTTATTTGCATAATGTTATACTAATATTTTTTTATTAAAAATGACTTAATAAAATGACTTCTACTACTAAATTTTAATATAAATATTAATACTTAATTTTTCTAAAAATATTTATACTTAATTAGTTTTATCTTATAAAAATGGTTTAAAAAAAGAATTTAATTATTAAAAAAAATTGGATAAAGATTGAATCAGAGACACGTAAGTAAGGACTAAATTGAATCAATGAGATATATATGGGGACTAAATTGAAATAAAAACAATGGTTTTTGATGGTAACAGTGACACATGACATTGCCCTATCATGTGACACTAACAATGCCACATGTCACACTAGGGACCCGACACACGACAATTTTTGCTTTTTGCAAAAAAAAAAAAAAAATTAAAAATCACAAATTGACACATGGCATGCCGTTAATGGTGTTAGTAACTTTTGTCTGAAAGGAACCTAATTTAAACACTTTTTCAAAAGTTGGGATGATACAATTAACACTTTCTTAAAAGGTAGTACTAGATTGACAGATTTCTACCAAAGTGGGTACCATCCGAATAATTAAAATAAATAAACTTTTATGGTTATTAAAGTTAATGCCTGTTTGAAGATATTACATGTCAAAATTTGAATATTTTTTAATTTAGGATTTATTTAATTTGACATGTGACATCTTTTAAATAGTTTGACACACATTATCTATTAAACAAAACAACAATAACATTAATTTAAGAGAAAAAATCAAACTGATTTTATTTGAAACTCAATTAAATAAAAATTATAGAGATTACAATAAATCATAAACTTAAGTATTTATAGACCAAATTATTAATTAAGCCTTCATTTATTTATATTAGTATAAACCAAATTCAAGTTTTCAAAATTTAGTTTGTAGTTTAGTTTTATTTAGGCAAAAACTATAATGATGAAACTAAACACACACAAATAATTATAGAAATAGAAGACTTGTCGTTCACTAATTTTCTTAAAATCATTTGGGTGAACAACCAAAACAATTTTTTGACCATTAAAAAAATATCATATACTAATAATTGAACATTGAATGTACTTGTCGTAATATGTCTTGTCCAAATTTTTTTAACAATGAAAAAAATAATTAAAGTTAGTATCAATAGTACTCTAACGAAATTAATTATTACAAACACATAAAATAATTCTAACATTTTTTTAGCTATGGTATTGAAAGTAATATATTCTAATCTTTTCATGAAAGCTTACTAATGATGTTTTTACTGATAGTTTAATTTTTGGATTGTGATACTTTAACCCCTAAATCTTACCCTTTTTTAACCCATCAACGTGTTACTTGAATTGACATTTTACTTTTAGATTTCAATTAATATTTGAGCCGTGTGATGTGGCAATTGAGTGAAGCGTGAGCGCGTGTGCTTTTGAAGTTGTACAATGAGATTGAGTGATGGAGTGCATTTCCTGAAGGAAACTGCCATTCGCACGAAAGAAAGTTTTGGAGTGAAGGGGTCCACATAAAAAGAAGTATGTGATCCCTGTATAAACATTTTTAATTTTATACCTATAAATTGCATATTTTATTAAAATTATATAATCATATTTTCTTAATAATTTGATAAGTAAATTAAAATTAAAAATATACATATTTATTTATTTAAATAAATAAGTTATAATAATAAAATTTTCTAAATAATTCAAAATGAAAATGATTTTATATAAGAAATCAAAAACATTATTTTTGGTTTATTAATTACATTCTTAATAAACATATAAAATTTAAGAATATGTAAATAATATAAAAATGTATAAAAATGTAAGAAAAAATAAGAATTTTTTTAAAAGCCATTAGCTATATTATTAAAAGGTAGTATTAAATTAAAAAATATGGTTATATAAATTTAAAAAATATAAAAACTACAAACTTCTAAACATATATAAGTAATAAATAATAAAATAAAAAATTGTATGTTAGAACCACTATTTGTTTAAGTTAAAATAAAAATATACATACAAAATGGTAGATGTGATGGTGAAAATAAAAATATACAACTTTTGTATAAAAGTTTAAGTCTCGTTTTTTGAATACAACTTTATTGTTTGAAATCTCGTTTTTTGGTAATATTTTTAAAATCTGCTTAGTTAGGTATTTTTTGTTTAAAAGTACACTAGTCTGGTAAAAAACTACAAAGGAGAAAGTGCAAAATGATTGTTTTAGATGACCAACTAATTCAAACGTGATACGTCCTGCTACATTTAAAAATTTTCAATTACGTCTATAAAGTTAAAATTTTTCAATTAGTTTCACGATAAATTTAGTAACTTTATCATTAGATTTTTGAAAAATTTAAAAAATGTTGTAGTTAGATCTCTGATAAATTTAAAAATTTTACAGGAAAGTCTTTATTATTCTTAAAAACTCTGTAGAAAGGTCCCTGATCAATTTAAAAACTTTGCAAAGAGGTCCTTATTATTCATAAAAACTTTGTAGAAAGGTTCCTGATAGATTTAAAAACTTTGCAAAGAGGTCCTTGATAAATTTAAAAACTTTGCAAAGATGTTCTTGATATTTTTAAACACTTTGTAGGTAGGTCCCTGATAGATTTAAAAACTTTTTAGGTAGATCCAGATAAATATAAAAACTTTGAAGGTAGGTCCTTGTTAAATTTAAAAATGTAGCATGTAGGTCCTAATAAATATAAAAATTTTGCTAGTAGGTCCAAAATAAATTTAAATATTTTGTAGGTAGGTCGTTGATAAATTTAAAAACTTTGCAAGGGGTCCTTGATAAATTTAAAAACTTTGCGGGGTCCATAATATTTATAAAAAATTTGTAGGTAGGTCCCTGATAAATTTAAAAACTTTGCGAGTATGTCCTTAATAAATTTAAAAACTTTTCAGGGAGGTCCATGAAATTTTAAAAAACTTTGCATGGAGGTCCTCGATAAATTGAAAAACTTTGCAAGAAGATTCTATAAATTTAAAAACTTTGCAGGAAAGTCCATAATAAATTGAAAAACTTTGAACTTACGTTCGAGATAAATTACAAAACTTTGAAGGAAGGTTCCCGATAGATTAAAAAATTTTGCAGGTAGGTCAACGATAAATTTAAAAACTTTGCATGTAGGTCCGTGTTAAATTTAAAAATGTTGCGCCTATGTCCCTAATAAATTTGAAAACTTTGCGAGTAGGTCCTTGATAAATTTAAAAACTTTGCAGATAGGTCCTTGATAAATTTGAAAATTTTGCAGGGAGATCTCTCATAAAATTAAAAACTTTGCAAGGAGGTCCCTGATAAATTTAAAAACTTTGCTGAGAGGTCCCTGATAAATTTAAAAGTTTTGCGGGAGGTCCTTCATATTTGTAAAAACTTTGCGGAGAGATCCTTGATAGATTTAAAAACTTTGCAGGGAGGTATCTGATAAATTTAAAAACTTTGCATGAAGCTACTTAATATTTTTAAAACTTTGCTGAGAGGTCCCTAATCGATTTAAAAACTTTGCAGGTAGTCCTTGATAAATTTAAAAATTTTGCAGGGAGATCCCTGATAAAATTAAAAACTTTGCAAGGAGCTCCCTAATAAATTTAAAAATTTTGCAGGGAGGTCCCTGATAAATTTAAAAATTTTGCAGGGAAGTCCTTCATATTTTGAAAAGCTTTGCAGAGAGGTCCTTGATAGATTTAAAAACTTTGCTGCCAGGTTCTTGATAAATTTAAAAACTTTACAAGGTGGTGCTTGATATTTTTAAAAACTTTGCAAAAAGGTCACTGATCGATTTAAAAACTTTGCATGGAGATCCTAGGTAAATTTAAAAAAACTTTGAAGTTAGGTCCCTATTAAATTTAAAAATATAGCATATAGATCCCTAATAAATATAAAAACTTAGCGAGTAAGTCCTAGATAAATTTAAAAATTTTGTAGATAGGTCCTTGATAAATTTAAAAACTTTACAAGGGGTCCTTGATAAATTTAAGAACTTCCCTGGGAGGTCCCTAATATTTTTATAAAAACTTTGTAGGTAGGTGCCTTATGAATTTAAAAATCTTGCAGATAGGTGCAAGATAAATTTAAAAACTTTGCAGGTAAGTCTCCGATAAATTAAAAAACTTTCAGTTACGTCTTTGATAAATTTTAGAAAAACTTTGCAAGGACGTCCCTGGCATATTTTAAAAGTTTGCATGTAAGTCTTAGATAAATTTATAAATTTTGTAGATAGGTTCCTAATAAATTTAAAAACTTTGCAGGTAAGTCCTTAATAACTTTAGAAACTTTGAGAATAGGTCCCTGATAAATTTAAAAACATTGAAAGGAAATCTTGATAAATTCAAAAACTTTGCATGTAGGTAGGTTCCTGATAAATTTAAAAACTTTGTAGGTAGTTCCCATATAAATTTAGAAACTTTGTAGGTAGGTCTTTGATAAATTTAAAAACTTTGCAAGTAGGTCCTTGATAAATTTGAAAACTTTGGGAGTAGGTCCTTGATAAATTTAAAAACTTTACATGTAGGTCCTTGATAAATTTGAAAATTTTGCAGGGAGATCCCTCATAAAATTAAAAATTTTGCAAGGAGGTCCTTGATAAATTTAAAAACTTTGCAGGGAGGTCCCTGATAAATTTAAAAGTTTTGCAGGGAAGTCCTTCATATTTGTAAAAACTTTGCGGAAAGGTCCTTGATAGATTTAAAAACTTTGCAGGGAGGTCTCTGATAAATTTAAAAACTCTACATGAAGCTACTTAATATTTTTAAGACTTTGCTGAGAGGTCCCTGATCGATTTAAAAACTTTGCAGGTAGTCCTTGATAAATTTAAAAATTTTGCAGTGAGATCCCTCATAAAATTAAAAACTTTGCAGGGAGGTCCCTAATAAATTTAAAAACTTTACAAGGAGGTCCCTGATAAATTTAAAAATTTTGTCGGCAGGTCCTTCATATTTTTAAAAGCTTTGCAGAGAGGTACCTGATAGATTTAAAAACTTTGCTGGCAAGTTCTTGATAAATTTAAAAACTTTGCAGGGAGGTACATGATATATTTAAAGACTTTGCAGGTAGATCCCTCACAAAATTTGAAACTTTGTAGAGAGGTTCTTGATACATTTAAAAACTTTCCAGGGAGGTCCTTCATATTTTTAAAAACTTTACAGAAAGGTCCTCAATAGATTTAAAAACTCTGCAGGGAGGTCCTGTATAAATTTAAAAACTTTGTAGGGACGTCCTTGATAAATTTAAAAACTTTACAAGGTGGTGCTTGATATTTTTAAAAACTTTGCAGAAAGGTCACTGATCGATTTAAAAACTTTGCATGGAGATCCTAGGTAAATTTAAAAAACTTTGAAGTTAGGTCCCTATTAAATTTAAAAATATAGCATATAGATCCCTAATAAAAACTTTGCAGGTAGATCCCTCACAAAATTTGAAACTTTGTAGAGAGGTTCTTGATACATTTAAAAACTTTCAGGGAAGTCCTTCATATTTTTAAAAACTTTACAGAAAGGTCCTCAATAGATTTAAAAACTCTGCAGGGAGGTCCTGTATAAATTTAAAAACTTTGTAGGGACGTCCTTGATAAATTTAAAAACTTTACAAGGTGGTGCTTGATATTTTTAAAAACTTTGCAGAAAGGTCACTGATCGATTTAAAAACTTTGCATGGAGATCCTAGGTAAATTTAAAAAACTTTGAAGTTAGGTCCCTATTAAATTTAAAAATATAGCATATAGATCCCTAATAAATATAAAAACTTAGCGAGTAAGTCCTAGATAAATTTAAAAATTTTGTAGATAGGTCCTTGATAAATTTAAAAACTTTACAAGGGGTCCTTGATAAATTTAAGAACTTCCCTGGAAGGTCCCTAATATTTTTATAAAAACTTTGTAGGTAGGTGCCTTATGAATTTAAAAATCTTGCAGATAGGTGCAAGATAAATTTAAAAACTTTGCAGGTAAGTCCCCGATAAATTAAAAAACTTTCAGTTACGTCCTTGATAAATTTTAGAAAAACTTTGCAAGGACGTCCCTGGTATATTTTAAAAGTTTGCATGTAAGTCTTAGATAAATTTATAAATTTTGTAGATAGGTTCTTAATAAATTTAAAAACTTTGCAGGTAGGTCCTTAATAACTTTAGAAACTTTGAGAATAGGTCCCTGATAAATTTAAAAACTTTGAAAGGAGATCTTGATAAATTCAAAAACTTTGCAAGTAGGTTCCTGATAAATTTAAAAACTTTGTAGGTAGGTCCCATATAAATTCAGAAACTTTGTAGGCAGGTCTTTGATAAATTTAAAAACTTTGCAAGTAGGTCCTTGATAAATTTGAAAACTTTGGGAGTAGGTCCTTGATAAATTTAAAAACTTTACTAAATTTGAAAATTTTGCAAGGAGGTCCCTGATAAATTTAAAAACTTTGCAAGGAGGTCCCTGAGAAATTTAAAAACTTTGCAAGGAGCTCCGTGATAAATTTAAAAATTTTGCATGGAGGTCCCTCATGTTTTTAAAAACATTACAAAGAGGTCCTTGATAGATTTAAAAACTTTTCAGGGAGGTCCTTGATAAATTTGAAAACTTTGCAGCGAGGTCCTTGATAAATTTGAAAACTTTGTAGGGTGTTCCTTCATAAATTTAAAAACTTAATAGGGAGGTCCTTGATAAATTTAAAAACTTTGCTGGGAGATACCTTATAAAATTAATAACTTTGCGGGGAGGTCCTTGATAAATTTAAAAACTTTGCAGGGAGGTCCTTGATAAATTTAAAAATTTTGCAGGGAGGTCCTTCATATTTTTAAAACCTTTGCAAAGAGGTCCTTTATAGATTTAAAAACTTTGTATGAGGTCCTTGATAAATTTAAATACTATGTAGTGAGGTCCTTGAGAAATTTAAAACTTTCTGGGAGATCCCTCATAAAATTAAAAACTTTGCTGGGAGATCCCTCATAAAACTAAAAACTTTGTAGATAGGTCGTCGGTAAATTTAAAAACTTTGCAAGGAGGTCCTTGATAAATTTAAAACTTTGCAAGGAGGTCCTTGATAAATTTAAAAACTTTGTAGGGAGGTCCTTGATAAATTTAAAACTTTGATCATAAAATTAAAAACTTTGCAAGGAGGTCCCTAATAAATTTAAAAACTTTGCAAGGAGGTCCCTGAGAAATTTAAAAACTTTGTAAGGAGCTCCTTGATAAATTTAAAAATTTTGCATGGAGGTCCTTCATATTTTTAAAACCTTTGCAAAGAGATCCTTGATAGATTTAAAAACTTTGTAGGGAGGTCCTTGATAAATTAAAAACCTTTGTAGGGAGGTCCTTGGTAATCTTAAAACTTTGTTGGGAGATCCCTCATAAAATTAAAAACTTTGCAGAGAGGTCCTTGATCAATGTAAAAACTTTGCAAGGAGGTCCATGATAAATTTAAAAACTTTGCATGGGGGTCCTTGATAAATTTAAAAATTTAGCAGGGAGGTCCTTTATATTTTAAAAACTTTGCAGAGAGGTTCTTGATACATTTATAAACTTTGCAAGGAGATCCTTGATAAATTTGAAAACTTTGCAGGGAGGTCCTTCATAAATTTAAAAATTTTGCAGGGAGGTCCTTGATAAATTTAAAAACTTTGCATGGAGGTCCTTGATAAATTTAAAAATTTTGCAGGGAGGTCCTTCATATTTTTAAAACCTTTGTAGAGAGGTCCTTGATAGATTTAAAAACTTTGTAGGGAGGTCCTTCATAAATTTAAATACTATGCAGTGAGGTCCTTGAGAAATTTAAAATTTTGCTGGTAGATCCCTCATAAAATGAAAAACTTTGTAGAGAGGTCGTCGATAAATTTAAAAACTTTGCAAGAAGGTCCCTGATAAATTTAAAAGCTTTGCAAGGAGGTCCTTGATAAATTTCAAAACTTTGTAGGGAGGTCCTTCATAAATTTAAAACTTTGCTGGAAGGTCCTTGATAAATTTATAAAATTTGCAAGGAGGTCCTTGATAATTTTAAAAATTTTGCACGGAGGTCGTTCATATTTTTAAAAACTTTACAGAGAGGTAAAAACTTTGTAGGGAAGTCCTTGATAAATTTAAATACTTTGTAGGGAGGTCCTTGATAAATTTAAAACCTTTTTGGGAGATCCTCATAAAATTAAAAACTTTGCAGAGAGGTCCTTGATCAATTTGAAAACTTTGCAAGGAGGTCCCTGATAAATTTAAAAATTTGCATGGAGGTCCGTGATAAATATAAAAATTTTGTAGGGAGGTCATTCATATGTTTAAAAAGTTTGTAGAGAAGTCTTTGATAAATTCGAAAACTTTGCATGGAGGTCCTTGATAAATTTAAAAATTTTGTAGGGAGGTCCTTGATAAATTTAAATACTATGGAGTGAGGTCCTTGAGAAATTTAAAACTTTGCTGGGAAATCCCTCATAAAATTAAAAACTTATCAGAGAGGTCCCTCATAAATCTAAAAACTTTGCATGGCGGTCCTTGATAAATATAAACATTTTGTAGGGAGGTCCTTCGTATGTTTAAAAAGTTTGCAGAGAGGTCCTTGATAAATTTGAAAACTTTGCAAGGAGGTCCATTATAAATTTAAAAACTTTGCATGGAGGTCCTTGATAAATTTAAAAATTTAGCAGGGAGGTCCTTTATATTTTTAAAAACTTTGTAGAGAGGTTCTTGATACATTTAAAAACTTTGCAGGGAGGTCCTTCATATTTTTAAAAACTTTACGGAGAGGTCCTCGATAGATTTAAAAACTCTGCATGGGAGGTCCTGTATAAATTTAAAAACTTTGCAGGGAGGTTGTAAGACCCGGGAAAATTAAATAATTATTTAATTAATTATTTAATTAGGACGGGTAATGAGAATATTTAAAGCAATAAATGTGAGGGACTATGACGTGGAAATGTACTAGCTCAAGTGGTTGAGAGTACTTTATTGTGTGTGAGGACTTGGGTTCGAGTCCTATGTGTGCCACTTGGATGTTATTTAAATTATGCGTTTTTGTGTGTTTATATATTGAATGTGCGGTTTGATGATAAACCCTTAGGATTATAGGACTTATCATGAAATAAGGATTGGTTGGATGGTTTGGTCTTTGTTGGATATGTGCATGAGTGTGGGTTCAAACCTTGGCGAGAGCTAAATAATTCCTTTTTGCCAAATTTTCCTTGTGCATGAATGTGGAAGGGTTAGAACCCTAGCAGCCAAGGGAGAGGTAGCCTAA
>Ga0214543_1005291_pt1 | contig 23868 bp, 12 predicted proteins | sample CNSS2metaG_FD_160094 | JGI IMG/M metagenome (GOLD analysis project Ga0214543, IMG submission 160094) | Root nodule microbial communities from cowpea collected in UCLA plant growth center, Los Angeles, California, USA - CNSS2 | ecosystem: Host-associated > Plants > Roots > Nodule | place: USA... | reverse complement strand
TAAAATAAATATATATATATATATATATATATATATATATATATATATATATATATATATATATATATATATATATATATATAGGGAGGTAAAGATTTGAATTTGAACAGCGTATTATATATTATATGTAGATAATTATGATGAATATGAAAGAAAAATGGTAAGAGGAGAGTTTGGATATATAGGTTGATTCAGCATAGAAAAACACATAAGAGTATTAAAGAGAGATGAGAGATAAAGAGAATGGAAAGAGAAAGAGGGGACCCCATAATAGATGTTAATGGTTGTAGGAGGTAAGAGTTAAAAGTATGAGATGATGATGTTTAATGATTCCAAATGATTTGACAAGACAATGAGTGAGTGCATGTGAAGGATGCGATGCAGACATTTGAACTGACCTCTCGAGCAAAAAAAGAAAAAAAAGAAAAGAAAAGAAAAAATGAGCAATGAAGAAGAGAGATGGCATTCTGAGACTGTGTCTGACTCTGCTCTGAACCATCAAGACCTACACAGTGCATGGCTAGCCTTTCCACCTGAAAACGGCCACCATCGGTATCCCCATCACACCCTACACGTGTCCTTCATCTTCAACACCCTCTGCTTTCTTGTATGTTAAGGACAAAGTACTATTTTGGAGGAGCCCAAGCATTTATATGTTTTGGGGGGTCTCTCATGCATGGCACTGACTTCCACGTGCATTCGCTCTTTTCTTGCACATCCATACATCATTATACATCGACATGCATCACTGATCACACTGATCACCGATCACACAGACCCATGGGGCTTCTGTGCCACCATTTCTTGAAATTACAAAACAAACACAGACTCATGTTGTGTTCTGTGGCGTGCTGTGGGGGCACCAACAACAACCATTTGCATTTATTTAGTATTTACCACACTACACAGAGAGGCATCTTCATCAATGCATCATCACTCGCAACTCTCACGTCTCTTCCTCTCTATCAAAATCAAGTCTCACTCATTCCTTTTGCTCTTGACTCTCACACTAAGCACGTCACTGCATTTCATCCATTTTCTTTTTCTCAGGTTTTGGTCTGTTTGGTGTGATCTTCGATAGACCCCACAGTGCTAACTGCAGTTAAGCGTGTAGCCATTGGCTACCGCTCGGTACTGTCGTTCAGACACACACATCTCTCTTCTTAATTATGAAGAATACTAACTTGTTTTAACTCGTGTTCTTACCAAACTTTTTTTCCAAAGTGTTCAGACACGTAAAACACAGAAACAATTACTACTGACAATATTTTTTTTTTTAACAAACTCATTCCATCTATTTTTCAACCACTTTTCGGCCATATTATTTTGAAATTATCGCAACTTATTATGATATGATTTATACTGCTCAAATCCCTTTATCACTAGATTGCTTTGAGAAAATTCTTTCATAATTTAAATTTGTAGATATTATTTTTAATTTGAAGGGACGTTTATATTTAAGCTGGATGCTATAATGTTATACAAACTGTAATTTGTAGATGAATTCTTAAAATCATTAAGCGTATGATCTTAATTTAAATTTGCATTATCTTTATATAAAATTTAACAATGACTACTAATACTTTTAACTCGTGTATTTTTTTTTAACTAGTCAGGACAAGCAGTTCAAATCAATAAATAAATTATAAAAACTATGGAAATAAATAGTGTTTCTGAAACATATATTTGAAAAATAAAAAAAATTTATTTTAAATCCAATTTTTCTTCCTATTATTATTTCGAAAGTGAATTAATGTTTTGTTAAAAACACATACATAATATTGCCAAAAGGATGAAAAAAATATAAGAGATAAAGCCGGATAGAAATGGAATATGAATGGAAGGAAAAGAGAAACCATCAATCCGGAGGAAACATTCTTGTAAGTATAGAATATTCAATAAAACAATTTTTGGTAAGTAACGTCGATTGTTTTATGGCGAAGGTTAAGCGGATAAGTTATAATTGAATTATAGCGTTTGGGCCGTTAGGCTTTTAAGAAAAAAATGTTGATCCTAATTAATGATTATAACTTTTGGTCTAATGGGTCAAATCACTATTAAATTAAAACGTCTATGAGTTTGTTTTAGTTTCTATACAACCATATTGTTGACAATTATGCCACAGACAAAATTCCTTCTTAATCTCATGGTCATTAGTCAATAAGTGTTAGTTTAATCTCATCTTTTCTCAGCTCAACTTATTTAGTGTTCTCATGCTTAGTTTCCTAAAGGCTTTACCACCATGAAAAATAGAATGGTACAAAAATATTTGTTAGTATATAAGATTAATAAAATAAATTTGTTTTCACACTCGTTCTTTGATTAGTAGTGATTTCTAACAACAGCTCAAAAGGAAAAAAATATGTCGTTTGATATAAATTTGGAAATGGTCATTTGGTCAAAACTTAATCATTGTTTGGTCCCTATATTTTCAAAATCATTATTTTTAGTTCGTATTTTTGAACGGCTTTAAAAATAACATACTGCGTGCCACATGTTATTTAATTTTTTTACAAAAAAAAACTAGCATCGTCTAGACCGACGCTTTTCACGAAAATTGGAAAAAAAGAATTGGTCCGTGAAGTTTAAACTTAATTTGGAAATGAACTCTCGTTGAAACTTAGTCACTATTTGGTCATGCACATGCAAAATCATTATAATAACAATATTGCTATTAATAATAATATTATATAATAATAAAATTATTATTATATAATTTTAATAATAATATTATCATATATTAATAATAATTAATAATAATTAATAATATTAATATATCAATAATAATATTAATAATACTATTAATACTTATATATCAATAATATAATTATATTATTAATATTAATAATAATAATATTATTATATAATCTTATTAATTACTAATATTACTAATATTGAAAATAAATAATAATATTAATAAGAAATAATAATAATAATAATATTAATAATAATATATAATAATAATAATTACTATATATTATTAAGAACATTATTAATAATAAATAATACTATTATTAATTATTATTAATATTATTACTGATATATTAATATTATTATTTATTATTTATATTATTATTATATAATTATTATTAAAATTAATATTAATATTAATATCAATAATATTTACAATATTATTATTTATTTTGATATTATTAATAATAATATATTATTATTATTATTATTATTATTATATAATACTATTAATAATTATATATTATTATTAGATAGTATTATTATTATTATTATTATATAATTATTATACTATGTGCATGGATCAAAAGTGATCGAATTTTGACTATAAGTTCAAATTTTAGATATAAAACATATTTTTTTTAATGTTTATGAAAAACGTTGGTTTAGCCGACGTTGATTTTTTATTTTATAAATAAATATGAAATGCATTTGTTATTTTTAGTACCGTTTAAAAGTAAGAATTAAAAATAATTAGGAATATTTTTAAATTTAAATCAAACTTAAAGATAAAAACATATTTTTCCCTGCTCAAAATGAAATTATATGTTTGATGAAAAGTAGATTCATAGAGTCACACCAATAGTAGAATCTATGAGAATCTTATCCTATATAGAAAATTACGAAGTGAATTATTTCTCTTTCTCATTATTAGTCTATGATATAAGTTTTTTTTTTATTTCTCCCAAAACCTTATAAATTTTCCTTCCTAACCTGCTCTAATTGTTCTCAATAGGAATGGAATCTTATAGAGTAGAATAGTCAACTAAACCACACTTCACATTCTATTCTTGTGCCAATTAATGAGGAATGATTATATTTTCACTAATCTCTTCTGTTCTGTGAGCTTCAAAGGGTGTTCATGTAGACTGCTTAATTCTTTTATTATAAAGATTATTATATATATATATATATTTATATATATATATATATATATACATATATATATATATATATATATATATATATATATATATATATATATTTACAGACCTCACAGTACTAACTGCAGTTAAGCGTGTAGTCATTGGTTACCGTTCGGTACTGTTGTTGTTGTTCAGACAGACATATCTCTCTTAATTATAAATAATACAAGCTTGTTTTAACTGTGTTCTTATGAAACTTTTTTTCAAATGAAAAAGTTACTTTTACATGCATTTTTAATAGAAATGAGACAAAGTGTTCAGACATGTAAAACACAGAAACAATCACTACTGACAATATGTTTTTTTTTTTACAAACTCATTTATTACTGATTAATCCATCTATTTTTCAACCACTTTTCAGCCATATTTATTGCTATGCTTTTGAATTCTATGAAATTAAATATTGAAGGAAAGTAAATTTTTAAGTTTGAAGTGTTATTTACATGTTGTTAAAAAGTTCTCATTAAGGAAAATTATAGAAAGTAAAAAATAAGAGCAAACTGATCATGTAAACAATGAGAAAGCTTTTTTGGTTGTGAAATTATCACAACTTGTGATAATGATTTATACTGTTCAAATACCTTTATTATTAGATTGAGTAGAAAAAATTCTTTCAATTTAAACTTATAGGTATTATTTTTAATTTGAAGGGATATTTGTATTTAAGCTGGGTGCTTTAATTTTATGCAAATGGTAATTTGTAGACGAATTCTTAAAATCACATATCTTAATTAAATTTTGCATTATCTTTATATGTAAACTCTCTAACAATTACTACTAATATTTTTGACTACTAATATTTTTATGTCGGTGAACTTCATTCTTTTTCTTTTAAATAAAAATTTAAATCAGTTTGTTTTACTTCTACTTTTGGGATATTCTTTTAAATTGTAACAATAAATAATTATAAAAATTATGGAAATAATCGAAAAAGAAAACAAAATATCTAAATATGATTTAAAATAAATGTGTTCATTAATTTTTTTAAACTTTGTGCTTCTTAAATGTCTATTTCTTCTTCTTATTATTTAGAAAGTGAATTAATGTTTTCTTAAAAACACATATATAATATTGTCAAAAGGATGAAAAAAAAAGTACAAGAGATAAAGCTGTAAAGAAATGGATGAGTGCTAGTTTTATTAAGTACAGGTGCAAATAAAAGAGAAACCATCAGGTGGGAGGAAACATTCTTTTAAGAGTGTGTAAGAAATGCACATTACTGAAATATAGTAGATTATGTGTACTTTCTTTTATAGTGTGATGTTTTTTAAGTATAATATTTTTTTTTCATTTTTTATTATTATAATAAAAAATAAATAAACATATAAAGTAGTAATAAATAAATTTATCAATAATAAATAAATAAAATATTTTTTCCACTTGTTTATTTCTCATCAAACAATTTTTGTCTCTACTTATTTTCACTTCTTTTTATCTATATATTTTTCTCTCACTATGATGGAAGCATTAGTAAAAATTCTCAATTGGCAATGTACATTCTTCTATTAGCACATCTATGCACTAGTAAATTAATTTATATATAAGTTAAAAATAAAGATATTAAAAAATTATACATGAAAGTTTCTACCAATTAACTTATATAAAGGTTAATTTTAGTTTATAAAAAAGTTGAACTTCTTTTTTTAGATTCACCCATGAAGAGTGTATAAAGAAACTTATTCAAATATATTTTAATACAAGTAAATACATATTTATTAAGCAATAATATAATAAAATGTTAGATAACCGACTAATTTTATTTATAAAAAAAATTTGTAGATAAAATAAAATTTATCAATAAATATTACAATGAAATTTAGCATTTTAAATACTGAAAGCCCATTTTTGTTTATAAAAATGTTTGGGCCTCACTTTATTAAAAGGTCTAATGTCGACCCACTTGTTTTCCATGACTCTTTTCAGCTGTCCACATACTTCTCACTCTTTTCTCCCCTTTCTGAAACAGGACCTAAGCTAAGACTCTTGAGAGATCCTCTTCCGAGCTAGCAGAACATTCCTTCTTCCATGTAAGTGGAATCCCAACTTTTATTTTCTCCTTTTTCCAGATCTATGACATTGGTTCAATTTTGGGTCTACCTTAGAGCCTTATTTTTCGTTTATTTGTGTTCATGTTTTTTCAGCTTTTTAGATTGTTTTGGAGTTGTAGTGCTCCTTTCCAATTAGGGCTCTCCTTGTCAAGAGTTGTATCACCTATCAAGGTAAGGGAAGTTAGAACTCAAAAGCTTTTAAAGTAGTTTTCTATTTTTTTGTGTGACTAAGATTAGGTGTTGAAATATACTGGATTGGTGATTGTATTGAAGGTGTTGAGTGCATGTTGTTTGAATTGGAATTTTTGAGTTTGCATGTGTGAGTGCAGGTGAAGATATGTTGTTCTCGCCTAAGCGAGTGGTTAGGTGAGAATAGCAGAAATTCGTCTCTACTCTCTGTTTCGATTTGTCGCCTGAGCGAGGGCCTTTTGCTTGAACGAGCATAATCTCACCTAAGCGAAATGTATCAGCTTAAGCGAGGACTCATGGATGATTCCAATGCTTACTGATTGCAATCTCGCCTAGGCGAGGGTTCTTAGCTTGAGCGAGATACTATTGTCACTTCAGCCAGAGCTCTTTAGCTTGAGTGAGATTGACCATAAAATTGTTTTAACTACTTGATTCCTTCTATGATTGAGTGATTTACCCTTAATAGCACCAAGAATGATACCATGTATGTTTTATGTGATGCAATGAGACTGAAATTAATGTGCTTGATATGGAAGGATAATGATGTGTGACAATATGTATATGGTATGAACTGACATAATTCCATGAGTCTCTTGGGGAGACCTTATGATGGTGTTTTGTAGTGTATTTAATTAGATAATAATTCAAGCAAGGTTGTATCCTAACACTTTAAAGAATAAGTCAGTCTCACATAGAGTAGACTAATTTAAGTAGTGAGAAGAGCAGGAGGTCATAGTCTTTGGTAGGATAATGGCTCTAGATGGTCATGGACTAACTTTGTGTGTGGTAGCGTGAAATCCATTGGCAATGGCTCTGCAGAGCAGTGAAGGTCACCACAAGTGCAAGCAACCAGTGAATCCGATCTCTTTACATATATCCAGATAATTGAGTTAGAGGGTCTTTAATGTATTTTATTTCATGCTTTGTGTGTGCTCAATGAATTGTCTGTTTATGATTTGCTTGCACACACACACACACACACACACACACACACACACACACACATATATATATATATATATATATATATATATCAAAATTATTTCTCTAGCTTATCCTTTCTCTATGTGTCTGTTCTTTGTTTTATTTTCCTTCTTGCGATGTTCACCAATTTTTGGCGAAGATGTTGTAGTTTAGTTAGGCATGTTGAATCTTGCTCTAAGTTCAATATCATAAGGACACATGGCTTAAGATATAAGGATTTTACAGTCATCCGAACATACTAGAAAGAAAACTAAGACACACCATGATGCCAATAATAAAACTAATAAAACAGAAAGTAAAAGTCTGACAATTGACCAAACTTCTAGGCAACAGTGCCTACAGGCGGTACTTGAAGGAATGAGATCGAACCACAAGTCGGGCTACACAGCGGAAATTCCATCACCTGATGAACACTAGGGTTCCCACATCTGCTCACATCAATAAAATAATGATCATCGCAAAAGGAGAAAACCATACACAGAACACACAAGCAAGCAGAAAGGGTAAGTTAGAGTAGAAAAAAATGATTTATCATACTATTTCATACAATTTTATAGCCGAAGATACATACATCAAACAAGCATGTGATGACTCGCAAACAAGACACTAAGACTCAAGACACGATTATTCGGATACATATAATTAGTTAGATTCACTGGATGCTTGCACTTGTGGTGGCCTCTACTGCTCTACAGGGCCAATTGTTAATGGGTTTCACCCCACCACTCACAAGGTTAGCTTTCAAACATCTAAGGTCATTATCCTGCCAAAGACTAGGGCCTCTTGCTACTCTCACCACTTGAGTCAGTACGCTCTACGTGAGACTAACTGACTCTTTAGAGTGTCAGGATGCAATCTTTACTTGAATCCTTACTAAATTATATAATGAGGCACCACCATGAACTTCATGAAATTACGTCCTAAGCATGAGGCATCACCATGAGCTCTCACTAACAAGGGTCATGGAATTACGTCCTGACCATGAGGCACCACTACGCAACCATCGAGGAATTACGTCCTGACCATGAGGCACCACCACGAAACCTTCGTGGAATTACGTCCTGACCATACCAAAATCATGTCTCACCAACCAACGTAATATTATCATGCATACCAATCTCATGCCAATATATATAACCAACCATCCCTTCATGTTTCGTACCAAGATCATACCAAACTCGTCCAATGCAGCCCATAAACCATCCAGTACATGCAAAATCACTCAATTTACACTTTAACATAGTAATTCAACCAAACATGTGACAATCATTCAAGAATAGAGGGGAAAACAACACTTGAGCACATTCTCGCCCAATTCTCGCTCAGGCTAAAAGGCCTCGCTCAGGCGAGAAGGTTCTCTCGCTCAGGCAAGCTCCTTTCGCCTAGGCGAGAGCTCGAAAAGTAGGAAGAGTGGCCTTCGCGTTCTCTCGCTTAGGCGAGACCTCCTCACCTGAGCGAGATGGACTCTTGCTCAAAACAAGAGCTCGTCGCCTGAGCGACAGCTCGTGCAAGTTCCAGGGAGCAACTTCTGGTACTCTCGCTTGGGCGAGATTAGCTCGCCTGGGCGAGATTAGCTCGCTTGGGCGAAAATACCAGGGTTCTCCACTGTTCACGCGTGCAAAACACAGAAACAGTACCAAAGTCACAGTTCAACCACTACCAAGCAACCATAACAGCAAGCATACCTCATGAATATGATTTAAACTCAGAAAACTTGCGAAAAATCATGAAAAACTTTAAACCCTAGCTTCCCTTACCTGGATAGATGATAAATAACAACACAAGTACTCTACATAGGAGCACCACAGCTCCTAGAACAATTTAGCGAGCTGAAAAATATTAACACTAGATCAAAGCTACGTTACTACGATGAACTCTAACTAGAACCATGAAAGACAGAGGAAGAATAGAAAGCATGAGTCGAGAACCAACTTATGTGAATTATAAACGGGGTTCACTAGCTTGACGAGGAATGAGGCCAAACCCTAGCAAAGCTTGCTGCTATTGCTTTGAGAGGGGGGAAGGGAGCTGTTTCTGGAAAATGAGACACCAAAAGTGAGTTAGGACTGGGAGAGAAGTTTTGGGGACCCTATGAGTCAGCCTTAAGCCTAACAGATTAGGACAGACCCTTAAACATTTAGGGTAGAAATAAGTTGGCCTTACAATATTAAAATGAAGAAATAATTTATGAAATAAAACTTTAAACGTGGGAGTATGGTTTTCAACTTTTTTTAATTTTGTAAGTTGTGTTTTAATGTACAATGAATTAAAATACAATTTTTATATGTTTTATGACTTTTTTCTGGAAATACTTTTATTAACATAATTTTTGTATTTTCTAAAAAAATCCTAAAACATAAGCTATGTTTGTTAAAATTATTTTTTCTTTCGAAAATTGTTTTTTGAAACATTAATTAATATAACAATTACAAAAGCCATTTTAAAAAATATAATTTTGAAAATAAAAAATAAAATTCAAAATACCCCTTTGTCTATCCTAAATCATTGATCTATTGAACACATTATTTTTTAAATGTTTTTGAAACATAGTTGGATAAACTTAAAATGAAAACAGAAACTCAGCCTCTAAGTGGTTGATGTACTTGTCAGTTATAATCAATAAAAGTTGTGGAAAGGACTTTTGTATGATTTGCCACGTCACAGAATCTTCTCCCACTTGCCTAATCCTTTAATTTATGCTCCTTTCTTAGCTCACCTTTATAAAGTGATTATGATTCTAATGAAGTCTTTGGTGTTGAAAAAACAAATTAGTATAGTAATGTTTATATTACTAAAATAATATATAATTAATTATGCTTTAATGTGTCAAAATCAAAGTTTAAGACCCACTTTATGTCTTTTGGGAGATGTAAAAAAGAAAAAGATAGGAGCTTATGAAACTTGGAAAGTAATAGGTTAGTAGGTGACACTACAAATTGTTTAGGCTTGTCCATGACTTTTGGGAACACCAAATTCTTTCACCTAATTCTGTTTAAAGGATCAAAATCAACCCCAAAGTTTTAGGGAACTTTAGGAAAAGAGCATCAAGGAAAGACCATAAGAATGGAGAGAAGTAAATTAACTAATTTATTGCTTAATTGCATTGACTTAAAAGTGTTTCTATTTTTCTCTCACTTATTTTATAAAATTTTAATAGGTGAATCATTTTGAGAGAAAGGATAAAGATGTTAATGATTATTCATGCACACAATTCAATCTTACCTCTAATCAATGAGATTTTTTTTTGTTTAAATATTTTATACTTGTGTAAATTTGGGACAAAACAATATATTTCATGAAAGTAATGAGTGCACCAAAGAGGTGAAAAAAATATATAGTAAATTAATACTATACCAGAAAGGTTTTTTCTTTATACAGTCCCTTAATTTGTAATTATACTTTCTTGTTAAACTTTTATTATTATTTCGGTTAATAGTGAATTACTATTTTTACAAATAATAATTAGTTTTAGTTTCTATGTTTGTGACGAAATTGTTAGTAATTCATATATATTGTAATGATACCGGCACGAACCCATATTAGAATCATATTAAAAGCTTTACAACCGGTGAAAGACTTATATCTACTGATTTTATTAAAATTATTATTAAATATTTGGAAAAAAAATTATTTTATCCCTCTAAATGTTTTGTATATATAAAGTATTGATAAAAGTTATATATATAGTTAAAAGGAGAATGTTGTACTGCATTTTAATTATAGTATATTTATTATGAGATCCCAATATATTGCTGAGTTGACAGTGGGCCTTTCTTTGCCTAACACATATCACAATAATGAATCTTTTCTTTGCAACTTATTATAAATAATTAATTATATTATCTTTCCCACCATCTCTTTTGCAAAGCACAACCCTTTTATTAGATGTCCCCAAAGAGGAAATATTTGACTTTAGATGAAATCATGAAAGTAAAGCAAGAATTAACTAAATTAGCAAGTGGGGTATTGCACACAGTAATATACACGTATACACATGTACACACAATTTTAATGTTATTTATTTAATTGATGAATACATAAATATTGATTCTTTTACATTTTGCATCAAAATCTAATAGCTATAAGAATGTGAAAGCAAACATTGATAATATTTTTTATTTAATGACAATGTCCTTCATCTCCACTATAATTTTAATATTACAATTTTAAAATTGATTGATATTTTTGGTTTTAGTAAAGTATTATATTTTCATTTTTTTAAGAGTTAAATATATTTTTAATCTTTTAATTTGTAGTGAAAATTAAAATTAGTAAATTCTTTAAAATTTTGATCAATTTAGTTTTCTTAACATTTTTTAAATTTATTTAAAGTTTCAAATGCGTTTTTTTACTAATATTGAAATAGAAATATCTCAAACGGTATAAATAACTCAAATGCTATTATGAAATGTATTTGAAATACCAAATAAATTTAACAAAATTTAATTAAAATGACTAAATCAATACATTTCTAAAATTGATGAATTAAATTTAATTAAACTTTTAAAGTAGAACTAATTTCCATTTTCACTGCAATTGTAGAAGAAGATAAACATATTTAACCCTTTTCCTGATCAAATGGAATTGGTATGTTTCGTTTTATCTATTTAAAAGGTCATTATTTATGATTCTGCAATAGTGAGTGCAAAAGAATGATTCAGTAATGATAACAAGTGATATTTACTCTATACATAGGCCTCATTTTTCACCAAAGTGTACAGAAACAAGAAATGGCTGGTTGTGGACACACATTGAAAGATACTCTGACTATCTCCATATATGAATCAGAGATGAGAGTTCCAAGCTTCAAATGTTGGACATGGAAGGCTTTTTTCTTCTTTCAAAAAAATCTGGGTTTTAGAGTTATTGATTATGAAAACAGGTAAGAAGAATTATAAAGGAGCATGGGCAAATCCAATGGATCACGAAATTGATGAGCACGATGGAATTGAATTCCTCACGCGCGAAAATCCAGAAATATTTGTACACAATGATGAGTAGTCAAGTCAAGCATGATCTGATGAACACACACAACACACATACATGCATGCAGATACAGTGATCATGTTTTCTTGCTTCTGACCTCATGTGATTGCCATATAAACCATCACAGATTTAACAATAGAAGGAGGGAAGTAGTTGTGTTTCCTCATGTGTGGTGACAATGGACAACACAGGCAGAAGTACTGAATCCTTAAAACCCTTCAACGGGAAAAAGAAATAAAAAAATAAACCTATTGCAGAAGATGCAGATGACAAAAAGCAGTACCATGCATTATATATATATAATTATTATATATATATATATATATATATATATATATATATATATATATATATATATAATATTAGTTGAAAGAATGCATGGCATGGGATGGCAGAGAGGATTGTGTACTGGGGAGACATGGACGGTGTTGTCTTGTCTTGTCACCTTCGATTTTGTCTCCCATTTATATGTTACAAAGTCTTGCTTACGTTGCTATGGCTCTTTCTTTTACCTTGTTGCCCTCTTCTGTATCATATCATATCAACTTCATATTCCTTTATGGGACAACTTATTATTAAACTTCTCTTCCTTCTCTTTATCTATCTGCACAAGCTTAATTCTTCCACCTGCACCTTCCTCTCACACATATATAAAATAGAGTGTGTGTGTGTGTGTGTTCATCCTTTTGTCTGCATGCACTTTCCCAGCACAAACAGCTTTTGAGGTCAAACAAGTCTCCTTTACTATGAATCGTGTTATCTAGAATACCACGACACTACAGCAATTACTTTTATCTGGTATTTCTTGTCACTTTTGATGACATCTAAATGATGCCATCACTACTTGAATTGAGTGTTTGTGTAGGCATGGCCTTGTTTGTCATAAAACAAAAACATGGATATTATTAATTATATATAGTACTCTGATTCATAAAACGTTTTAAATATCAAACTAGGAAATTAATAGATTGGAAGCTTCTGTTTGACATGAACATAACTATTGTAGTATACACCATGTTAATTATTTTTTTGCTCTTAACTTAGTATATGTACAAATATAATTAGGTTATCTGTAAATATTTTATTATGTACATATATTTAATACATGTTGGTTAAAACTATTCAATGCAGTTAAGTTGATTGAGGTATGTCAATTGTTATATTTGTTTTTACTTGTGTTCAACTTTTCTTAATACACAAATTAATATACACTGGCATATGACGACTACAACTACTTTTCCTATTTTTCATTAGCAATTTGGACGTAAATATGATTAATTTGAAATAATAAAAAACATTGTGTTGAGACAAATTATTTCAAAAGATATAAAAGTAAAAGGCCAAATGTAAATATAAGTAGGGTTTAATAGACAAAGTGACAAACACAATCAAAACTAAAACACAAATATTAACTAATGAGAAATTATCATTAGTATTGTGAGGTGATATTATAAAAGCTAAAAAAAGATTCTATTTATAATCGAATGATTATATAAAATGCTTTTAACAGAAATTTGTATATACTATTTATTAATAATAATTATAAAATATATCTTGCAAAAAATTTATTTAGAAAATATGTACGTACTAAAATTTTATATGTTCTGAATATTAAATATTAAATTAAAATTGTAATATATTATTTTGTATCTGATAATTACTATTTGAGTTTATTAGGAATACATTGGAAAAAAATTGTAAAAAAACTCTACGGATATTATTATTGTTTTCCAATTAAAAATTTGTCATCCCAATAGTATATATATATATAAATATATATATATATATATATATATATATATATATATATATATATATATATATATATATATATATATATAATGAAGAATTTTGTTAAATATTAATGCAGATTACCGAGGTAAAATTCTAATTCTAATTAAAAAGCAATACCATCTATATATAATAGTAAAACTACAGGTAAGCTATCTCTAATATCAAACCTCTCGCCTATATGAATATTTAATTAAATTAATGTATGATATTAATTAAATAAAATATAATTTCTGAAAATGTTACTCGATGAAATTATTGAAATTTATAAAACCTACAAATATTTGTGTATAATATATTAATTCTTAACGAAGTTATGTAAAGGAATAGATTAACCAACTTAGCAAATGGTTCAAGGTAAGAGTTTACCACCATTTACAGAAGCTACAGATATCTGTAGTTGGGCTGCGCTACCTCAAAAAAAGGAACCATACTATTTAAGTTGGGGGCTTCTTCCTCCACCCCAAGTATTTCTTCAACACCTCCCAACTTTTTGAAAATTTTCAAAATAACTTTTGACTTTTATCCTTTCTATTTAACAATGTTGGGAAAAATCTCCAAGAATCACTTTATTATTAGAGAAATAAGATAAATACAAGAAAATACATAAACAATTCCCTCATGTTCTTTGACCCCGAGTACCCATACACTCTAAAGTAATAATTTAACTCAAACCTCATACAAAGAGTCAAATACAAACTTAAAGTATCTTTGACTCGGGACAAGGAACACCATGGACTTAGAATCCATTATATAGTCACTAACACCTACTTCCTTATGGGACTTTTCAAAACATGTGGAGAAATTCCCTTTAAGTTGTCAAGTTACTTTAAAACTAATTCCCAAGCATTTCTTCAAAATTTGAAAAGTATGTTTTTATCCTCTTTTATTATTCTTGTTTTCTTTTATTTGGTTTTTCTCTTCTCTGTACCTCTCTTTCTCACATCTTCTTTCTATCTCAATTTTCACCCTCAATCTTTCATCATTTTCAAAATCAAATTAAATAAAAAAAAATTAAGGAGCTAAGAAATATTTTGGATCGAACAATTTCTTCCTTTGTGTAGGTTGATTTTTACCCTTATTTTTTTCGAAACAATATGTTTTCCTCTTGTATCTGGCTTTTCTACATTGTATGCAAATATCTATTTGTTACAGATAATAAAATCATGATCTAATTATATTGATTAAACTCTTTTTTGTGTAGATGAAGTTATTTTAGGCTTTGAAGTTGTGTAAGAGAAGAGCTTGTGTAAGGGAAGAACAAGGTAAGGGAAGTTAATCATTTAGAAGTTGTTAATTTTCTTAAAATATTGAGTTTTGGTTTTGAGATTTAGGTTGGGGTATTCAAAATTTTTTATTTTCCTAATTAGGTAAGAAAGAGGTGTCAAATTTTTATTAGAAAAATTATGATAAAGAGTAAAAAAATTATTTTTTTTTTCAAGAGGAAGACTTGCGATGAAGATGAAAAAAATGTATCTACGTCAACTAAACTTGAGAAACTTCGAGGAAATCCAAGAATCGAAGAAATTGGAAAAAACTAAGTTCATAAAGTTACATATAATGAATTTGAAAATTCTTTAGAATGTGATTTGGGAAAACGTCCTCAAATTTGACAATACCCACTAAATCAAATTGACGAGGTACGAAAGACTTGTATAAAATAGGGTCCATATCATGACTCCTCCAATTTCTATAGCTACAACTAGAAGATATTTTTTTATAATGAAAATAATCAAGAACAGATTGAGAAAAAAATGGGGGCTGAATTCTTAACAAGTATATGATAATCTATATTGAAAAGGATATTGCAATAAACTTTAGTTCTGATTTAATTATTGAAGATTTTAAGTAATTGAAATAGCATAGACCAACACTGTGACTAAAGGTGATTTTTTCTTTTTGTTATATATTATTGTTGATGATAAACTTTATGTTTCACTTTCATATATACTATTCTCATATTTTGTTGGATTCTACTATCATGTGTGTTTGTTTTGTGTATAGAAAATGATGAGAAAATGAAAACCTTTGTTTTTTAATTAAAAAAAATAATTTATAAATAAAAAATATAACCTGGCTCCCCTTAAATTTTGATCGAAGTTCCATCATTGATTTGGACTTATTGATCACATAACCATAATAAAAAATGGGTTATTATACACCTGATGAGAAATATACCATATGAAAAACAAAAGAACTCACCATTGAGGAAAAATTGTTGGAAATAGTCCAAGTGTGAGTAAAAGTCTCACAATGGATAGAATAGACAAAGTTAAATATACTATATGAGATAAAAATCCCATAACCCTATTTCAAATTTTGAGTTAAAAGTGATGTGATTTATATATATAAAACTAATTATATATATATAACCACAACAATGGGTGCTTTCTAGATTGCCCAATTTGGTAACCAATTTGAAAGTTCATGCGATTTTGTTTTTTGGCGTTTGTTTTGCATAGGTTTCATTCTCAACCGGCTTATCTCTATCACCGCTCCCTCCTACAATTTTGCAATAAGCAGTTCCAACTTCTCCACTTTCTTCTTCTCATCAAACCCTTTCTTCATGCTTTCCATTTTCACCTCCAGAGACAACGTCGCACCTCTTTCTCAATCAGGCCCCACTTGCTATCGTCGGAGACAAAACCGGTGTCACTAAAGGGGGCATTTGTTTTCCGGCATATTGCATATATTTGGTTCGGTTCGTCAATGCTGATGCGTTGTGTTGCAGGGACACGCACAGTTAGTAGAAGCTGCAAGTGATCGTGATGCTCCTAGCAGTGACGCTGGCGACAAACGACATCAACCAGTCTAGGCCGCCACTACCATCGTCTTAACACCTGACCAGAGCCGCCACCGATGCTCTGTACTTGGGAGAAGTTGAAGAACGCGCACCCCTCTAGTTTCGGATTCTACAATCCGGAGTGTACTTCTCGAATCTGATAATTTATAACTGTGTTGGTGTTGTTTGTTAGAGGAAAACTATGAATATGGTGCACTGGCAACTCGGGAGAAGAAAAGGGCTGGGGAGACAAAAGGGAAAGATAGGAGAGGGAAATTGAGTAGGGTTTTTGATTTGAGTGAGGACAAAAGGAGAATTATAAAAGTTAGAAAGGTTTAGTTAAAAAAAGAAGGTGCAGGAAGAAATGGCCCTAGTCCTTCTTGCGCCCTACAATTACTAATTCCATCTCCAAAATAAGAGGAAAAAACTCAAATATCCTTCATTGTTGTTGTCATCATCACTACTGTTGTAGAGAAAGAAGATTAAGAGAACAATACAAGAAATGAAGACAAAAACAATGCAGAAAAAAACTCATTTCGAAATGTATATCATGTGTTTCCGAGAAGTCTTTCCAAAACACCTTTCGTGTAGAGATGTTCCAAAAACTCATTCGAAAAGATATGTATTTCATAAATTTTATTTTAGAAATTTCATTACAGGAAACTTATTCCAAGATATATTTCATATGTTCAGAAAATTATAGTTCATAAATCTCGTTTTGAAAATTTTAGTATAGAAATTTCATTCTAAAAGTTATATTTTAGAGATTTCGTTCCGAGAATCTTGTTCTGAAAATTTAGAAAAAAAAAATTCTAAAAAGTTTCTGAAATATATAGTTCGAAAGTCACTTTTCCATAAAACAAAATGGTTCTTTTAAACATTTGAGGGGTGCATGAAGTAAAAGCCCACAATTAATAATTTCCAAACATTATCCAGCTACGATGCTGGTCCATTGACCCACGAACTCATTTTTCTTTTAAATTCACTTCTTTTTTATTAAACAGAGAAATGATATAATATTAATTTTATTTTTAATTCTTCAGTTACAAAATATTTTATTTTCTCAAGTTAAAAATAAAATAGTTTAGTTTTACTTTTAATTTGTCAAAAATTTCAGTGATAAGAGTTTTTGTTTTCAAATTATACTCCAACGAGTTTACAAGTCTATTTTCTAATTGTGGGTCAACTCGTATACAAACTCCCTTATAAGGTGAACATAAATGGACTCGATCGAACTCAAATAAATTTTTGAGTTGCTTTTTGAATCCACACGTCCATGATACAAAAAGCTTATCATAACACTATTTTTTTAAAATAATTAATTTTATATGATATAATATAGATAAAGATATGACACATAATATAATAATATCAACAGGGTATATATGTGTATGGTACACAAATAAAAATTTAATAATTAAATTAAGTTAATATAATAAAAGATGAAAAAGAATATAAAATAATAAAAATTATGTGTGATTTGATGAGTGGTAGGTGTGCATGATTGATTATAAGTTGTGGATAAGGAGCAATGTTTGTGTGAGGAATGAGAGGGTTGTCACCTGATACAGAGAAGATAAATTAGATAGTGCTAAGTACCACAAAATAATAATATTTAGAATGTCAATTGTAAAATCTTATAAATCATCAAAACTTCCAATCACAAACGCCAGATAAGATGGTCCTCCATCTTATAACTCAAATATAGAAGTTATTTAAAACACATATATATTTTAGTCTTTCCATTTATACTTAAGGTTAAGAGTTCTATACTATTAATTTATTTGCCAAATTAAAAGAAATTAAAGAAATAAGAAGAGATGTTGAAAGTGACACATTGACTAAAAATTAGATAATTTCATAATATATAACTTGGAATATAAACTTTATTTTACATACTAAATTTGTGGGATTGAGTCAAATTTAATCTTCATTTCCTAAGTTTTTTTTTCAATTATAAATTAATGTTATGCCAATTACCTTTTTTTATACATTTATTTCACATGTTTTATATTTTTAAGAGTGTTACACGTTAAATTATTTTTTCTCTAAAATAAAAAGGTTATCTTTATGAAAACATTATTATAAATTTGACATCTTAATAAGGTTATAATCCGAAGTCATCTATCATTTAGTTTCTTCAAGAGAAAAAGTTTATAAAGAAAAAATCAAAAAAAATATATATTTAAAATGATGGAACCACACCAAAACCATGCACTAATCAAGAAAATCTAGATTCATGACCCAAACCAATTCCTAAAAAAAAATCTTCCCCATACAAATTGGTAATCTATCACGTCAAATAAAGTCAATCCTAGAATCAAGCCCCATGTTTGTTAACCTATCAACACATTTGTTATCCTCCTTGTAAACATGAGATAGAAAAAAAATAATAATCCTACACATTGTTAAACAATAACCCCCCTCCCACTACTACACTAAGGAATAATGGAAGGATTTCCGGGTATAGCAATGATTGAGTTACACTCTAACAAAGAGAAGACCACTATTTAGACACCGTCAATTTAATAACAATAATGGTTCTCATATGCTCCATTTTCAAGGCTATAACAATACCAGAAAAGGATGAGAAGCTTCCTATATAAATCCCCAACTCTCGTTTTGAAAACCCCTCCATACACAACAATGTTACGTTTCACAGTGTCAATACCAAGAAATTTTCAAATAACTAAGATTATGTTAGGGTTTTCAAAATATGACCAATGACGTTGAAATGCTTTAAAATGGTGAAATCCCTAATACAATTATCCATTTGATAAGTTACCAAACAAACCAATATTGCCGATGATTATAGCCAAAATAAATTTAAAGGGTTTAGGTTTATTAAAGGGCTTAACCTCCTCAACGTTCTTTGTCATCATTAATCCTCTTGTAGAAGCATCTGACAACAAATCTTTTATTAGTAAAACCTTTTATGCTTTATAAAGTAGATTTGGACGTAGGCTAGTTGAGATGAACTAGTACAAAAATTAAGTGTTTTTTTACTTCATCTATTATAGTTGTACCAACTTTGACTATCTTTTACAAATTGTTTATGAAAATCTTTTGGAAACCTTTTTTAACTGTAATAGATAATTATCTTAAGATTGTTTGCTAACAACCATCTAGTGAAACATTTTTAATGCTCTATTCAACCATATCCTTTTAGAGCTAACATATTTCTTATCATTATGACTCAAAGTGTCTTATGTTGGTTTAACTTTTTAAAATTAACTATGAAAATCATAATCATTGTAGAAAATATTAGAAAATATTGTGTTCTCATTGATGTTTCAAAAGATGATTGAATTAGGTCATGATAATAAAATAATCAAGGAATGGAATAAGGAACATTTAGCCCTATTTTTTAACTGTGGGGTAAAAGAAGAGGGAGTCATGTACATCTAGAGAACATGTAATGGTCATAGAAGGCAAGAATAAGTTGCATGATTTTATAAAATTTCTATGTTTTTTAAATTGAGCATAATATGTCTAACTTTCAACTATCCTAATTGTTTGAGACCTCCAATTTGTGGCACATTCATCATGTCATTGTCCAGTTTATTTAACATAATTCATATGAGAGGACATGACTATTTGTCCATGCCAAACAATATAGCTAGACATGCCATTGACCTTGATATCAAAGATGTGAAATATATAAAGATGGAAGTTAACCTAAAATTGATAACATGGAAACTTGTTTCCTTCCCAAGTTGTGTTGATGTTATCCCTTACTTGAACTCTAACTAGATTAACTTTTATGCGTATAAAGCAACATGCCAACATGCTTAAAATGATAAGGTTCACACTTGGTAGGTTTTGCAAATTTATTACCATGCCTCTTTTGTTTTAACTTTGCCCAAAGTTGCATATGATGATTTCAAATCTACATATGCAATTTTACAAAGCTTGTATTTTATTTTTACCTTTCTTATATTGTCTACCTTTTTAAACAGGCACAAAATATTGAGATATCAAGAAATATCTAGTCTTGTCTAGAGTATGTACACTTAAGAGGTATGCTATTCATACCATATTTAGCTAATTCACAAGCATAACGAAGATCATGGGTACATTTCAATGTGCAATCACAATGACCATTATTAATCTTGACATACTTAACTTAGTCATACTGTTCTATAATGTGATTAATTTATATTTTGAGACAAAGTCCTACAACTTTTAGTACAATGTGATGTTAAAAGTATATCTCACAACATGAAAACTCTTTTGAAATGATAATTTAATTTCATTATATTAAACCAAAGATCAATAATTCTTTGTAATCAAATAAATGAGTTTGATGTGAATTAACATACATGTTACTTGTTTTGTTCCCTAAGTGCATTTCCTTATCACTCCAAGCCTTAACAAACTTTTTCTTGTACGAAGTTACCCATGTCATACACATAATCACTAAATATAAAGCCATGGTGAACAAATTACTTCAAATGTAGTAAGAATTGCTAAAAGACATCCATACTTATAGAGAAAAAAATATATTTATAATGTGCTTTCATTGAGAGTTGAACTCAAGACCTCCCACTTACTAAACGGGTGCTTTAACCAACTAAACTATGAAAGTAACCTATAATATTGTTTTGCATTCCAACAATTACACAAGTCTCTTGACTACTTTGAAACAATATTGGTAGGCTTTAGTGGACAACCATAACCTTACATATTAAACCAAAGATCAATAATTCTTTGTAATTAAATAAATGAGTTTGATGTGAATTAACATACATGTTACTTGTTTTGTTCCCTAAGTGCATTTTCTTATCACTCCAAACTTTTTCTTGTATGAAGTTACCCATGTCATACACATAATTACTAAATATAAAGCCATGGTGAACAAATTACTTCAAATGTAGTAAGAATTGTTAAAAAACATCCATACTTGGGGTAATTCATAACATTTTCCCATCAAATACTCCCACATCTCTCAATTTGTAACATAAAAGGTTGATTGTCTGAAGAAACACAATTCTAACTAGAGAAAAAAACATTTATAATGTGCTTTCATTGAGAGTTGAACTCAAGACCTCCCACTTACTAAACAGGTGCTCTAACCAACTGAGCTATGAAAACAACCTATAACATTTATATAAGTTATCATTGTAGTGGTAAAGGTAATTTAAGTTATACTAAAAAAAAACCATGCTTTCATTGAGATTTGAACTCAAGACCTCCCGCCTACTAAACGGGTGCTCTAACCAACTGAGCTATGAAAGCAACATATAAGATTTTTAACCAATTGAGCTATGAAAGCAATCCATAACATTTATATCTATAGTCAGAATAAACACTTTAACCAACTAAGCTACGAATAACCATAAAACACATTTTGCTTATGAAGATGGTGATCTTAAGCATTGATCACTTCATTGGTTATGAGACTTAAGATTTTTTTTTTCTTTTTATAAAATGATAGAAGAAGTCTCTACGTGATGAAGTTTTTAACTTCTTTTTATTATAATTTAATTTAAGGTAAATTTTCTTTTGTATTTTTACTATATTGATTTAAAATATACATGTCTAATATTGATATTATGTATGGGTATAAAGGTTCTTTTGTTATACTATATTTCTTTTGTTATACTTAGTTTTATTTGATATTAATTGCATAGTTGTTTAATTTTAGGTGGTACCTGCAACGAGTTGAGGTTATTAAGTTCATTAAAATTTTATTTATATGTGTAATCACTTGATATGCAATAGTGTTGTATAGACTAATAAATATAATTCTTAACAATAATAATTTTTTTTCTCTTTTGGTTATGCGAGAAGTCAATTTTATCATTATTTATTGTACTACAAATATATTTGAAGGCTTCAGAAGAGCTATTATACTTCTACCAAGAAGTTTAATAGAAACTTATTATGTTTCAAGGACATTTGTCTAAATGGATATGATATTGACATAAACAATAAAAGAGATATGAAATATCTACCGAATAAAAAAATGTGTATTGGAGAAATTATCAACCTTCTCTTATGGCTTGTACTACACATATATTAGTGCAATTGAAACACATGTCATTAGAGGGCAGAAACTTCTGAATAAAAATGAATTCCTTGTTTGGCATGATTAGTTGGGTCATCCTGAATCTATTATGATGGGAAAAACAGTTGATAAACTCATATGGGCACCCACTTAAGAGCGAAAAACTTTTTCAGTCCAATGAGTTTTCATGTACTACACGTTCACAAAGGAAAGTTGATAATAAGACCATTACCAGAAAAATTAGAAATGAGTCAATCTCATTTTTAGAACAAAAGCATGGTGATATTTGTGGTCTAATACATCCATCATGTTGATAATTTAGATATTTCATGGTTTTAATTGATGCATAACTAGATGATCACGTGTTTGTTTATTATCAACTCGCAATTAGGCATTTACAATGTTATTAGCTCAATTACTCAAGTTAAGAAAGAGTTCACTTTCCAAATTATCCAATTAAGAAAATCGACTAGTTAATTTATATCTCATGTTATTCATGAACATTGTATATTAATTGGAATTGAATTTGAACATCCAATAGCACATGTTCATAATCAAACTGGACTTGTAGAATCATTAATAAAACGTATAAAACTAGTTGTAAGATTATTACTTATGAGAGCTAATCTTCCAATGACTACTTGGGGATATGTAATTTTTAATGCTACATTATTTATTCTCATCAAGCCAATAAGTTATCACATATACTATATTATACAATTATTTTTTATTAGTAACCTAATATTTTTGATTTAAGAATTTTTAGGTGTGGTGTATATGTTCCAATTTCCCTACCAAAAGGAATTATGATGGGTTTTCACAGACGATTGAGAATATATGTTGGATTTGATTCTCTACCAACAATAAAATATCTTGAACTATCAACATGACTTATTTATAGTTTGATTTGTTGACTGTCATTTTGATGAATAAGTTTTTCCAATATTAGGGGGAGAAAGAAAATAATTGGAAAAAGTTATTGGTTAGACTGAATTATCATTATCTCGTCTTGATTCTCGTACAAAAGAATGTAAACTAAAAGTTTAAAGGATAATCTATTTTCAGTCAATCAATTAGCAATTGTTTTCACTAACATAAAAATAGTAACTAAAATATATATATATATATACATATATATATATATATGTATATATATATATATATATATATATATATATATAT
>Ga0214543_1005290_pt1 | contig 23871 bp, 10 predicted proteins | sample CNSS2metaG_FD_160094 | JGI IMG/M metagenome (GOLD analysis project Ga0214543, IMG submission 160094) | Root nodule microbial communities from cowpea collected in UCLA plant growth center, Los Angeles, California, USA - CNSS2 | ecosystem: Host-associated > Plants > Roots > Nodule | place: USA... | reverse complement strand
TTTATTAGAATTTAAAAGATTGAAGTAAACAAACATTTAAAATATATTTTAATTTGAATATTTGTTTTTCTTTTATATTTTTTAAAAAATATTTTTAAATTTTATCAATTATGTTTCATTAATATTTTCAAATTTAATAATTGTTTTAGTTCTCATGAAATTTTATTTGGTATTATTATATAGAATGTAAACAATTATAATTTATTTTAAAGTATTTAATATGGAAGAAATAATCATCATTCTAATATTGAATATTTTATAATATTATGTTTCCTTAATCATAAAAATGTTATTATTTTATAAAAATTAATTAAAATTAATATTGAAGTAGTAAGAAAATGGGTATGGGTATGGGTACGAGATTATACATGTTACCCGGTGGGGATGGGTATGGGTCAAAAGTTTAATACCCGTTAGGTTTGGGTATGAGGATGGGGATGAATTTTTTTTACGGAGATGGGTATGGGATAGCGAAACCCGTGCCCGTCCCACCCCGTTGCCATCCTTAAACAGAAGCAATATTTTTTTAAGAGTATTGGTATTGTATATTTTTAATGAGAGGATTGATATTGACAAAAAAATTATTTGATAACCTAATTTTAATATGTTAATTTCTTTTATCTTTTAAGTTAAAGTATTAATATATATAATTTATCATTAAAATAAATTGTTAAGTAATTTTTTGCTCAAAGATGTAAAAACATTTTTTTTACTAGGTGTAAAGTATTATTTTTACCAAAGTGATATGCTTTATGACTCTAAATCTTCTCAAGGCAAAAATCTTCTTATTTATCGTAATAAGTAGGTGATATTACAAAACTAAGGTATAAAATCGAAAATGATTTTAAGGAGATTTATATTTTTTCACAAACAAATAAAATATTATATTATAACAAAGTGATATATAAATGTTTCCTAATATTTAATATAATTTTAAAAAAGTATAATTAAACTCTTAAATCTCTCTTTATTTTTTATCAATATCTTCTCTCTGTGTGAGAATAGACAACAAACGTTATAGCTCATATAGAAGTGTTTTGTTATTTTCTATACTCTATCTTTTAAAGAAGTGGTGTTTAAAAGATACAGAAATACTTTGTTGCACTCGATTAATCTTACGGGTTGTTGTATCTTAGAAGAGAAGCGCATATGATTTTGTTTTGTCTATGCAGTACAAGTGTTTTCTCTATAAGGACAGTGCCTCAACTTAGGATATTTTTACTATTTTTCTTATTTACTTTGTATCTCTTATTGTTATATGAATTGTTAGGTATGATTAATATTCTTTGGTTCACATCTATGTCTTAGTATTATTATTGCTCTAATAATTATTATTATATTATTTATATTTTTATTAATAGTTGTATTATTTGATTAATCATAATCTAAACTTTTTAGAGAGACAAAGCTTTTACATTACTCATCAGTTATTCATTTCTAACATTAAAGAATAGAAGACTGAAAACATTTTTCATGAATCAATGTGTTTGTTATGGTTATAATTATTAAACCTAAGCCTAAACATTTATGAGTATAATTGTTTTTTTCTTTCTATTAGTAACAATAAATGAAATTACAGATAAACAAAACTTTTGGTTCGCTTAATATTTTTGTGTGATTTCTAAAGCTAATGTTTTTTCTATTATATTAATTTACGTTCTAACATCTTCTATTCTAATAGCATAAAGATGTTATATATCATGTATATATTTTAAGTGTTTTATATGAAAAGAATTATAAAATAATTTGTCATACTAAAATTACTATTGAGCTATGAAAAGCACTTGAACTAAACTATGCATTTGCAAGAAAAAGTTTTATCTTGATATTTATATGAAAAAAAAGACTGATAATAAATTTATTTTTTTATCATATTTATGAATTTAAAAATATTGTTTATGACAAGAAATTAAAATGAATTATTTTATTTAACATTATGCTTATGATCATGTGTGTGCTGATAAAAAAAAAAATCCTTATATCATAAATCAAAAATTGAGAAGATGGTCAAGTAAAATTAAACTTGTCTTCTATAAATTATCTTATTTTTAAAAGGATTGTTTTCATGTTTATGGATTTATAAACTTCCTTGCTGCTTAACAAGGTTATGAAGTAGTTTTTCAGTGCAATAAGATTATTATTTCTAGACATGTATTTTGGTTAATAAATGATATATTTGTGATGGTTTGTTTGAGTTAAGTACTTTATCTTGTAATAAAATAAAATAAAATGGTTTTATATGGTAAATGATATTCTACAAGTTCTAACTTGTCTTAAATTATATAGGGTGGAACTTTATATTTTGTTTGTTATATTCTCAAATAAAGTTACTTACAAAGGTTGTAAATTCTTACGAGTTATAAAAAAAGGAGAACCACGTCTAAAATATTTAAAAATGTGAGGTGTCTTACAAAGGGTTGATGCATCAACAAGTATTTGAGTTGTCGAAGAGAATGAGAGTTAAGCCCATAAATTAGTTGGAAGAATGGATATCTATGTCCACGTGAATGGTGGTCCCATGGAAAGTAGTTCAATGGATAATAACGAAGTTGTTGTTGACTAAAGTATACCAACTTATTTCAATAAATGTTATGTCTCATTCAATGGGAAGGTGTACTATAAATTGTGACATGGGTAAGTCTCTAAATGACATTCATGAAACAAGATACGTGCAGAAAGCCTAATGTGCAACCATTGATTAGAACCTGAAATGAACACTGATATTGTATGTGTTATATACTAAAACTCGGTCATAGAGAATGTAGCTCAAGACAATTAAGTCTCTGCATTTTCTCATGTGAAAGTTTATAAGTACCATGTGTAAGGCTCAAACTTGTAAGGTTTCTTACTATTTATAATATTTTGTTTTAAAAGATGATATATTTTGTTTTATTTTATTTTTTAAATTATGTGGGGATTGTTAGAAATATTTAATATAATTTAAAAAATATAATTAAAATATTATATATCATAACTAATATTTGATAGACCTTTCATTTTATGGGTAACTCTTTTGTTTTTACTAAAAAAATTCATTATCCCTCAACAATTCAACTAATTTGATATTCGAAAAGTTTCTTATTTTTCATTTTATCATACCTTTAATTATACATTAACTTTTCTTTGTACGATTTCATTTATACTCTATCGAATTGCTTATAAGACACATATTTGATTATTTTTAATATTTTTACTTTTTATCTATTTTTATCATGTAGAATATTATATTTGTATTTTTTTATATAATTATTTTTATTTTCTAATTCATTATCATAAATATATCTTTATAACTGTAATTGTATAGATAAAGTTTTTCTATAATATAATAATTTAATGTGATTGTCATAAATCTTTTTATCACTATCTAACATATATTGATGTTCAAAAGATGATAGTTATATTTTAAATTTAAATTATTATTACTTTAACCTTTGTTTTTTATATGATTTTGTTCAAGTGGTGTATTTTAAATCTTACTAATGCATAAAAAAATATTTCATTAGAATTTAAATAATGGAAGTAAAGAGAAATTTAAATTAATTTTAATTCGATTACTTTTCTTTTGTTTTTTAAAATATTTTTAAATTTTATTGGAAATGGGTATAAGATATTGAGACTTGTTCACGTCTTGTCCCGTTACCATCTCTACGTAACACTCTATTACAAGAGTATAAGAAAATTAAGAAAAATCAAATACAAGCTTAAATTGCTTTTGACTAGGCCATCTAAATCCATAAATTAGAGTCTATTATATAGCCATTATCATCCTCTCCATTGCTTATCTTCGGCAATGTGAGACTTTTCAAGATGTATTAGTATTATTTTCATCAAGTCAACAATTGGTTGATCCCTACTAATTTTATCTCATCAAAATTGAGTTTGGAACATTGATATTGTCTATAGAATTGAAAATGAGGTTCCAAAATCCTTATTCTTCTTAGCCCTTAACTAAAGAAGTTGTTCTTCCCAATAGTTCTGCATTGCTTACAATTCGAGGCTAGGGACAATTTAAATGGCATTCCTCCTTCAACCCTATAAGACATCTTTTAAGGACAAAACAATGACAAAAGTTGTAGTCTCCAAAGCATACAATACCTTAGATGTGATGATTGACTCTAACAATATTAATTCAATAAACTTGAGATCAGAACATTGGTGTTATTTGTAGGAATTAAAATGAGGTTTCAAAACCACATTCTCCGTAACCTTCGACTATGATGCTTATTTGGATACGCCAAATAGTCCCGCATAACTTAGGAATCGAGACCAAGGACAGTTTAAATACACATTTCTTCCTCAACCCTCCAAGATATCTTTTAAGGACAAAACCTTGACAAGAGTTTTAGACTTCAAAATAGACAATACCTGAGATGTAGTGATTGACGGTAGAATGTTATCTTAATAAACTTGGGGTTAAACACTTGATACATGCGATTAATATGCACCAACTTAAGGAAGAATGCTAAATATTATTAGATTATGAGATATATACTAAATATAATGTCATTTCTATTAATCATGAAATTTGCTTAACCTATATTATCTATATGTTTTTTATTATAAATACATTACTCTATACATGTATTTTAAGGGATTCATCATGAAATTTGCTTAACCTATATTTTCTATATGATTTTTAAATGCATTACTCTATACATGTATTTTAAGGGACTCGTCATGTCTTTTTTTCAACAATATATATAAAAGGAAAAATGTATGTATTTTAATTAGCAATTAACATTTTGAACTCAACCTTGACCAAAAGTCATTTTAGTCATTCACATGTTGGCGATTTTAGTTGTCAAAGCATAAGGTAAAAATTAAGCTAAGATCATATTATATAAATTCATCTCTCTCTATTCACTTCTCAAAAAAACGATAATTAGTACGAAGTACAGAAAGAACAAGGGAGTTGGAGAAGAAATTGAGGTTGCACTCTCTCATGAATAATGATGACCCAAACAAAATAAAGAGAGATAACCCTTTAACCCTAACTGGAGAATGATATTGTAACCTTTTTTTTTACCCACTTTTAACCTACACCTTCAATCAACATTAGATAATCACATCACATCACTAAAAAGAATTAAAATAAATGATCTAATGGTAATTGAAATAATAGATTAAAAGTAAGTCAAAAAAAAGTGGGTTAAAATATTATTTTCTTAACTTAAAATATCTACCATGACAAGAAAAGGAGTCTTCGTCTCTTTATCTTACATGGCATCTTCAGGTCTGAAAAACAGTCAATCTTGATTAAAGATCGATCCAAGTTAATCAAAATCAGTTAAAATATCATTTTAATCATATCAAACACGTTAAATTATAGACCTATTCCATCTTATTGTATCTATACTAAATATTGAAAAATCTTATTGTGGGTGGAGACCACATCTCATGTGAAACATTGGGCTTTTTTGTATTTAGGGGTTCTTTTAAATTCAAATTTGTAAAAATGGGTCCCTTGAAATTTTTTTTATAAAATAGGGTCAAGTCCTCATGGTGGAGGATGACATTACAGGTGAAGTCGTCCTCCACCACGTCGGTTTCCTTTTTCTTTTTTTCAAAAAGCAAAACCGTGCTCTAGGAAGTCGTCCTTGGGCATGACAACTTCACTTTTTGTTTTTTTGTTTTTTTTTACGTTCAACTTTATGTAACTTTTTTTAAATATATATTATTTAGTTTTTTTTTAAATATTTGTTTATAGTAGAGAAACAAAGTGACATCCTCCTTTCATCTAATGGCAATTTTTCCACCAGTTTCTTCCGATTTGGTCAAAACGTCATGCTTCTCCGTTTGATTTTACAAATTTAGTATTTTATTGAATGATACTTTTTATTTGATAGTCAGTAGACTAACTAAAACACAAATAAAATAAACCTAAACAAATTAAATATTCAAATATAATTATTGAAGGATTTTTTAATATTTTTTAATTTGTATCATTTTATTTTTTTAATTTTGTATTAAGATTTAAAGATTAAGTATTTTCGAATTTTTTAAAACTATTTTTTTAAAACTTTTACTGTAAAAAAATATTTAAAAAAAAAACTAAATAATATATATTTAAAAAGTGTACATAAAGGTGAACGTTAAAAAAAAAAAACAAAAGGTGAAGTCAAGTCGTCATGACTAAGGACGACTTCACTTTTAAAGTGAATGGAAACCGGCTTCTTAAAGCACGATTTTGCTTTTTGAAAAAAAATAAAGAAACCGGCATGGTGGAGGACGACTTCACTTTATAACTTAACCCTATTTTGCAAAAAAAAATAAAATTCAACAGATCTATTTTTACAAATTTGAATATAAAAGAATCTTAAATACAAAAAACTCGAAACATTGGTATGAAACAGTGTTGTTGTGATAATAGGAGAAAAAGTTAAGAGTGGAAGGAATGAAGTCGATATCATGGTAAGTAGTGCTCCATTGAATAAAATTTACAAGTGTCAACTTCAGGAATGCAAAATTTCATATTGCTTGCTTCCATGCTTTCCCTTTTTGAAATGACCCCACACGGGTCTATTGTTGTCGCGCGTGCATAATTGGGTAAGTCACCACTGTGCCTTTGTTTTTCCTTCACAGGCATGGGTCGACACATGCACTGCTATATCACATGCCTCACTTCCTCACAACAAACATATCTTTAATCTATCAACCCTAAATACTTATCCTAAATTTCCTTCCATTTTACTCTCTAATTCTTACTTTTGTATTATTTTAGATATCTCATAATGTATAGAGATAATATTAAATTGTAGTATATAAGTAACGCTAAATCTTACGAAGAAAGTTAAAAAGTTTATTTTAACCAAGTTTGTTATTTGCTCTTTCATGAGGACATTTTTTTTTGTATAAATAGTGTATTGGTTTTCTATATTTTAATATTAATTCTCACGATATATTTCTATTTTTCTTAAGAGTCAAATATTTATTTCTTGTTCATTATTTATCTATGAATTTTTTTAGGTTGCTTCTAAGCTTAACATAAACATGGGAAAACCTGTTTCACTGGATGAGATATTTGAATATATTAAAAAGTAGAGAAAGAAAAAAGTGTTCAAGTCAATATCATATGTTAATTTGTGATTTTTAAAAAAGTTTTGAATTAATTTTTTGAAAACTTTTTTTATGTGTCAAAATTGTATCACTTGACACGGTTAATATGATATGACAAAATTAATGTGACATGATAGTGTTATGTGATAGGGTCTAAATTTAGTTCATATATTTATTTTTTTATTCAATTTATTAATCACAAATTTTGTAAAAATTAAATAATGTTATACTTTCCAAATAGGGACAATTTTTTTTTTATAAATCTTATACTGCTATTTTTATTAAAGCTAAATTTTTGTCAAATTTTGGAAATATTTTTAAACTAACTTTAAAATTTATATAAATTTATTTAATGTGAAACGAAACATAAATTGAGTAACCAAAACAATATGAAAAAAATGAAATTAATAAGTTGAACAGTATAATTTCTTAAAATTCATATTTTAACTTCACATACTTATTTATATGTTTATATATATGTAATATGATTTTTTAATTTTTGTCCCATTCAAATTTTTTTTTTTCAATTCAGTATAGATTTTAAAGTTATTTTTTTAGAAATATTTAATAAAAATGTTAATTTTAATAAAATTATCAATATAATATTTATATAAAAATAAAATTGGTCTCGATTTGAATGGTAACAACATTGCTCAACTTTTACAAAAATTAGGATTAATTTAGGATTCTGCCACGTGACCTTAACAATATCATATGGCACAACTTTGAGTGACACATGGCAAAAAAATTCAAAAAAAATCACAAATTGACATATGATATTAACTTTAATATTATTGTACTACCAAAAATACTAAATTGAATCACTTTTAAAAAAGTTAGTACCAAAATGAAAGGAAAAAAAAAATTGGAAGATCAACTTGACACTTTTCAACAAAAACAATGACAAAATGAATAATTAAACCTACTTTCTAAAAGCGATAAAAAGAAAGTTACATGTGAAAATAAAAACATAACAAATTTAACTTTTTCATCTATTTTGGAACATAATGCGATTGTTCAATTAGATGAGTCGCTTCTTTTATATTTAATGAATTACAAGTGAGAAATTTCATATTAATTCTTTAGAAAGTGATGAAAAAAAAATTCTTAAATATAAAATATTAAATAAGTAGATGAAATTAGAATAATTTATTTAAAATATAATTCATATCAAAGATTATCTTTTTTCTAATAAAAAACATATAAAAAGAAATAGCTAAAATTTTAATTTTAATTTAACTAATAATAGGTTAAAAAATTTGAATAAACGAAAGACAATGTTCATGATTTTTTTTTCATAATTAATTATGTTAAATTATGAGTTTATTTTATTATTTTAATAACGATGATTAAATATATAAATTTTAAATATATTATTTTTTTTCGAAAAAATATTAATCAAGATTCATGCTGATGACACCCTATAATATTACTAAATATATGGTTATTGTAAATTTTCAAAAAAACATTTTAGGTTTTATCATGTTGAAACAAGACCCCTTTCCGAAAATAAAAAACACCGTCAAAAGAGCTAATTAATGTCTACAAAACAATTAATATATTTTCACTGTTGTTTTATAAGCAAGATTCTTTTGTTGTTCCAGAGGATGCTTAAAGAAAATATGAAAAGAGAGGAGAAAATCTTATGTAATGTAATTTAAAAATTAACGTTTTGGACCCAACCTTGACCAAGAAGCCATTTATGAGAAAATTTTTGTTTGCCACAGAATAAAGATAAAAAAATAGAGATTTTTAATTTTCTGCTAGAGGTTTTTTGTACTATTTTTTTATTATTAATTTTTAATTTTGACATTTTAAAATATATTTAAAATGACAAGACAGTATTTTTTTATGTTAAGTAAAAAACAATATTAAACAATCTGAAGTGAGGATCATGTCATTGTATATAAATTCATCTCCCCTCACTTGGCTCCATCACCCTCTCCCCTCTCTTTCTTTCTCTCTATATCCCCTCTTTACAAAATAAGTTTCTCATACAAAAACAGATAAAAAGGAATTAGTGGCAGCATCAATGGAGTCTGAGAAGAATTTGATGTTGCCACTCTCTCATGAAGATTCTAAACAAAATGAAGAGAGACAGCGAAAAGTTTCAGCCATGACAAAAAAAGGAGTCTTCGTTGCTCTATCTTATATGGCCTCTTCTGGTTTGTGTTTCTTTTTCTTACCACTTTTAAACTAACTATATATTCTTCATTATTTACATTACTATCTACTATTTTTCACCGTATATTGCACAAATCTTTTACTTTTTTAACTGCGTTCTCATCGTCTGGGCATGTTCTTTGTTTCTAAAATAGCTGAACATGTGAGATGAGATGACAGAGAATGAAGATAATCATCATGTTCATGTTTGTTTTAGACTTTGTAATCTTTTCATGTTTTGAACGTGAAAAATATAAGTTATTCAAAATAGTTTCAGTTTCAAGTGACTCAGAATTCAAATTTCATAGGTTTTTATCTTGAGTTAAATTTGATAAATTCTATCAGTTGAACCTGTGGAGGACAATCTTATAAGGGTTTAATCTTTTTATTTTTATTTAATGTGATAGCCAGATAATTTTGACTAACTCTAAAACTCAACGTTTTTTATACACTTTATTCACATTGAGATGGTGTTTAATCTTTTCGATTTCTCTGTTCAACTAATACAAGTTCAAATTTTTTATTAGATTTTGTAGGATAGTTTTATATTCAGGTTAAATATGTTTTTGTCCCTTAATTTTTAATAAAAATTGAAATTAGTCCATTTTTTGAAACTTTAGACTAATTTAGTCTCTCATATTTAATAAATGGGTGAATTTAGTCATTTTAACCAAATTTTGTTAAGTTTATTTGACGTTTAAAATGTATTTCTAAGTAAACATCGAAACGAAAATAAGTTAAATGATGTAAACAACTCAAATACTATCATCAAATGCGTTTAAAACATAAAAAAAAAAAACTTAAAAAAATTTGGCTAAAAAGATTAAATACACTCATTTCAAAGTTGAGAAATTAAATTAGTCTAAAATTTCTAGGAGGGACTATTACCAATTTCCACCGAGAAGGAAACAAAAATATATTTAACCCTATATTTAACATTAAAAATATATTATATCTATATTTTGATTTTTTTAATATGTTTTAAATTTTTTAAAAATCATTGGTCATCTTAAAAATACAACAGATAATCACCATAGTAAAATTTATTAAAATAAAAATCTAAATTTCAAAATTAACATGTATATTTTTAAGAAGCAAATAATAAGTTGTTATTTTCTGAGGATCAAGTAAATATTAAAAATAATATATATTCACAACTAAATTTTGACATTTTTTTTATAACATGAACCTGAGATAATATTCTTTAAGTAATTTTAGAATATAAAAAAATAATAAAATAAGAAGATGAAAAATTATTTAAAAAATGTCATGTCAAATTGTAAAATTATCAAAATTTAATTATTAAAATATTATTTTCCAAATATTAACTCATTGAAATTAAGGTGGTGGGTGGGGACATATTTCATGTGAAACATTGTAGGATTGACAAATGAAGCAATGGTGGTAGTTGTTGTTATGAGTGAGAGGAATGAGGTCCATATCATGGTATCAGTGCTCCATTAAATAAAACTTACATGTGTCAACTTCAGGAACGTAAAATTGAAGCCATTATTGAATACACACTTCACTATATTAGAGATAAATTTGTTTCGAAGCCCAATGTTCCCACTAAGCTCAAATTATATATTTTTAATATCATCTCACTGCTCTGTCTCTGAACCCCAGAATAATTTGTTCTACTCTGATCAAATTTATTTATGTGATTGAATTTTAATTAGAATATTCAAATCAATTTTCAGTTTTCATTAATATTTTTAACATAAATTTTTAGAACTAATAAGTTAATTTTCTTTTCACTTCAGTTAAATTCATTTCATCTGAATTTTCTTAGTAAAATTCAAACCTACTGTAATTAATTTTTATATGGTTAAATATGTATTTTGTCTTTTAAATTTTAGTAAATTTTGGAATTAGTCTCTTTTCAAAATTTTATACTAATTTAGTCATTCATCTTTAGAAATGTATAAATTTAGTCATTCTTATCAAATTTTGTTAAATTTATTTGACATTTTAAACGCATTTTATGATAATATTTGAATTAACATTAAAGTGAAAATGTGTCAAACAATATAAACAATTCAAATACTATCATGAAATGCACTTAAAATGTTAGATAAACTTAATAAAATTTAATTAAAATAACTAAATTTATATATTCTTAAAAATGAAGAACTAAATTAGTCAAAATTTTTGAAAAGAGACTAATTCCAAATTTTAGTTGGGCTACGTAAAATTTATGTTTGATCCATTTTTATATTTTATGAAAATTTTCGGACGACGTGGGACCTATTACTTGGAATATATATAGTTTTGGCTTTTGTAAGGATGAAATGATTCTGAGGCAGTGCTACGCTGTGTTGGTTGTCAAGCGACCCAATTGCAGGTTCAGGTGTTTCTTTGTTGTCTCTTTTGACCAAGTTTTTCCATTCATTATATTTATTTTTCTTATTTCCTTTTTTTTATCTTTTTCTAAAAGCATAGTATAGAAACTCTTTTTAAACATGTCCTCTTACACAAATTATGACTTATGAAAAAGTACTTCCAAAAATATGTAACTTCAATTAAAAACCAATTCCCACGATAATTACTAAAAATATAATATATATTTGGCGTTGGTTAAAAGCGAATTTTAACAAGTTTACTAGTTAACAAATCATAAAATTACGACTACTGATTCCTTATCATTCTCGTGTATAAATTAATGTCAACTGAACATATGATAACTTAAACAAATATTAAAGATATAAATATTAACTTAAATAAATAATATAATAAATAAAGTAAGTGTTAGTTTTGTAAACATTAACTTAAATAAAATTAATTATTAAAATAAATAATATTATTGTTGACTTTCCTAATATTAATTTTATTCATTTTTAATATTGCTTTACGTTAATATAAGGTAAGTCGATATTAATATAATGTCACTGACACATAATCGACTAATAAGTGAGCTCAAATATTAACATCAACAATTGAATATTAATTTAATAAAGAATATATTTTGATTTTTTTTATAATATAAAGTAATATCTTTTAAATAATTTTAAAATATAAAAAAAAATAAAGAAATAAAAAAAAAAAAATGAAAAGTTACTTAATAAATACTACTTCTGGTTATAAAGAAAAAGTTGTTAACAAATCATTTTCCTGATCTAATACTAACACGATTACTTAACTTTTATTTATTATGTTAGCACAGACTTAGAGATAACTAAACTAATCTATTTTTTTTTAGTGAATAATCGACTTAAATGACAAAGACATTTTACATGATTTAAAAATAACTGATAAGAATGTTGTATTTTGGCCAGTGCTATTATTTATAAGTTAATTTAATGTTTTTATTGTGATGAATTATATTATTCAAACACAAGTACTCTTTCAACATACATGACAATATTAAAAGTTAATGTACTTGTTAGTGGAATGCATATATTTAACTTGCAGATATCACTATCCATTATTAATGATTTTTGGTATTTATATTTTTAGAATAAAGTGAGTAAAGTAAAATTAGTTGTAGGAAAAGAAATTAACCCTGGAATAAAATTAGAATTTTGCTGCATAGATATAATGTGCAATTGTAACGATTGGTTCTTCAACAGTTCTCTTGGTCATGTTCAACAAAGCAGCCCTCTCCTCTTACAATTTCCCATTCGCAAATGTCATCACACTTTCTCAGGTTGCTCTTTTTTCAAGACGATTTTTAACAATTTCTTTGAGTTTTTTTTTTTTATTATCTTGTTACTGTTAACCCTGTTGGTTTCAGATGGTTTTCGCATTTATGATTCTGTATGTGATGAAATCCTTGAAGATGATTTCTTTCACAACCAGTGAGTCGCTGAGCGGTTGTAGCAATTCAGCAGTATTTGTTTCCTTTAGGACATTGGCCCAAACACTTCCTCTTGCTTTAACTTATTTGCTTTTTATGGTAAGAAGTTTTTCAAAGTTTTGAAGCAGGAGTTTTTTTCAAGCATTGTTTATAGGGTTTGTGTTGTGATAATAGGTAGTGACAATGGAAGCAGTGCGAGGTATAAACATTCCGATGTACACGACCCTGAGGCGAACTGTAGTGGCCTTCACAATGGTTATGGAGTATTTTCTGTCAGGGCATATACATTCAAGAGTTGTTGTTGGAAGGTATGTCACAATGGTTAGGGTTCATAATTGAGGACGAAATGGGATAAAAATTGCTTTCTAATCTTTCATGTTAAAGCATTGTAAGATTTTCATTAAGTAATTCTTTTTGAGAAAGCCAAATATTTCTATCTTTTTTGTTTCAATGAATTTACATCCCAAAATCTTTTTTGTTGGTCCCAAATCCTTGATGTTAAGCATAAAACAATTTTGAACTTTCGGGGCCTACCACCTTTTATGTCATCCACATAAAAGAAGAAGTTCTCGTGCCTTCAATTATTGGATTCGAGCTTTGTTGGATCAACATGCAAACCAAATTTTGTTGTTGTTTAAAGCCTTACGCTTGGAGCATATATATTTCCTCTTCAAGCTCTCCATGAAGGAAAACAATATCTTTAGTTTTACTCTTATAAATTATTTCACATTGAACTTTTCTATTTTCTATTTTGTTGTCATGTCTTCAAAACTAGCTTATGCACTTTTCGCTATGAAAAATATTGTTTATTAGAACAATAACGATAGACCATGAACCTATGCACCAAGTTGGTCTCCGCGAAAGAGTGGTATGCTCTTTCACACTACAACACTCTATATCCAGTAACAATATTAATCTTTTTCTAAAGTGAAAAGATAAGACTAGTTGCAATCACATAACATACTTAGAATTTTGTGTTACTTTGCCTAACGAACTAAGGAATTTATCAGCGTTGGGATAATCATAGCTGGGGCTTTTGTTGCCGGCGCTCGCGACTTCACATTTGATTCTTATTCCTATTCAGTTGTATTCATAGAAAACATGTGTAAGGCAGTGTACCTTGCTTCTGTTTCTCGTCTTGGTAAGATTTCATCATTTTCTTCTTTTACCCAATTCTCTTTGTTATTTTACCAATTTCTTCATTGAATATTGACAAATTCACAATTTTTCATAGGTAAATCCAGCGGTCTTAACATTTTTGGCATTGTATGGTGCAACGGTAACATTTATTGATCTTGTTCTTTAATCTTCAATGCCTTTTTGTTCTTAGCATAACCATTGCTGTTTTCTCGATTCTTATTTTCTATTTAGTGGTGATTTGTGGACCAATTTTGTTTCTCTGGTCCTTACTCAGAGGAGACCTCCAAACAACATTAAATTTCCCATACTTCTTCTACCCTGGATTTCAGGTGCTTCTTTCTTTTCTCAACTTCCTCTACAAATTGAATTCTGATACTTCCATTACAAACTTCTTTGTAATCTGATTTTCATAGGTTTTTATTAGAACTACAGCTTGTGTTTGTGTCATGCATTTCCTGTTATTTAATGTCACTGTCATTATGTCTTTCTATGATAGTTTTTGGAGGCATTATATGAAATTTGAATCTGTGCAGGTTGTGATGCTTCTTTCTTGTGCTTTCACTTTCTTTATAAACTACATCGTAGTGTTGAATACAACTATCAACTCGGCACTTACACAGGCAATTTGTGGTAATTTAAAGGTCAGTCATGTGTAGTTTTGTCGTTGCCCATTTTCCATGCTTAAATTATGTATCAAAATTACCTTAAGATTTTTCTGTCTGCACAAATCGTTAGTTTAAACATGAAAATCATTTTTCTTTCTTTTCATAGCCATGGACTCTTGTTCTATCTCTGATGGGAGGTTGATTAATAAGAAAATTTGTTTTTAAAAATATTCACTGTTTAAGCATATGAGCTGTTTGTTTTTCTGCTTACACAAGCAGCATTAGTTCATAACAAGGTACACAAAATGTTTGATGTAATGCATGCATTGTAGATGCTATGTATATATATACCAATTTAGTTTTGAAAAATCCATATCGGTGCTTCTCATGATTCCTAAGTTTGGTGTTGTTTCCTGATCTGTACCTCTGGTCCAGGATGTTTTCACAAGTGGCCTTGGTTGGTTACTATTCGGAGGACTTCCATATGATTTGGTAAGAACAAATTCCTTTGGATTCTTGAATTTCTTTATCGGTGTCCCATTTCACTAAACTTTTTCTTCTTATGCTTTATTTGTTCACAGTTCAATATTCTTGGACAAGTTCTTGGCTTCTTGGGGTCTTGTTTGTATGCCTATTGTAAACTGCAAGGGAAATAAGGACGAACTTTCATAGTTTAACAGGGGTTGGCTAAATGGATAGAAAGATCAGAAAACCAGAAAGCATCGTATTGTGACCCCACAAGTTTTGTAGATTTTACATAGTGGAAAGGAAGAAAAGTCTATCAAACCATCTTGATAACGATTTACAGTATAAAGTGTTCTTGTCTGCAATAGTATACCTTAGGGAATGAAAATCGAAAATGAACTAAATGTACATTAGAAATTAGAATCAACACTTATTTATAATTACAATAGATTTACTCACCCACAAAGAACTATTAACACTATTTGAGCATTATAAGATAGAAAGAGTTGTATGTAATTGATGTGTGTGTTTTTCACCTTGACATTTGCAAGAACTCTTTAGCTAATAACTGATCTTTGCTTGATATTTCTCGTTAGAATGGAGTCTTCTATGCATTACTCGATGTATTTTTAATTAAGAGTTTGATATTGAAAGTCTTGATCTTGTATCGATTTTGTGCTTCTGACTTTTCTTGATAAGTGTTGGGAAAAATCTTAAGGTGATAGGTTTATGTATTCCCTCTTATATGGTGTTTAATTGTCTCATTTTTACTCAATATGGGACTTAGACTCATATTTGGATTTCCAACAGTTGTTGCGGGTTGTACAATTGTTCCATGGCGGAGGTCAGATAGGCCAAGTCACAATCCAAATGGATTTCTAGTAAGACAATTGGTGAGGGAGAGACCGTTGCATGTGATATCAATTGTCTTGTGACGGAGGTCAAGTGGGTCGAGACATAATCAAATTGTAGTATTTGAAGCTGTTACACTTTTAAATAAAAAATAGCTTTTGGTTTAGTAGTAAATGTTCGATCTTAATAATATGAAATCAGTTTATAAACATATTGAATATATAACATTAAATGTTGTTAAACATACGTAATATATTATTTTCATATAAAATTTATCTTATGACAGTAGGGTAAGGATATAAAAACTTTCTATACTTGGATTTTATTGTTGAATTTGATATTTGAAAAAACTTTCATGTAATATAGACCTTATAGAAACATTTGTGGTTACGTCTTGTTTACGCAAGATAAAGTTTTGAATATGCATAGCAAATATAAGAATGACGGGTGCGTTTATTTCCCCGTTTGGGAGCTCAAATCCCTGTTTATTATGCATGGTACCAAACGTTTGATATATTTTTTTATGTTTCATTTAGTCTAAAATATTGGTTAATTTCAAAGTAACTTCAAGATATTTTTCTATTCAACCATATTTTTCATTTAATTGAAAGAAATATACTTTTCTTAACTGAAATCCAAAAACACTAGTACAGATCATTTATAATTTAGTTAAGACTGATTTTAGTATTGTAGAGTCTAATTGTCCTTCGACCAACACAAAACACACATTGAAATACTCACATAATGATAATTTTAGTCATAGTATTTTTGTTATAATTAAAACTCTCATAAATAGTCCACTTGGATTAGACAGTCTAGACGAATTATATAGAGATTAGATAATCTAGATTCTCAACATTGTTTACATCAAAGATCTATTAAAATGTTTGCATTGCAAAGAATATTGAATTTTAGCAATAGGTGATTACATGCAAAAGAATAATTGGTAGTTTTAATCAAAAGTATATGTGTGGTCAAAAAATCAAGAGTGATCGTTTTGTTAAATAACACTGATTTTTACTCTGGTATGACTTGGTTTCAGAAAATAATAATGTAATTTATGAAGATGTTTGTAAATATTTAATTTATTAAAAGAATTTACATTTACATCACATGTAAAATTTACTATCGTGAACAACATTTACTTTTGTTGACAGAAATTAGCTAAAAAGAAAACAAACGATATTAAAAAAAGTATTATAAGTTGCATACAAAAATAAAGACACCTAGAAGAAGAAAAATATTAACCATAAAAAAAAATATTGATCTATTTAAGCATGGTTTCTCATGCGGAAGTTATATTCCTTTGTTAATGAAAATACACCACTTGGTAGCTTTTTTCTAGAGGTATTTTTTATTGGATAATTTCACCCTTCAATATATAATTAATATATTTTTTATTTAATAAAACAAATAATTGAGTAACTTTTTTAATTCAAAATAATTAAGTAATTTGTTTTTATAATAACGTCACATAATTTTATTAATATTATTCTTAAAAAACTAATAACTAACACACACACACACACATATATATATATATATATATATATATATAATTATATCAATTTTATATTTTTTAATTAATTAATCATAAAACAGTAAAATTATATAAATAATAAAATTACAAAAATTTTACAGTTATGTATATAATTAAATGATTTTCTTTCTAAAATTCAAGATTATATTGTTTTTTAATTCTATTTTCACAAAATTATATATATTTATATACACAATTTTCTTATTATATGTTTTTTATATTTTTTAATAATTTATTCATAAAACTAGTAAATTACACAATTATATATATATATATATATATATATATATATATATATATATAATATTATTTTCCTTTCAGTTATTTTCGCTATAAAATTGTTTTTTTTCCTTCCCTTCCTTCCGGTATCCAACTATCCATAGCTCTGCTGAAATTAGTGGAGTTCGATACATCGGTTTGGCCTTCCAGTCATAAACGCTTGCAGAGAAAACGTATAATCAAAAGAGAACAACAATACATTCTACAATTGACAACTAATCATGTCAACTCTCTTCTCAGCTGGAACCCTTTCCCCTCTACGCTCGTTATCCTCTACACTCAATTTTCATCCAAATGGGTTCCTTCCAATTCTCTCCAAATCCAGGTCACACTCCCTTATTGCCAACTCTTTGCTTTCTGATAAGTTTCCAACGGTGGCTGCCCCATCAACGGGACCTATTCCTCCGTCTCATCTCATCGAAGTGGTTAAAACTGCAGCAAATACTGGCGCTCAGGTTTTCCGATTTCCACTTTTGCATTGTTGTTTTCACTCACATTTGTTATTCTCTGCGGTTTGGTTGTGCATCGAGTTTAGGATTTCACGGTAACTCTCTGCGTGTTTAATTTATTTCCCTTTTTTAAAAAGGGGTCAATATTTCTTTTCGGACTCGATTTTCGAAATGCTAATATATTTCTGTGCAACTTGGATTGGATGAGACTCTCTCATTTTGATTTGCCTCTGTGCTGTCACTGTGTTGTTTGTAACTTGTAAAAATGTGATGCTGAACATCTATTTTGTTATTTAGATTGTTTTGTATGGAAGCTTTGCTTTAAGTTGAAGGCTTAATTTAGACGTCACATAATCACCTTTATTTATTAGTAGTAGCTAACCGGAAAAATGTAAACGGTGGTTGTGGATTATTCAAGTGACATGGACATGGTAAATGTTTATGCATTTGCTTGACTTTGACGTATTGTTGGTCAGAAATCTATAAATTGCAATGAGATATTGGGGATTTATGACAACGACAATGTTACAACAGCTGAACAGCAAAAGCCTTTTCCCACTAGGATTAAATTTTAATAATTCACACACATTCCATAAAAGCCAGGGCGTGATTAGGGCATTTAGTAAAGGCACAGATGGAGAAATACGGCTGATTTTTCCATTATGGTCAAAAGGATGATTGGTTAAAACTATGTTTACTTAGGTCCTCACAATTTTCAAAGTACTTTGCTATCATAGTAGTAGGCGATACTCCCATGACTAAAATAAGATATTTGATGAAACACATGGGCTAGGTTGCAACATATTTGACATGTTTCCATAAAATCTTTGCATGCATAGGAGACTCATGTTTGAACACAAAATGAGAAAGTAAGCACACATTGTAGAAAATGTTGAACTATTAGAGTTGCATTTTCATTGCTATAACTTGGACTAGATAACTTAAAATGATTAGTAAACTTGTTTTAAAGATAAAAATTTACTAATAAAACATCACTGTCCGTCCGCATGCTACTTTATTCCTCTGAAGGTAAGTCTTTGCCACTTTATTAGTTTATCATTATTGATTAGTTCATTAACCTAATCCTTAATAAAATTCTGATAAGATAATTTTGTTATGGTTCTTATTTATTCTATATCTTTTGTATTTACTAGGTAGCGAGTTTCTTTTGTAAGCAAAGTCAAATGATTGGTTAGTGAGCATTTCTTTCATATCTTAGTTTTGGGATACAAGTCCTTTTTAAACACTCTTGAAATATAATAGGTACTATATCTAGAAATGTGTAGATAGTGTATCTAGATACACCAGTTTTTTTTCTAAAAATTTGAAGTGTTTCAGTTAATTACAGAGCTTTTAGATTGTTTTTATAGTTAAATATGGTTTTGGCATACCACCTTCTTAATATGGATATTACACCTTATTTACAGGTTGTGATGGAAGCAGTCAATAAGCCTCGAAATATTACATATAAAGGATCAACTGACTTGGTGACCGAGTAAGGTCTCATTGTAACTATAATTGATGTTTACCTTACTATGTTCAAATCAATTTATTGAAACAAACAATGTGCTCTCCCCTCTAGTATCTCTCTTGTTGTTCTCATATAGTTGGATAACACAGAATTTGGGCAATCCTTTGAGTTGCCCAATACTTTTCTTTTCAAGCTTTGTTATATGATGCATATTTCATGGCCTTGATGTGCATTAAATTCTAATCTTTGAAATTCTAGGCCTATTTTAGTAACTATTAGGATATATAAAATAAATCTTAGATTATCCTTTATGACTAGTTTCCCTTTTTCCATTATCCCTTTGAGACTGTTTAGAATATTTCCTTGGATCATGATTTGTCTTCATATTTAGTTAATAAAGGTTAGTGCTCTAGTTTTTAAGAACATAGTATATATATATATATATATTACAATATTCGAGATTCTATTGTTCAAAATGTCTTTACTCTCTTATCTCCATCAATAGCTAAAAGACCATTATTTAAACATGATATTGTAGTACCCTCCTTCTTTACCCGCCTTGTCACTATTCCATAGTCAACTACCTAGTTCCCTAATTCAGATTTCTATTTTAGTTCATAGTTCTTCTAATTGGTTTTTGCTCTCCTCTCCTCAAACCTTCCCTTTACGCATCTGTGACCCCTTTTGATAGTCTCCTCTCTCACACATGGTTTAAACGCTAGATTGGTGGCCAAAGGGTACATGCAAATCTATGCTCTTAGTTATGACAACACCTTTCTCCCCCGCAATCAAGGTGAGTTCATTCATCATTTTCTTGCAACGATTGCTATCCATAATTGGCCATTTCGTTTGTCAGAAGAAATCTGGAGCAATCTCCTATGTTTGATGAGTCCAAATTGATTTGAAAAGTTAATTGATCTCTTTATGGCATCAAGCAATTTCCACAAGTTTGGTTTGAAAAGTTCAATTTTGTTTGCAAAATTTTGATTAATTAGATTATTCAATCTTCTACTGTCGCACTTCTACGATAAATGCATATGTTTGATTGTCTATAGTTGTTAAAGTATCATAAATAGAAAGACATTATTACATTGAAACCGTGTATTTCACTGACTACACATGTGCTTTATCTGTTTTAAGAAAATAGAATCACTAAAATAAATAGAATGGTATCCTCTAATAATAAAGAAATGATATGGGATTAAATAAAAAAATTCGTAATAATAAATATATAACCTAGATATTCTTGATTGTAAAATATTATAAAAAATTTGTGTTTTATTTTTATTATTATAACATTCTTTCTCAAGCTGGAACATATAAGTCATATGTGCTCAACTTGTTGCAAATATGATTGATAATTCATTCATTTTTGAGATTTGGTGAATATGCCTACCAACTATTCACCAGAGTTGACAAATGTAGTGGTGATGTCTCCTAAATCCAGATTTTCTACAATCTATCTCAATGTTTGGTCCTTTCATAATAGACAAGATTAAAGACAACGTAATGTTGCTTGGTTGTCCCATATGAGTGCCTTTGAGAATTTTCTTTAAAATTTAAGCTCTTTGAGGAGTTGCTTTAGCCTGTGAGCTTGGAAGTGACTAGTACCATCGCCGTACATTTTGCTTTTGCACTTGATCTTGCTACTACATTTTATTCTTTCAATTACCTCTAACAATAACACAATACCTTGAAATGGAGCATCTATTGCTTGGTGATCTTGCCTAGTCAACATTAGAATATCTGCATAGTAATTAGTGAATTCAGAATCTTATTTATTTCAACATATTTTTTAAGGTTATGGTTATTACAAATATTGATGATGAGAAAGTAATGTGTGATTGATATCAATGAAATGTTTTTTTATTTTTGAAGTTGGTATCATAGCTCCCAAACTCGGGAGCTCTGTTTCTGTTGTTTGTTTAATCATCTTCACCGCCATTATTCACCATCGTTGTTGAGGTTAGTGGTGGGAAAGAAAGCTGTTTAATTGCCTGTTTCTGTGAATAATGCCTTTCTTCATGGGAATTTAGAAGAAGTGTACATGAAGATTTTTCTCGGTTGAAAGCCACGATAGAAGGAATAAAGTATGTCTTTTAAAAAAGGCCTTATATGGTCTTAAACAATCTCCAAGAACATGATTTGGGAGATTTACAAAAGCAATGGTTTCCTTAGGATCTAAGCAAAGCCAAGGAGGTCATACTTTATTAATGAAACACTTTGTTACAAGTAAACTTACACTATTGTTAGTTTATGTGGATGACATGATTATTGAAGGAGATGATGAAATAGAGAAATTGACTTTAAAGGAAAAGTTGGCCGCCCAATTTGAAATGAAAGACTTGGAAAAACTTAAGTGTTATCTTCGAATAGTGGTTGGTTATTAAAAAAAAATGATTTTCATCTTCCAAAGGAAATATGTACTTGATCTCCTTAAAGAAATAGGTAAGCTGGGATGCAGAACCTCAAGAGTTCTTATTGATCAGAATCATAGAAGTGGCACTGAAGAGAGCTCTCCTCTAGAAAAAAAACCCAATATTAGAGATTGTTAGGAAAAGTTATTTAGTTATCATACAAAAGACCAAACATTTCTTCTGCAGTTAGTGTGATAAGTCAATTTATGTATGATATGAGAGAAAGACACATGCAAACAGTTGACACAATTCTTTAGCACTTGAAGTGAAGTCCAAGAAAGGGATTATTGTTCAAGAAAGAAGCACTTTGACCCTGAAGATATATACTAATGCAAATTGTGCAGGTTTTGTAATTGACAGAAAATGTACATATGGGTACGGTTCGTTTGTTGAAGAAAGTCTAGTGATCTGGAAAAGTAGGAAACTGGAAAGAGTCTCATTCTAGAGCATAAACTGAATTTCGAGCCCTTGCTCAAAGTGTGTGTGAAGTGCTCTAGATGAAGTTCATACTTGATGACCTTAAAATAAAGGTGTATATTCCTATGCAATTGTATTGTGATTACAAGTCAGTCATGAACATTGCCCAAAATCCAATCCAACATGATTGGACCAAACATATTGAAATTGACAGACACTTTATCAAAGATAATCTTGACAAAGGGTTAGTTGTTACAACTTATGTCTCTACAGGATTGTGTACATTTTCACTAAAAGGGCTTTTTTAGGGTAGATTCTTGGATCTTGTAGGCAAGTTGGGAATGATTTTACCAACTTAAGGGAGAGTGATGTAAATAATATATATTAGGATAAGAAGTATTCTCAATATCTCCTTAGTAATTAGGTTAAATATCTTTAGAATCTTCCTATTCATTTCAGCATATTATTATTTCCTTTTTTAAAAGTTTTGATTACTACAAATATAGATGATGAGAATGTAATTGATGTATTTATTTTCTTGCATAGTTCAAGTATATATATATATATATATATATATATATATATATATATGTATGTGTATATAAGAGATACTGAGTGCTTTTTATCTCAAGCATTCACGAAAATCCACTCATCAACTAAATTTTCTAGCCATTGATGCTGCTGATGCTGGAAATTCTTTTGGCAACTTTTCTAGCAAAGCCACTACCATTAGAATCAAATCTGCTGTCGGCTGATCTACCCGTCCCCTAAGAGCTGAGGACCATTGAGTTAAGATGTCCTCCCTAGTTCCTGACCACTCACAAGTCTTAATAGTGTTCGCATCCGCCTGTATCGTCCCGATTTGTTTTTGGTTTATCATTTTATTGTCATAATTTTCTTTATCCATGGTTCGTAGAAACTAACACAAAAAAATGGCATGATGGTATTGCATTTAGCAAGAGATGACAATTTTACAGACCTTAAGGAACCTTACATTAAATAAGTGAAATGCGTTGTGTAAATACCGCCTCAATTGAGATGTAGATTTACCCATAAAATTTGTGGGGGTTCGGTTCTGGTGTACGTATTATATTAGACACCATTCTCCACATCCACATCTGTATAAATTTAATTATTTAATTAGTATTTCCAGTATATATATATATATATATATATATATATATATATATTTATATTATTTTTATAAAACATATTTAAATA
>Ga0214543_1005287_pt1 | contig 23885 bp, 14 predicted proteins | sample CNSS2metaG_FD_160094 | JGI IMG/M metagenome (GOLD analysis project Ga0214543, IMG submission 160094) | Root nodule microbial communities from cowpea collected in UCLA plant growth center, Los Angeles, California, USA - CNSS2 | ecosystem: Host-associated > Plants > Roots > Nodule | place: USA... | reverse complement strand
TTGTTATTTTTTTTTTTTTTTTTTTGTTAAGTTCCTTTAGTTACATATTTATCTTGTTTTAGTTAAAATCTGAAACATATTTTCCTGAAAAAATCTAAATTAAATAAATAAAAAAATATTATTAAAATATTAATATATTGATTTTGAATAAGTTATCTTTTTATCAATTAGTTTTAAAAAAAATCAACTTATTTGTAAATTGTTATTCAACATTATTTAAATTGTGGATTATTTAAATTTTATTTAAAATTTATGAATGTTATGTATTGTATTTGATTTGAATTTATGATTAAAATATGTTATTAAATGTATTTTTTTATTTTTTTGTAAATAATTCCGAGTATTCGTGAATATCCGTAGATATTAAAAACTTATGTAGGTACCCGCATAACGGATATCTGACAGATATGGGTACGGATACGAAACGAATATTTATTTAGCAAGTAAGGTACGGGGCTACTACTCATACTCGTCCCATTAACATACCTAATTATGGTATATGGTTTAAGTGTTTGGGGCTTATGATGTATGATTAGGGGTTATAGGTAGGTGTTATGGGTTATGGGTTATTGTTATGTGTTAGGTGTTAGGGTTTAGGTGTTATGGTTAATGTTTGATGGTTTATGATTTAATGTTTAGGGTTTATGGTCTAAAATTTATAGTCTATGATTTAGTTTCTAGGATTTAGGATATATGATTTAGGCTTTGTTCCGATGGGGGAGTGGATATGGGAGAGTTTAGGAAGATGGATTTGCATAGATCTGGGTGGATGGATTTTTGTGTTATTTTGAGTGGATTTAGAGAGTGAAGTGAGTGAATTTGTAAATAAATTTTATAAAAGTTAGTGAGAGATTTGATTAATGTGATAGATAAAATTAATTGTTAAAATAGATACATTTATTAAGTTACCATAATACCCTTGTATAAAAAGAGATGATTTTTTTTAATTAATGTTATTAAAATAATTCCTAAATTTCAACAAAAATTTCTCATGTTCCTTGTGCTTCGTCCCTGTTCAGTACCTTTACAGCTATAGTCTGAACACAAAATTCTTTACATGAGATTTTCATAACCTTGTGAAAAGCTCTAAGCATTATTAGATAATAAAATACAAGGCATATTTGTTCAACACTTTTTGTGTATCCTTTGTAAACATTCTCGAATCCACCTTCATCGATCAGGCTTTCATAACTGAAGTTATTTATTGCTTCAACAAGCTGTGCATATGTGAATACTTTGAAATCATTTTTGACACTTCCAAATTTTCTTATCCCTGCGTCTATTTGTCTGTGCTTGCTGTTGCCTGCAATATCAGATCACCCAGATATTATAAAATTATCCATTCACATACAATCAAATTATCCAGCGTAAAAAAAACTCACTCCGACGAAGAAACCAACAGCTTTGGCCGACCACCTTCACCAGTTGTGGAGACACACAACTCCTTCGGCAACTCCGACGACCTGCAAGCAACTCATTCACTTGCAAAAAAAAACATAATGTGAAAAAAACAAAATACCCAACGACATTGGTGTCGTAACCGATGTCATTCCCTTCATAACCAAGGCACCAGTTACGTAACTGGTGCCATCCACTCAACACACACTTGCAGCACCGATGCATATCACCACCCCACCACCTCGTGCAACCACAACCACCCCTTCTTCATCCTCTTCCTCGCCCACTGCACCCAACCACCTCATCTTCTCCCCCCTCCATGGACTCAACAATCACACACACACACACACACACACACACACCATAACTCACCTCTCAAAACACCGCTACGAGACGGGCCACCATTCACAATCACACTGCTTTACTTGCATGGAAATGAGAGTAAAGGGGCAATTTCGTCATCTACCTAAACATTATGCACTATCTTTGCAATTTTGAGGGGATGGATTAATCCATCCACCCCCTAAATACACTCTCCCATATCCGTTCAAATGATCGAAAACGAACGCGCTATATCACCAAAATCTGCTCTCTCAAATCTGGTTGCATAGTGCAATTCACGCAAACGAAAATTGTGTTATGGTTTAGGGTTCAGCTCCACTTTTGTTTTCTTGAGTTTTGTCTCGAACTTTTTTTATCACATCATTGGAGTGTCTAATGGGATGGGATTTAGAGAGTAGTGTTCTTCAAGCAGAAAATGATCGTTGAATATGACAACGACTTCTTTGATGAAGGTTTCAACACTGGAGTTGAAATCGAAATCCATTGTTATTTGATGAATTCAGAAGAGATGGTGTAAATAATATCAATTTTTAATATATTTTCATTTTTTATGTTTTGTTGATTTACTATTAACACTCTTAAAAACAAGAAAATTATTTTTTTACAAAATGGTAAAATGGTCAATGTTTTTGAATTTTGAATACTTTAGAGTCAATTTTCTTGTGGATTAATAACATAATTTAAGGATCATTAATGTGTCCAAACTCTGGTGGAAACTTTATCATTTCCTATTTGATGCATTATAGTTGATTTAAAGATTTTTTCAAACTGATTTAGGTCAAAAGAATATATATTTAATATGTCAAGTAATTGCGTGTAATTTTTTCTAATTATGTAGATGAAGCTCAGAGTAATACAATAAATTATTTAAAAAGCCAGATACATATGTAGAATTGTATTCGACTTATATTCGTAACACTTAGGTTCTGTTCATATTAGGAGAATTAATGTTCAAGAAGACCGATTGATGAGTGAGTACCTCGTTCATTTGAAGGGATTTGTGCGTGAATGTGAGCACAAATATGCGTGATATCGAAAATTTACAATCCACTCACTCACCAAGAGATTGGCAGGTAAACAATATAGTATTTTTATAATTTTACAAAAATAACCCTATCATATGTGGTGGGGAATGACGTGAGTGAAAGATTCTATCATAGCAAAGTTGAAACGGATCCAGGACAGGACTTAAGAGAAGGGATCTGATCCCACATCATTTGTTTTTTTTTTCAATTTTAATGGTTAAAAAATATTAACAAAATAAATTTACTCATACAAATATCAAATTATATTACTTATTACATAAAGGGCAAAATGATAATCTAATCAATACTTATTAAAACATATTTTTTAATTTATCACATCAATCAAATTTCTCACCAACTTTTATAAAATTTATTTTCAAATCTACTCATAATCATTTCTAAATCACCTAAAAGAAATAACACATAATTTACTTTCAAATCCACTCAAACCCATTCACACTCTCTCTCTCTCAAATCCTCTCCCTCAAGTGAACACATCATTAAAGATTTGAAATTTAATTTAAATGAAACAAGGAAGCAAATGTCAACAACTTATGAAGAATCCCATGGAATCCTATTTATCATAACTTGTTGGGTAATTTATGTGAATATAATTATGTAATTGCAATTAAGCTCATTAAGGACCCTCCTGCAAAGGCTTTTGTGAGTCAATATTGGTGGGTCATATTCCAACATACTCTTTGAGAAAGCAATGTTTACTCAATCTGGGTGACAAAATTTGACTCTTCTTCCCTTTTCCTCTTTCTTCTTTGATATTCTTGTCCATCCCTAACTTAACTGTCTATCTTGGCTCATGTATTTCATATATTCAAAATTCACATGAAACAATATTTGTGGTTTATAAAAATATAAATTACTCAAATGAATAAATAAGAAATCCCTTAGAATGTTAAAAAAACATTCATAATTTTAAAAAGAAATTATATCGTTAATCTACTTGTATTATTATGTGACTGAATATATCATTTTAAGGACCTAACTAACTTTAAAAAAGAATTACGAAAACGGATCCAAATAAAAATCAAACTAAATTTAATTAAAAATTTATAATTAATCTAAGGTGAATAAAAATTTAGGGTGACACCCTATTAAATTTTTTAGACTTAATTAAGATTAATTAATTAATTTGGGGATAATTTGTCAACATTGAGTATAGTAGGTACACAGGTGGCATGCTGGTTCTATTTCAAATATTCAATTCAGCGACTTGGCCTGAAGACCACAGAGTCTATTTGGCTCCATCCACACTTTTCACCAATCCATATCATAACCATCCAACGGCGCAGAATCTTAGAAGGTGATTGCAGCGTTGCACCCGAACGCACCAGAAAGCTACCCGTCTCCCTTATCCTGCGCACACCGCCCCTGCCACTGTAACCACAATGGCCGAAGAGCCCGAAACTAACCCACCACCGCCGGACCCTCCAATTCCCTCTGCACCGGAGGTTGAGGTGGAAACGGCTCCGCCGGCTGCAGCAACTGCATCGCAGCCGAGCATCGAGATCGCCGCCCCTCCGGCGTTAGCTCCGAAGCGGCAACGCCGTCCGAGCGTCCGTCTAGGAGAGATCGGCGACCAACGCGCCGCCTTACATGGCCACGACTCGCACACACGCCGCCCGAGCATGCCGCCATGGAGCTGGCGGACTCCGAAGGAATCTTCCAGAACTTCGAAGGCGCGCTCCGTCACGAACCTCGCGAACGGCGGCGAAGAGTTCGGAAGCACCAACAACCGTAGGGGAAAGGCGAAGCGAGGAGGACCAACGGCGAAGCGGTTGAGATCAAACTGGACTCCGAGAGCAACGGTGGACGAGAACGGTGAGGAAGAAGGTTTTAGGGATTTCGAACATGAACTCGAACAGGACCAGAGCCCGGTGCACTCGGTGGAAGATAACGGTGTGGATTATTGGCACGCGGATCGGAGCGAGGATCCGAGAGTTAGGGTTTCGGAAAACGACGGCGTTGAATCGGAATCGCGGGAACGGAGGAAGAGCGACGGAGTTAGGTCTTGGCTTTTCGAGTTAGGTCTGAGTAGGTATGCGCCTATGTTTGAGATCCATGAGGTTGATGATGAGTTGCTTCCTATGTTGACATTGGAGGATCTCAAAGATATGGGAATCAACGCTGTCGGGTCCAGAAGGAAAATGTACAATGCAATCCAGAAGCTGAGGAAGTGCTTTCCGTGATCGTGGTATAATGGGATCAAGATGAGTTCATGTATGTATCTTTGTATGTATTATGTATGTGTAGCTTTTCATAGTTTCTTTGCTCTGGTTTTAAGTTGTGGATAGAAAATGCACGTATGTATAAGGAATTTTTTGTTTATCTATGGTGAATGAACAATAGGGGGTTAGTGACTGTTATTGTCTCTTTTCTTTGTTGAAACTTCTTGTTTGCCCTGTTTTCTTTCCCATTTTTTTCTGAGTGACTTTGTTGCCATTATTGAAATATCTGTTTATCTGATCCCATGGTTTCTTTAACATGGGAGAATAATGAATCTGATGCATGGCCACTTAATCAATGCACCACACATATGGTCAGTGTAGGTTTTGCTCTTTTGTTCAAAGATTGTTCATAGGTTATTTTGAAGAGTAATGTGCAATTTAATGCTCCTGAGGAGTTGAAGAGTGAGGTGGTTTTTTGAAATGGAATTATTATGGAATCATGATTTGAGAAATACTTAAAATGTCATTAAGTTGCCCCACAATATGATAACGATCTCTTGATTACACTTCTATTTTTCCATCAAAGTATTCTCTTTTAGAGTAAGATTTCATGCTGTTACTGTACTTGCCCCCGCTGTTATGAAATAAATTACTTGTTCATTTTCTTTACTTTAAGCCATGCACTGTGAAGTGATTGTGCACTACTAAATTGACTTATATTCTTTATGTAGCCTGACTTGTTTGATTCTTCCATCTCTTGTTCCCCATAGACTCAATAGTTATGTTGATAAACTGCAACCTTAGGCATATCCTCCTCCAGTAAAATTCGTATGTCTGTAAAATATAAGATTAACCTAAGCTACTCTATATGTATGCTAACTATGATGCTGCAGAAGAGGTGATCTTTTTTACCTTTTTATGAAATAAGGAACACAAGGTGAGATATGATATTGTACCTACAGTTTGTAATGATAAGATTGATCCTCAGATAATTGTGTTAATGTTTATATTCTGCAAAGTAATTTGTAAATAGTCATAACTTATGGTGGTTGTGGAGGCATCTTTTTTTCTTTGTCATTGTATACTTTGTAATTTTGCATTCTTATGTAAAAATGACATAATGGATGGTATATTGTCTATATGTTATGATCATGATCAATATCCCAACTACTTGATCCTTATCGTAACTACATTTTACAATGCGACACTTCGCTGGTTTGTGTTTGTAATGATTCAATGAGTTGGGTTATAGGTGAAGTGACTGCCACAGTTTGCTTGAGTGGAAAGTCTGAATAGTAGGATCTCTTGTGGAAAAATTATAGCCACAGTTTACTTAATACAGGAATTCTAGAACAGTAATTTACTACGATGCCACTTCAGTTGGCTTCAATCAGATATTGGTAATGAAAAGCAGGTGAGATAAGCTGGAAAATGGTTTATAGTGATTAGATTTGATCCTTCTTTTGCATAGATTGGTATCATTTGAGCTACTTTTAACTTTAAACTGGCCAATGTGCTTGTGAAGCTAATCATGGTTTCAAACATAACTTTTTGAATTAAGGGTATGTCCTCCTCATATTGCTTTAAATGCATTGCACTATATAATAAAACGTTTTGTCACCGAAGAAATCCGTATTCTATTTGATTGATTTAAAATGTTCCTCCGTGCAAACAAGTTAAGAATCTATTCAGTTTGATTGATTTGTGATGTCTGGTTAAGGTTTACCATTTGTTCTCTTGATTGTTGTTAGAGGTTCCTCTCGATTGCTTGCGTGGTACTCTGTCTCTAATATCCTTTAAGTCACAACCACTCTTGCGAGAGAATGGAAGTATGTTATCTTTTCTCCCAACTAGAGGGCTTCAATTCACATCACCCATGAAATTTTTGAAATAATGCGATCGATGAAATTCACTTTCAGAGACCCATTTAAAAACTTGTTTTTCAAAAACTAATATGGAAGTTGTACACAGCTTCAAAAATCAATTAAAGTTGTCCACATAATGGGCCTCCCAAACTAGTACAAATTAGTCTTTAGGCACGCTGGCCCAAACAAACCAGCAAATTCTTCCTACACTTCCTTATTTTCGTTCTGCACCCCAATGAATATAACTTACTCTAGCTATTATAGATTGTTTTCATCGATGTTCTAGAGTCACTCACATGTTCCTCCTCTACCATAGGGACTAAAGACTAACATGTTAAAAAAAGATATGACTTTTTTTTTTTAGACTTCTCGAAGCCCATGTTTACTCTAACTTCAGGCCCAATAGGTTGTAAGCTATAGTAGACACAATATACTGTCGACCAAAGAAATTAATCAAAAGTGAAAATTTATATAAATATAGTCTCAAAACGGATACAGATAAAAATGCATGAAAATAATATAAACTGATAACTATAGAAATAGTAGTATTTATTTGTTATATTACTTTTTTGCATGCACATCCTACTCGAAGTCAAATTCTTAAAAAACATTATCGTTAAGATTACAAGAGATAAAAATAAAAATTGCTGTCTAGATCTTGTTAAGTTCATTTCAGTATTTACAACAACTTCTAAAACTAAAACTTGATAAATTTCTTCCTATTAAAAATAAATGAAAAATTGTACTTTGTTTAATTTATATTGTTAGGGCTTAATTTTTTTCATTCAGGATTCAAGTCCTGAATTTTTTAGTGAAAGGATTTCTACACATATTTTCTTCTTGAATAACTGTGTCTTATTTCACCTTTTTACAGGTCTAATGAACTTTCATGCCGATTCTATATTTCTTCGTAATAATATTTTAACGAAAGATTTTTGCTTCCATTAATATATTTAATAATACCAAACTTGTCTCTATCAACGTTGGATATAATGTCGATATTTTCAAAAATTATTTTCAATTCATTAAAATAAATTGAGCAACTAAAATTTAAATGTACGTGTTTTTTTATTACTGTATATATTGATAATTTTTTTTATTAATCAAATAAATTTTTCTCAAGTTTTTTAATCGTTAAAAACACCCATACAATGCATACTTTTTTTTTCAATTTTATGTACGGTCCTGGCTTCGTACTAACAATTGAAAGACATGCTCCTAAAAGAAAAAAAAATAAAAATTCATCATTATCTAAAACTAAGCTTAAAATTTGTCAAGTATAGTTTTGTTAAAGGAAATGTACTCCTGCAATCAGTGATATATACATCATGTATTTCTAATTATAATAATTAACATATGATATTACTTATGCACAAAACAAAATGATATAGTTGCTCATAATATTGGTGGTGTATATACTTGTAGCTCGAGAAAAACTACAGAGTTTTTTTTATATAAATTTTAGATACAATATTATATTATATTTAATCAGAATTATTAAGAACCATAATAATAATTTAAGTTACACTTTTTATTTTTCATTTTTTTCTATAAGCAGAATAAAGTATATATAAATGAGAATAAAGAGAGGAATTGGGTTAGTGGATAAAATTAGATTGAGTTTTGTGCTTGGAAAATACATTTGATGGCAATTCCTCACCCACCCCGTCCAACATGGGAATACAATTTAGGGTAATTCTACCCACCCCAACCAAAACCCTAATGGAATATATATGTGACCTTTCCACAATCTCCATGTCAATTAAGAAATATATAGAAGGGGAAGAAAAATCAAAATAAATAATAATCAAAAGCCATTAGAATAGAAAATTAAATCGAGAAAAAAAAATTACTAAAAAAAAGGGTTTAGAAGTTTAGATAAGTTAACAAGAGAATACAATTAAGAGCATGGAAGTTACTTGTTCTTAAGCAGTGGTTCTACCATAATGAAGAACCATGACATGATCCGAGGTTGAGGAATCCGAAAGCAAAGGTGTTGTGGTGGTGTCTCTGGGACTCCAAATGTTGTCTCTCACATGCTGCAACGTTAAGAAAGGTAAAAGTTGCTGCCCTCTGCATCTTATCTCTATCTGCAACAGTGATTCGTTCATTGCACATTTATTAATATTACTGTTATTATCATTCTCCATTATCATCTTTCACACACACACCACATCACGTGCCTACACAGTCATGTTATACATCCACCACCACAACAAAACAAGAAATACACAGTACATGCTTAAACTCATCATCACAACTTTTCATCTAGTGCGTTATTATAAGAAATTATAGTTCTTGTAATCTTCATTTTCCATTTTTCCAAATTTCATTACCTTTTTTTTTTTTATGTTCTTTACTTTGATATACTATAAACCATCATTAGGTTTACGCGACGCCTCGCTTTAGTTTGCTTTCAAGTAAAGACTCCACTGTTTAAATTATATATACAAAATATGTGAAATGCTCATAATTTTCTTCATGTAATGACATGTTTAGAGAAATGATAAAGAGAAAATTTTTCTTAATTATTTGGTTAGACACCGGTATTTTGACACCATTTATTTTTACTATCATGTTAAGACTATTTTACTTTTATATAAATTGTCAAATGGTCGTCAAATAGTGTTAAACAACATTTTTCCTATTTGGTTATGCAAAAAAAAATAACTATAATCATATTAAGACACTGGTATTTGACATTATCTCTCGTTATTATTCACTTTTTCTATCTTCTAAAAATATAAAAGTTAACTTTTATTAAGACTATCGAATGTTTTTTCATTATATTAAGGAGTTGTTGCATGAAACTAAAAATGAAATTATAGTGAGAAAAAAGAAGAAGAATATGAAATCAGTATGAAGTCATGGTTTGTGAGTGGCTTACGTCTAGGGCCTACTAAGGAAGGCATAAGATCTTTGTAACTTCTACTTTACGCATAAGATTGATCCACACACATCTCCACTTTGGTATTTGAATTTAATGTTTGAGAAAAAGTATTTTTGTTTAAGGCAAGAGATTCCTAAATCCTTAAGCATGCACGCATATTTGGGTCAGCGGGCAATCGTGGAAATGCCCACCCAACCCACCATCTCAAAAACTGCCCTCTCTTTAATCATTATGGGGGCCCATTCACACTTTCTTCTCAACCCATAATCATCATCTCTTAGACTTCATTCTTTTCTTTTTTCTATCACTAATCACTTCTTCTTCTTCTTCTTATTATTATTATAATAAACACCATAACGTACTATATATATTATATCATGCAAATGCAACGCTGGATCCATCAACCACGGCTATAATCTTTTATTCTCTTCAAAATTTTCCTCCTTTCAAGAGACCTAATCACGCGTTTATATTACTAAATTTTTTCCATGCTCATCATGCACGTCTCCATCACGTTGCGCCACCCAAACCCTAATGCATGCCACCGTCAACATTACTACTACATTTCATTTTTCATGTCTCATCTACATAAAAAAAAAAAACTACATGTCCTTTATTTAATGTCGTACCACATGTTTGAACTCGACAAAGTATGTTAATTAATAAACAAGTGATTAAAGTGGCGTGTTTTTTTTCAGTCAGCAACTTTTGTTGTTTTAAAGTGAGTTTTTTTGATGGTGAATTGGGGAGTTGTTGTTATTATTAGAGTGTTTATACTGTGGTTGGTGGAAGATGCTGCGTACACACATAATGCGATTCTTTCTTTTGGTTCCATTCCATGAGAGTGCAGCACTTGACAGTTTGATGGAGCTTTTAAGCCAAATATTCCGTAGAAAAGGAGAGAGAAACAGAGAAAGAGAGAGAGAGCAAATGAAAATGGGAAGGGCCTACACTTTTGAAGCGAAAGCGTGACGAAAGAGAAGAGAGAGAGAGAGAGAGAGAGAGAGAAAATTGAAGGCATGCAGATAGGTATTGAGTGGTGAGAATGACAGGGTCCACGTGTGATTTTGGAAACCCTAGGATATGATGTTTGAGTTAAATTAAGAACAAATATCTGCTAACCTTTTTGTATCACTAGTGCTGTCAACTAAGTAGGCCAAGATAAAGATATATATATATCCAACTTTAACATTATGTGTTTTTACATCTTAAAGTCAATGCACTCTTTATAAATTGCAAAAGCAACAAGGAAAAGGGAAAAAAACAAATAATAAACCCAGGGCTACACACCTTCCACAATCAAACACACATCTTTTTTGCTTTCTTCCACTCATTATTGCCTTGACTCTCTCTATTCTCTATTATTCATATCCATCTTCATTCTATTTTCTATTAAACCTATGCAAACTATATTACCACTATCTATAACTTTTCCAGAATTTACGATCTCAGAAACTCATATTTATACATGTAACACACTCATTATAAACCTAATCATTAGGTCTTTAGTTCCAAACAAAAATGATGTGTGAATTATATATATATGTGTGTCTGGTTTTCGGTTCCGGGCGGCATGGGAAACTACATGCAAACCAGCTACCATGTTCTTCTATATTTTTTATGATGTCTGGTATATATACAACTGAGGAGTCTTAGGTTGACTTCTCATAACAAACAAAAAACAACATCAAGGCAAAAACAAATTCTAAACCAGCAGCCAGAGGAGTTATGTTGAGTGCGTCACACATTCTAATTAACTATATATATGACAAACTTATTATAGATTAATCTAATGATAATAACCAGCACGTATAAACTTTCTGCTCACGCAACTCATTCTCAGAATAATCTTCTCCTTATATCAAAAACTAAATTTTGATAGATATATAGTAGGTTTTTCCAGCCGAAAATAATTTAAAAAAAAAAAGGTAAGTCAGTATTAAAATAAATATATCTGAAACATGTGCCAATATATATAAGCAATATTCAGAGAGATGACAAATAAATATTTTTTTTAGTAAGTAGTAGTCCTCAAATACAGGGTTTTTAAAATAAACAAATCCCATATTTTGGAATAAACAAATCCCATATACAACTCAATGACACCTCCCTGCATCAACTTATAGTTTTTTTTTTATTAAGAAAAACAAAATCCTAACCATATATTTAAATTACTTTATTTCAATATAAGATTAATTACTTAATATAATCATAGTCAAAGTTAATTCCTTCACGATAATATATTCTCATTTATATATTTATATATATTATTCCTTTCTCATCCTTAATATATAAAGATCATGCAGCATGCATATATATATATATATATATATATATATATATATGTATGTATATATTATAATATAATATAAAAAAAAACAACGAGGAGAGTTGACCGAAAAGTAAGTTGCATGAAAATCTGACGAACAATGGAATGTCGATTTTATGTATTCTGCAATCTCGCATGGCTTATTTTTTAGACAATCTGGTAATGCATACCATGAACGTATACGAGATTTTGCGTGCTAGACTACAAATTAAATTAAACAAATGGGTTTGTGAATGAAAGTTGTGATGCATGTTCCATACATTTGACACTGATGCTTCTGTTTTTTTGTGTCAGTTTGGCATGAAAAGTCTAAGACCATTATTCTATTCCAAAACATGTTCCTTGGCTTTTGTTGTTTAGTGGATAATACTTCTGTTGTTGCAAATACAGACAAAACTGGTATTCAACACAACGAAAACCTAAACATAATATATGAACATTGATATTTTCTACTCTTAATCCACTCATTATTTTCAAAAATTTATATTTCCTTCTAAATTTCATTTCCTGGCAACCTAAACTCCATGTACATGCGATTATATTAAACTTAAACGAAAAAATTCTTATGAAAATTTGGTCTTTGTAGAAAAATAAATATCAAAGCAGATACTACATAGAGATTGTTTTTTTTGAACACCAAAATTCCTATATTTTAAAAGTAAATAAATTATCAATTTATAGTTACAAGTTATTTATAGAAACATGTTTAGAAAAGCTTATCTTTAACAAAAAACTGAAGTTCTTCTATTGAATTTTAAGAGAACAAAAAAACGTTTTTGACCCCAAAAATCAGCCAATTCGATAACATAGCAAAGATCAAATGCGATAAACATTGAGATTGAAAACACTTCCCGAAAACTATTGTTGGTAGCTAGAATAAGAGACGATTTAATACCTAAAATGCCTTAAATCTTCGTGATAGGGAAAAAAAGGTTAACATTTAAAAAACAGCAAAGCTTTAACAATTCAAGTCACTGAACGAACAGTAACTATCCCTAATAAAAGTTTCTGAATATTTTTCTCGTTGCCGAAGCAACAATAACTTCAGATGTACAACGAGATAACCAAAAAAAAAAATTCAAAAATAATTAAAAAGAGGAAAAGCAATCGAAGCTCCTTTACTAATTTTTGTAATGATTCAGTGTTAAAAAAATCAACTGGTTTAAAAATGTTTCCATGATGCTAAAACTGAGTATGGTATCATGGACTGAGTGCAAATGATAAATGAGTGGGGTGAGCACCTAATCATTGTATATATAAATAGATCTCAATTTTTCTCCTAGGTGATTGAGATCTAGTAATTTTAAGGGCATGCATGAATATTATTATGATGTAGATTTATGCGTTGCTTCGTTTTCTCTAAGGATTCAAACCTTTTTTTAGCAATTATTAGGCAACAAGTAGTAGTGGTGTTCGATGATGAAGTGTGCATGAAGTATTATAAAGTTCTGGGTCGACACACTATAATGCGCACATTCTAATAATATCACTCAATGCATATATAGCCTCGTGCACATGTTTCATTATGATCGTAGATCATAAGTATCTCAAAGTACACCAAATTTTTCAACCCAATTCAATACTACTTCTCTACACTCTATCATTAACTTTCCACCCAAACTTAACGTGCACAATCTCAACAACTAGGGTTATACATATAAATATATATAAGTATATAAACCTATTTTTTCTGTATAAGCCCTGACAGATTATGCAGAATAGTTTCCCAAATAAACTATACTCATTATTCTTAATCCTGCTTAGTACATATAAATGACCATTTCTTATCCAAGCTTAGTACATATCTTTTATCTACACCATAAACATATTATACTCGTATCAAGTTTAAATCTTAATCTGGTTTAGGTTCCTGGAAACATTTCAATGTTTTTTAAACAAGTTTCTCCCTCTTTCTGCACTCATATGTGTGGTGTAGACCATTTAAAGTTACTTTCATGCAAATCAGTGGTAAGTCACTGAAATCATAAACTACTCGAGCATACGCGCGGGTGATTATTACGATGAAACTGGGTATATAGAGTATTCTAATCTGCAGAAACAGTGAAGTCATTGGTTCCATGAAACTGACTTTTGGCTTGAAAGAAAATATATATTATTATTTTTTCGCGTGAAGTGATTAATTAGTAATTATGATATATCTTTAATTAAGGTTCTCCTTTTGAACAGTTGCGGTACACCTAACTAATAATACCCCAATTCCCACCACCAAACACAACACAAAAATAGAAGGTTCTTGGGATCCTATGTGGAAGCCTCTGATATATATATGTAGTTATAATGTGTTGGTGGGATAGACAAAAAACACCATGATTCTGATCAAGTCATGTTTACACCATGACACAGAATGAGTATGAAATGTAATGAAAACGGAAATGCAAGACCAGTTTCGAGAAATATACCTCTCACCTGCATACTTTTTTTTTTTAATGATTTTAAGGGAAGAAACATATATATTTGGTCCATCACTAGATAAACCTGCTTTAGTTCTGCTGTATCTTTCATCTTTCTAACCCCACTAGGTTTCTATTTTAATGTACTTTGGTACTTTTGATGAAAACGTAGTTCTATTTCCTTTTCGGACACTCCTATGTAATCCGCTATGTTCATTTTCATCTGGCTAATTACATGCCTAATAAAGGAGCAGCAACAGATTAATGGGATGAGCAAGAGAGCAACAAACAACGATGGAAAATCCCTAGCTTTTTCTACTTCGCAGAAGCACACATATATAATATCAGCAAGTAAGTAGATTAATTATTAATTTATATATTTATTTATATAAAAAAGCTAAAGAGATGGTTGAAACTTGAAAGTACCTCTGATTCGCTTTCCAGTCTGAGTTTGCTAACCAGATACTTCAATAGCAACCGAACTGTCATCCTTCCGTCTCTGAAAGTTCACAAAGTCAAAAAGAAATGATGAGTTTTGCAGCTCCAAATACGATCAAATCATGATCAAAACGACATTGATTACACACTGACAAGAAAAGCCCCAAGCTGCTCAAGAAAGAGAGAAGAAACAAACAAACAAACAAACGAAAAAAGAAACAAAGAAACAAAACCACTTACTTAATTCTAAGGTAGTTCTTAGGTATTTGTGGCAAGAACGGTTCTTTCGCTCTGCATTGTGCAGATTAAAACAAAGTGAGTTTCATCACAGAAAGCGAATTAAATTGCACTAGCCTTGGTAGCTAGATGCATGCACAGACACATGTATATATATATAGCGGATAAAAAGAAAATAAAAAATATTAATCGGCATTTTAATTAATTAGCTTACTGATTCTGAGAGGCTTGTAACATGAACCATATTCCAGAATGAGGTCTTCTGGGAGGATCGACAACTCGAACGGTGACATCGGAGCTTGGTCCTGCTCCGGCCACGTCGTATTGATCGAATCCAGAAGAAGAAGAAGAAGGGAAGTGATGAAAGGGTGTGGGAAAGTAGGATCCTAAGGGAGGCCTGAAAGAGGAGTGACAAGTCTGTGATGAGGAAGAAGAAGAAGAAGAAGAAGGAGGAGGAGGTGGTGGAAGATGAGTGAAAGAGGAAGAAGGGGGCATAATAGGAATAGAAGGAGGAAGTAGTGGACCAAATGCCCAGTTCATCATCTCTTGATGACCAAAGGTTGAGGTAATTGGACCACTACCCATAGACATGGACATGGAAGAAGGCGACGTCGTTTGATGCTCAAAAACCAAAGAGGAAGAACCACCAAAACTAGACCCTCCTCTCCCGGAAGCCACCACCGGAAAAAACGCCGCCGGCTGATCGAACCTCCGCCGTGAGGGCAGCAACTCTAACTCCACAGGCCCTGAGGCGATTGTTGTCGGAACGGTTTCTTCCTTTGTACTTGTCAAACCTATGCCTAATTGAAGCCAGTTATTGTTGTTATTGATATTGGTGTTGGTGTTGGTGTTTGTGTTTGTTCCTTCTACTTCTTCATCCTTTGAGGTTGAACCACAGCCACCAGGTTCAGCTTCCTCGTTGGTATTGTTGTTGTTGTGTCTGGATGATTCTTCAGCCTCAGCCATGATGTGTCTCCTCACCACAAAATCAGATCCTAGTAAGCAATTGTAGCCTCCTTCAACTTCAATGACCTGGTTCATAGCACTACTCGTTGTCGTGTTACCGTAAATAACATAATCACCACTCCTATTAATGTTCTGATGTTTCCCGTTTTGAGAAGGAACCATGGTCATATTGGACTCACTCCACAGACCGAGAAACCAAATCCGATGATGTCGAAGCTGTAGTCGCCGGACACGTGTCTGATCTCAGCACAATCCATTAGAAGAGGAAGAAGAAAAAGAAGAGAAGGGATTCGGAATCTGGGGTTTATATTGTGCAAAAGGGTGAGGAGGAACAGGAGTTGCATAGTGGTTTGGCATCATCGACAACATGATGAATAAGGAAGAGAGTTAACAGTAACAAGACAGCCATGAACTATGCAAATAATCCTCAGCAGCAAGAACAACAACAAGAACAAAGAGAACTAAATAATTCTTTCTTGCAAATCTCACTTTCCATTAATTCTCTTTGTTTGGACGCTTGTGGGATAGAACTGTTTGCAGAAGCTATGAGAGAAAATAGAAAGAAAGAGAGAGGAGAGAGAGAGAGAGAGGAGAGAGAGAGGGAAAGAACGAGAGATGGTGGTCTCTCTGTCAGTTGAATAAATAAATAATTTTTTTTTATATTTTATATTTGTATACATGTCTTTCAGCATTATTCTATGACAAGGGTTTGTGTGCCTGTATAATTTGATAATTTTCTTAAACTCTAATGACGATGACTGTGTGATTAAAAAAAAATTACTCGCAATAACATCATTAAGTTGAAATGCCAAAATGTTTAATTAATGAATCTCAGAGAAGATGAGGTAGCTTTGGTATAATTAAATCTTAAAGGCTGATCGTGTAAACACATTTCCTGGTGTTGTAAGGGTGACGTAATTATTTAGTTATGTGTTTAAAACTCTGATTATTCTTAATTTTTGCAAAAAACGAGAAATGTGATAACTTTTTGCCCTTTTTCAACAACTTTTTTTTTTTTTTGCGATGCCTATTAATTAGTGTGTATTTTAATATGGGGGTGGACAAAGAGAAGGGTCCTGCCAGCGAACAGTTTTGGGCCATGTTCCGAGGAGAAAATGACTGCAAAGGGTCTCACCCTTTTTGTTATGTCCCTAAAAGCTCCTTTTTAGCCCTAATGACCTTCTGGTCGGGTTACCCTAATTATTAACATTTTAAATCCTCGTAGGTAATATTGATTTATCTGGTTTTGTTTTTTTTTTTTTTTTTTTTTTTGGTTGAACTCTAACAACTTTTACAGAGAAATAGTACAACTTTATAAAGTGATTTGTGTGTATGCATGAATGGGTTGTTGAAATAAATTTGGTCTTTTGGAAAAAAATATTCGATGGTTGTGATGTTGTAGTATTTTTGCATGTTGGTTTTGAACTTTTTTGATTTATATGTCCGATGTGATCCTGATCAATGGACTTGCTCTGAACATTCAACTGCATGCTTTTTGAATAATGCAACTTTTGAAAATGTTGTTGTCAAAAGTTTACTTTTACAGTGACTCTTAATACAAGTTTTGGGAGAAGTAACTCTAAAGGTATAGTTTTTAAAGAGTGGCATGGCAGCAATATACCAAACTTAATTAGCCCACACACATTACATTTATTAATATTTTACCCATCCTTAAATGTGTGTGTAGAGATCATGCAAAATGGCTACACTAAATAAATTGTTGTTTAAACAAAAGGGTATTGAAATACTAAAAAAGTGTGAATTAAAAAAATGAAGCAGCAGAGAGATGAAACAAAGTGCAGTTTTTTGGGTATTTTGTTGTTATGTTTGTGGTATGGGAATTGGGGAAGGAATATAAGTAAGTAATTTAAGTGGGAGGGCATGATGAGGTAGCTGTGAAGAATGGCATATATATAATAAAGAAGGGGAAAGGACACATTGGACACAAGTGATTAATTGATTATTAAGATGCAATTATAAAGAAATAAATAGAATAGGTGAGTTTGATTTGGGCATGCATGATGATGATGGTGTCTCCACACAACCCGAGAATCCAAACACTGCGACGTGGGCTTTTATTGTAAGACATTCCTTGCAAAACCCATGTGCTTCCCACCCTCCTTCCATCTATTTGTACGGTCTCTCTCTCTCTTTCTCTCTCTCTGTTTCTCTTAATTTGTGTGATATGTTCTCTTCTATACTTTTTTTTTTCTCTCTTGGAAAGGGCTTATCAAGAAGAAAGTATTCAAAAGAACTTAGATCGTTTGTTGTGTTTCATTGTAATATTCTTATGTTGTTGTATCTTTGAAATATATCCATGATTATTACTTTTTGATTTTAAAATTTTAAAATACTGATATATCGTACTTTTAATGTTCAGTAAAAGACAACACCACAAAATTCAGGAATAAAAAATTTAGACTCGTTTTCAAAATCAATCTTGTACTACATATAACTAATGTTCCCAAACTAACTCTCTACCTATTATAGTATGAAAACTGAATTATGTTTTGTAGTTTTGTTACGATTTTATCTTTCAAAAGTGTTTTAGAAGGTTAAAGAAAAAAAATGTATTTAAGTTATCGATGATCTCGACTTTTAAACGATGAAAAACATTAAATATATGAGGTGAAATAATAAAACTAATGTTGGTTGGTGATATTAATGTGATATATTTATATTTGAATGTGGATGTGTATAAAGATGAAGAATGAGCTTGGCTGAACATTGCTGAAAAGCTGGTCCTTTCTTTCCAGCCCATAGAACATGCTCTCTCTCTCTCTATAAAGCAAAACAGCTTTATTTCGAAAGAAATTTTCAAAGAAGGGTGAGGGGTCAATCAACCAAATTCCGCAGCTTAAACTATGTTGGAAAATTGTACAAGTCTTTGACATGCCGGGCCAATTCCAACTCTTAATTACACAAACGTTTCTGAAAAATTCTTATTTATATACAGAGAGAGGGGTTTATCAGAAAACCTTGCACAAAACAGTGCTTGCCAAAGAATTTGTGATTGATTAGAAGATTTGGGAAAGTTGGAAATGCACCACAGTTTTTTTTTTTCTCCTTGAGGAATTGAATGTTGATAATGATTACTTTGGTTTTTGTATGTGATGGTTGTATGAAATGCTGCAACCTCATTTTTTCTACAAAGAAAAAAGTGTTTGCCAAATGGAGAAAATAAGATATAATGTGTCATGCGCTTATAAAGGCAGCAACCAAAAGAGATGAGAGGCGTGACCTCTGTGGCAGTGCATGGATTGGAATCAAAGGGACACTTTTGTTCATGATGGCGATATCTTTCTACCCTCAATTTTCACCCTCAAGATACATGCATAATATTTCACTAACCATCTTAATTATATAATGGTTAAATAGACTAATTTAGTCTAAAGTTTCGAAACAGATTAATTTTAAAATTTACAAAAAGTTAAAGGACTAAAAATATATTTAAAAATGACTAATTTCACGTATTTCGTCAAAAGTTTTGAAATTGACTAATTTCAAAATTCAGTAATAATTAAGGGACCAAAAACATATTTAACTCAATGTAATGCAATGCACTATTTTATTTTAAAGAAATTTTTCAAGTTTTGAGAATAAAATATAAATCGTGAGTCTCATTTGAATTATAAAAACCAAAAAGAAAGACAAGGATCTCCACTTTACGACCTAAAATTCTTGCTAGTAATGATGTAAGAGTATATCTCATAAGCACAAAATCTTAATATATATCTTTAAGTGTGGACAAACTAAGTAAGACGTAAGTAGTTAATTTAAAATAATATATATAGTTGCGACCAATTAGGAGTTTATTGGTAAAACAGTTGACGCTGAAAACAACTCCAGATTAGGAGTTTGTCTCTTTGTGTTTCTTCTTCAATTATTCATCATGAGTTTCGTTTCGTCCATATCTGTCCTTTAATCTAAAATTTTACCGTTAGAAATAAAGTTTAAGTCTAATTCAATCTCACAAAACCAGTATTTAAGGTAATTTTTATATCTCATTTATATACTATGAAATCTTCTTATCTTAAGTCAACGTGAAACTTCCAACGGTCTCGACCATAATAAACCCTTTTCCAACGTACATAAATTTGTTTTGCGAATGAATATAAATGTATACGTAATAATCATGCATGGGATATGGTGGCATGAGTTTTAGTAAATGTGAGAGATTCCATGGGGTACTAAGGGGAAGGGGACCAAACAATGATAGCATTGGCAATGTAGATGTTCCCATTAGAGAAAGTGGGTTAGCTAGCGCCATGGTGTCTTTTTCCCACTTTCAAACATGAGTGGACAATTGAAGAGAGACAAGTTTCACTGTGTAATTATTTTTATAAATCTCCTAAACAATTTCTCTTCTTTATTATATCGTCATCATGCCATCATCAATACGACCATCATCACCATTTCCATCCATCATCCATCTCCACACATACATAACACTGGTTTTTTCTTCAAACATCTTCTAGTGTTAGGGCATTGACTGTTGACTTTTTTTGTTTTTGAAGAGAAAGAGAGTGTTTGCATGTGCATGTGTTATGATGAGTGGGTATGTCAGTGCATGCATGTGAGAGTGTGGGGGATAACTGTAAGTTTGGGAAAGCGAGAGAGAAAGAAGAAGAAAAAAAGAAGAAGAGAATATTGCATGGGTTATGGGGGTTAAAATTTGTCAGATTCGTGTGCACGGTCCACTTTTAGCCTTTAAGATATATGTAGGAGTGGCATGCCATGTGATATCGTAATTTATAGCCTAGTACTTTCAATCCACTATCTATCTATCTTACTTCAAAATTTAATCATCTTCTTATTGTATATTTGTACGTATATATATACAAAAAAGTACTTTTGTATTTCGTATTCTTTAAGCCTTCTTTCTTTACTCGTGTGTTTTGGTTGTTCTTTACAATACAAAATACAAAAAGTACTTTTGTATTTCATGATGTTTTTGTTTTTGGTTTGGTCGAGGGAAATAAAGTCAATGAAAGGAAAACATAAATATATGAAAGAAAAAAGTTCATCATTTGTGTTGGATGAAACGTAGGAATGAAAGAAAATGTTTAGTGTCCACTAAGAACTTCCCCACCTCTCTTCAAGGGAATCATGAAGAGAGTGATTACTCTCTATTTTGTACCAAATATTTCTTTTCATGATAAAATTAATTATAATAGTAGTAAGAGTATAAATTATAAATCTTTTAAATAAAATTTTTTTAGATATACATTTTACTTGAAGAATGTATGACATTTCTCTTTTATCACAAAAGGTATTTGTATAGATTATTTGAAAATATTTCTTTCAGTTTGTATAACAAAGTAACCCATTTTTGTTGGGAATAGTTCAAGTACGAGTCAAAGTCTCACATTAGATAGAATAGACAAAATTAAACATTATATAAGAATAAAGACCAATAACACCATTGTCTTAAGGTTTTGTAGTTAAAAGTGATGTCAAATGACTTATATGTAAAAAACTACTATAGAACCATAAATATAGGACCACGATCTCTCAATAATTATAATCCAATAACCATAACCATATATATAAACTCATTAGTTTTTATTTTCGTTTTTTTACTAAGAAGAAAAAAAATTGAATTCTCAAATATCTTTTAGAATAATTCTTGTGAAATTTTTATTTCTATAATATTTGATTAAAATGAAATTTGATTTTTGAGTCATTTCTCATGTCCGTTGGTCGAAAACAAATCTATCTATAATCATGAATTAACATAAATGAACTTCTACTTTTTTAAACTGTCTATAAAATAATCATTAATCAAAATATTTTTTTTTCTTAAACATGTAACAATTTTATCCATAAAAAAAGGTAAAATAAAAGCAAATTAATTAAGATTTATCATAGGAAAATTGGAGTTAGTTCACCAAATGGACTGTTGACAAGATATGTTGTAAAAGCCGAGGGACCTGAATTTCTTAGAAGTACTTATCATTATATCTTTAGTCCATTTAACTTGTGAAGATGAATCAAATCTGGTTCATTTTTATTTTTACTTAACCAAATTTCAAAAATCTAATAGTTCAGATCATGATTTCAAGTGCCTTGTCTAGTACACCATGTCAGACTCAATTACTCCTTTTTTTTACTCTCAATTCTGTATCTATCTTTTTAATTTCATATAAGCTGAAATATAAATTATGACATAATAACATTTTAATGTTATGGTTGGTAAATAAACAAGTTCTGCACAGTGAAGAGAGAAACTCTCCATTTTTCTACTAGTTTGAAGTGAAGGTATATAGCTAAATGTCCACCTGAAACATGATATTCAACAGTATAAAAAACTGCTACAACTTTCTTTTATACCCTTCATTGAAATACTTTTTTTGGAAAATGATAATGGGAGATAACTTTTGTGCAAGTATTTTTGATTGAAAATTTTGCAGAAAATATGTATTAAAAAAGTAAAAAAAAAATGTGGAGATATTATGATGATGCATATCATACATATTCTTTGTTTTGTTTCAGTGTGGGTCTTGGGAACACGGAAGTTAGAAAAATGATGATTGCTAGTCTAATCATCCTACACCCTGCATAGTGCATATATAGCTTTGAAAGTGAGAAAAATAGATAGATATAGGGCATGTCCTCCACTGCAAACTATGCAAATTTTACAGACCGTGTTGTCATCACCATGCATGCACATATACATATATTATATATATATATATATATATATATATATATATATATATATATAATTGATTATAATAAATGTTGGAGGAGGAAATGACATGGCCTCCAAGTCAGTCATGCAAGTAAAGATTCTTCATCTTTTATAGAAAACCATTATTTCCCTATACAGTGCGCAGCGTAGCTTCTAAGCTCAGCAAATAAAAGGTGCAAGACACTTCTAAATCAAACAAAACATTTTCTATGTTCTTACACATCCATATCCAAACACACTACCAAACCAAACAATTTTGTTGGGAAGGAACCAAATACGTTAAACAATCAAATTCACTCTTCACTCACCATTTAAACATTATTATATTACTCATCCAAAACTTAACCCCTTTTTTTTCTTATCAGCAATAAAACCTATGAAGTATTTCAATGTGTGAAATTTGACAATGTGTTAAAGCAAGGTTATGACATTTATTAGATGGTTAATACATGTGTGTGGAAAAAAAGAACAGAAATTGTAGTAATTATTATTTGTCCTTGAACTTTTGTTGAATATAATAATGATTGTTATAATTAAGAAAAGCTGAAAACTAAGGTACTGTGACATGAGTACAATATTCTGTGCCATGCTCTTTTCTTTCTTTCTCGTCTGTGCAGAGGCTACAGTGGCAATTTTTTCATTTCTTTTTGGACTACTGATACAAACACAAACACACACATGGTGTCTTTATTGTAATCCTGTGACAGGGACTAGTCTCTGTTTAGGGTTGATGATATATATCAAAGATAAACATTAGAAAGAAAAAATTGAGGGAGAAAGAGATAAGTTTTTTAGGGTTTTGTTGTTGAGGGTGAAAAGGGGGCCAACTTTCTATAAATTCCTCCTTTCGGCTTACCACTTTGCATTGTTGCATGTCCCCTTAGAACACAAGCAAAACCCTCTTTCATCACTTCAAGAATATTCTTCAAAACTTTCCTTTTTTAATCTTTTTTTAATCATTATCATTATTGCTCATCTTAAATATAACTATTTCTCATCTTTCTATGTCCTTTAGGAGGGACCAACAACATTCTTAAAACCAAATGTCTACTTCATTAATTAATTCATCTCTGTCCTATAAAACCCTTTCTTACATATATATATATA
>Ga0214543_1005280_pt1 | contig 23914 bp, 10 predicted proteins | sample CNSS2metaG_FD_160094 | JGI IMG/M metagenome (GOLD analysis project Ga0214543, IMG submission 160094) | Root nodule microbial communities from cowpea collected in UCLA plant growth center, Los Angeles, California, USA - CNSS2 | ecosystem: Host-associated > Plants > Roots > Nodule | place: USA... | reverse complement strand
TATATATCACCTCCATAATTCGGAAGAAAGAAGCCACGACGGAGGCAAATGAACAATTGAAAACCTACATCTCCAAACTTATATTCACAAAACATTGTTGTTCAACAAGCAGGTATTAAAGTACTACTATTTATACATAGATAATTATCATTCCACTATATTTCAAATAATATCATCAACTCGTTATTCCATAACAAACTTCACCGTATCAAACTCATTTAATCACTATTTTAATATGTTATCAAATTCTATATTTGAGATTTCACATCGACTAGAGATACAACGAGTTCATAGTATATAAATAAGTGCAAACCCCATCTTAATTAATTGTATAGAGTTAAGTTAGATTTAAAGTGTCACCTGCTATTGGATTACCCATTAATGCTCGATAAGTATATGCCTCCATACAAGGAAAGACAAAATGTTGAAGATTCCACGTCAACTAGAAATAAGACGAGTTCATAGTATATAAATAGATACACACTTTACTTTATAAGTCAATTTTATGATATTAAATTATTCTAAATCTACTTCTTATCAACTTAAAATGTCTTTCATATTATCTGATATCGAACATCTCTCATTTTTATCAACCATAATCTCAATAAAACTAATTAACCTTATATAAATGAGACAAATTTTCACGAACCAGTTTAATAAAAATGAATTAGAACGAAATTCACTATCTCAAAAAAAGTCATACTTAATATATACCATATTATACGCTTTCATTTAAAAAAAAAATAATATATACTTAATATATACCATACTATAAATTAAGATGATTTAGGTGTAGTTTTGATACTTTGAAAAATAAGACATGTTGAATAAATATTTATAGCCATTATTTATGAAGCTTCTAAAATTAGAAGACATGTTGAATAATATTGTATAATATTGAAATAAATTAAAACAAATAAATTTTTGTTTAAATTATTAAAAAGTGTTTACGTCAATTAAAATAAAAATAAAATTTTATTTTATAAGTCAATTTTATAATAACAAGTTAGACTTAAATCCATTTTATAATATGATGTTAGAATTTGTCTGAACAAAAATTTATTAAACTTATCATCACCTATCACATTTATCCGGGCACCAACAAAAATCTAATCCTACATTACATTCGTATGCCAATTTTCCAATAAAAAGAAAAAGAAAAAGAAAATTAAGAATACAACCATTGATCGTGAAGAGAAGTTGAATCTAGACTTAACTTAAAGATTTATTATCTCTGAATATTTATTCCCTCATGTTCATCGATGTTTCCATGTTTGATCGAGATGCCTATGATATTTAGAAATTAGTAGGTTAGTTTGTTTGCAAATGGAGTTATGACAACACAAAACGCGCGTCCATGACAACCTGGTCCACTCCGGTAGATGCTACCAGAGTTTGTTTGTGTTGTGATTATGATGTATTTTTACCCATTGGCCATTACACATAAAGAAACAACAAATATCTCTTCTAATATTGTTTAGTTGCATCATGCATTACATCATTTTTCTTTATTCCTTTTATTACCAAAGTTTTCAGGAACAAATTTCTCTGTATTCGTAAAAACATATAATGTATCATTCCTTTATGCCTCTGTGACTCCTTAAACCAAGTCCAACCACTGAGCTAATAAACCATTGAACCAGTCCAGTCCCTTGAATTAAAGCATAGCCCTACACGTAGCAGAGTCAAATTTTGTCAACATTAATCCCGCCAAACCACAGGAATATTTGTTTGCTCAATTGTCACCAAGTCTTTGAAAAAGTTAAGGAGAATGAACGATGGTCATAGTTTTTGTTTTTTCATCTTAGATTGACACCTTTCTCTTGTTTGGTTTATCACCATGTTTGGATAAGCTTTCAGTACAAAAAAAAAAAAAACTATACTGTGCTTTCCAAAACTTTATATATATACATTCGCATTAATTATAAGTGGAAGAGGATAAAGAAGAGGAAAAAGTTAACGCATATGTAATGAAAAATAAATTTTTTGAAAGAATGATAAACATTGTGTTTTTACATGCATAAATAGATAGGGGGCGTATGATGAGAATTTAAAAAAGAATGTAATTTAATTTATGAGAAAACAGTGAGGTTATTATAGATGAATTGTAGGTGATAGAGTTAGTGTGGTATTTGGAGTAATATATATATTTAGTATAAGGGTGATATCTAAAATAGTAAGGAGAGGAAAATGCATTATATTATAATAATAATTACTAGGTTTGAGGAAAAGTAGAGATGGAATTGTTAATCCATAAACGTGAGAGAGGAGGTAGAAGGGAGGGAAGCGTGTGGGGCAATTGGGATGTGACGTGGGGAAGATTTGAAGGGAAAGAAAAGAGAGAGAGCAAGAGAATTGGCCACGTGTATCGTGAAAGAGGGAGGAACGCGGGGTTCGACGTGTGCAAAACAACAAATGGGTTCCCCACTGAGTCACCCAATCCACACTAAAAAGCCCATTACACTACTTCTCCACACTAATGGGCCTTTTATTGGTTCTCTCTCTACCGTTTTTGTTGCCACGAATTCTCATGTGTGATTGCTCTGAATTTAAGGAACTTTCCCCATATTATAATTATGATTAATATTAAAAACATATTATAAGCATAGAGAGAAAGGGAAAGAAGGGGGTGCGTGGCAGTGTATGAGGACCCTATCACGCACCTTGTCCGATTCACTTATTGGGCAATCCTACCTTTTATGAGTCCCCTCCTCCATTTTCTTAATCCTACACGTGGTCTCCTCCTACATGTGTCACTTCAACCTCCATCCTCTCCTTCCATCTATTTACTATATATACCCATATCTCACTCCCCACTCCCCCCCAACTCACTCCCTCACATACACCTCTTCTCATTCCACCAGGACAACACAAAATACTTATTCACGCCAATTCTCACTTCCTTCGACAACCTCAATCAAAACAACAACAACAACACCACCACCAATAAGCATGCCTTCATCAGCTTCAAACACTTGGTTTAACGCCACACTCCCATCTCCCCCCTTCAAAGACCTACCTTCCACATCTTCTCCCACAAACTTACTTCCTTTAAGGAAAACATCCTCTTCCAACACCATCACATGTTCCCTTCAAACACTCCACTTCCCCAAACAGTACCAACCAACATCCACATCCACATCCACAGCCACCACCACAACACCCACCCCAATCAAAACTACCACCATCACCACCACCACACCGCCCAGGGAAACCAACCCTCTCTCTGACACCAACCAACCATTACCTCAAAAATGGAACTTTCTCCAGAAAGCCGCTGCCACGGCCTTGGACCTGGTCGAAACGGCGCTCGTCTCGCACGAGCGCAAACACCCGCTCCCCAAAACGGCGGACCCGAGGGTCCAAATCGCCGGGAACTTCGCGCCGGTGCCGGAGCATGCCGCGGATCAAGGACTCCCGGTGGTCGGAAAAATCCCCAAATGCATTGACGGCGTGTACGTGCGCAACGGTGCCAATCCGCTCTACGAGCCTGTGGCCGGGCACCACTTCTTCGACGGCGACGGCATGGTCCACGCCGTGAAGTTCACGAACGGCGCCGCCAGCTACGCCTGCCGCTTCACCGAGACGCAGCGTCTCTCGCAGGAGAAATCTCTAGGCCGCCCGGTGTTCCCGAAGGCCATCGGGGAGCTCCACGGCCACTCCGGCATCGCGCGGCTCCTCCTCTTCTACGCGCGCGGTCTCTTCGGGCTCGTTGATGGGTCCCAGGGCATGGGCGTGGCGAACGCCGGTCTCGTCTACTTCAACAACCACCTCTTGGCCATGTCCGAAGACGATTTACCCTACCACGTGAGAATCACCCCTAACGGCGACTTAACCACCGTTGGCCGTTACGACTTCAACGGGCAGCTCAACTCAACAATGATCGCCCACCCGAAACTGGACCCCGTCGACGGCGACCTCCACGCGCTCAGCTACGACGTCATTCAGAAGCCTTACCTCAAGTACTTCCGTTTCTCCCCCGACGGCGTCAAGTCCCCCGACGTGGAAATCCCCCTGAAGGAGCCCACCATGATGCACGATTTCGCCATAACGGAGAATTTCGTCGTCGTCCCCGACCAGCAGGTGGTCTTCAAACTAACGGAGATGATCACCGGCGGGTCCCCCGTGGTCTACGACAAGAACAAAACCTCACGGTTTGGGATTCTGCACAAGAATGCGAAGGACGCGAATGCGATGCGGTGGATCGACGCGCCGGATTGTTTCTGCTTCCACCTCTGGAACGCGTGGGAGGAGCCCGAAACCGAGGAGGTTGTGGTGATTGGGTCCTGCATGACCCCTGCGGACTCCATTTTCAACGAATGCGAGGAGAGTTTGAAGAGCGTGCTGTCAGAGATAAGGCTGAACTTGAGGACCGGCAAGTCCACTCGGCGCCCCATTATCTCCGACGCCGAACAAGTGAACCTGGAAGCCGGCATGGTGAACAGAAACAAGCTCGGAAGGAAGACCCAGTTCGCGTATCTGGCTCTGGCGGAGCCCTGGCCCAAAGTCTCGGGCTTTGCGAAAGTTGATTTGCTGAGTGGGGAAGTGAAGAAGTACATGTATGGAGAAGAGAAGTTCGGTGGGGAGCCTCTGTTTCTTCCCAACGGCCAAAAAGAAGACGATGGGTATATTCTGGCATTCGTGCACGACGAGAAAGAATGGAAATCCGAGCTGCAGATTGTGAATGCCCAAAATTTAAAGCTCGAAGCTTCCATCAAACTCCCCTCTCGTGTTCCCTACGGTTTTCATGGAACTTTCATTCATTCCAAGGATTTGAGGAAACAAGCTTGAAAAAGGTTCAACCGAGGAGAGATTTAACTGAGGGATGCTTGCAGATACGCCCCCGGAATCTACTCCTCCTGTAGTTTTCTGTTGCAGATTTTTACTTTTATTTCTTTCTTCATTTTTTTTTCTTTTATAATTTGGGCTTAACTTTGAGTGAGAGGTTTTGGGGACCAGCGTGTAGCTTTTGGGTGTAGTTAGCAGTGAAGCTCAGCTGGTCTCTGCTTTTCTCTCGCTCCGAGTGCATGTAAATATAAATAAAAAAAAAAAAAAAAAACAAAAAGAGGGTGCATATATACATAAATATCACAGTACTATATAGAATGTGATATACTGTCATGTGTTACGGTTTACTGTAAACTTCTGTTCACCACTACAGTTTTCTGTTGTAAATATCAGAAATAATTAATCATATTCTTCTTGTTTTGTTCCGCTATTTTTATAATTGTCCCTCTAGTTTCCTTCAAATCCTTGTCTTTCTAATGATTTGGAAGAAAGAGAACAAATAAAAATAAAAAGGTCACCTCTGAATTCATTGACTACCACCTGCCTTTTCGCTTGATTGAGTCTGAGTTAAAGGGAAATAGTATATTATTAATACGCTACAGTTAATTACTTTTTCAAAATTTTTATTATATTATACATGACAAATTTTCCAATGTATACGATGAAAGAAAGAATTGTTTGTTTATTTATTGTTGGTACAGGTCTGTGTCAGTTGATCAATATGTAAAATTGTGCAGTTAAAATGGGAAATTCCTATGGTGTAACAGAGTAAGGTTGGGTAGCACATGTTAAAATGGTGAGAAGTGAGTGTCCAATGAGAAGCAAACAATTGGGCGAGAGTTGAAAGTATGAGTAAGATAGACGTACATGGCAATATAAATAAGTGTCAAATCGTGGCCAGAATATCTATATATCTTCAGGTATATAAGGTAGGAAGTCAACTTGCAAGTTGAAATTTGGAAGGGAGGCACAAGATTTTTAACGAGAATTGTGTTGAAGGAAGGTGTAGCAAGAAGCAATGATATTTATATAGTGATGTTAAATGGTGTTGGATTGGTGAAACGAAAGAGAAAAAGGGGTATAAAAAGTCAAGGGAATTGGGGGGGTTTCTATTGGTAGATTGTGGAGAAAACATATAAGTTGACACAACTATAGACCACAGAGGCCTGACAAACTCACCATATTTATAAATATTCATTAGCTTCAATTATTGTGGAGGGGGCTCTCCACATGTCAAAGTGCTGTGCTTGCTCTCTTTGGAGGGTCCAACCTTTGCAAAATTTTCATCTCCAAAATGAAACTTTTCATCATTTCAAGTATACCCAACTTGGATGGAACATTCACAACAATGTGCCCTTAGTTGTTTTTGCAGCAATGTGATTCGGCATGTGTGTGTTTTATAGTTCCTTCCTTCAGTGCTAGCTTTTGCAATTTGCAATTTGCAATTCCTTCACTCATAGTGCAGCTATTGTCATGGCCATTTTTTGTTTTTATCTTCATAAGGGACTGATCATTGTGCTTCCTACACTCACTCACTCACAATAACTTCACCTTTGAAGTCACACCCTGTCATGTATATATCCATCATCATGCATTAATTCATTCCCCACTCTCCATCATATTTCAAACCAGACAATATGCTACTACTGTTCAAAACATTTCTAAATTATATTAATTTTCTCAATAGGAACATTTTTATATAATTAATTAAATCTCAATCATAGTCACCTCACTAACCCCCCCTTAAAAAAAAAGAGACTAAAGTTGATTTATGGTTTATCGTTGTTGATGAATCTTGGCTGTTGGGTCCATGAAATGGAATATGTGTCTGTGGAAGGAAAAGAACCAACAATTATATCAGTAATAAAGTTGATTTCTTTGTCACCGAAAAAAGAAATTATTCATTAAAGTTGGTTCCTTCTATTTCTTTTCCAACACATGGCAACCACCAATTTGTTTATGTGGAAGTTAGTTATCCGTCAGATTTTTTGTTTTTCAACACAGTAAGTTCTCCTTTTCGTTAGTCAATGTGCTATCACTGTTCACCCTCTTCATTTTGCTTTTACGTTTACGTGGAAAGAATTAACATCATGCCTCTATTATTAACGGGAATAAATGTTAAATTTTCAATAATAAATGACCAGATATTTACTTTACACTTTGTTCCATTTCTGCAATGCTTTTCCTCATAAATGTTGCATATTTGGATTTTGGACATGCATTTTAAAGCACGCAGCGTGTTTCTTTCTGGTCAGTAGTCAGCAAAAATGGCTTGTGATGTGAAGAAAAAAAGAGAGAAAACGTGGCTAATATAATTTACCATCAATCTCTTCTTATTCATAAAAAACTACTGTTACAATTTTTGTCTCGGCTTCAGACATGTTACACGTGATTTCTTGTCTCTATATACTTATTTTAAAAAAAATGTTAATAAGGGTATTGTTGAATTAGGTCATTTCTATTTACATAAAATAGACAAAAGTGAGAATGGAATTAGTGCCTAAACAACCAGAGAGTCCTAACGCAATGAGCTACATGATTATTATAACCTAAACAGAAAGACCAACAACATTGTACAAATGAATGGCTAATCATAGAAGTGCAATAGAATAAAACTCCCCGGTTTACAATTTTACTTTGACCAGTAACGACATTTCGTGTTCTGCGTTAGAAGTTGTCACCAAACAATTATTAAACCCACCGAAAGAATTGTATATTGAATGAAGAGTTTTAAATAAAATTTTCATTGCATTTCGGCCATGCTGTAAAAAGGTGGCAGGTTAAAAGGTGGCAGCAGGTTGCAGAAATGTTGTGGTTCCACATTTTCAATTTCGCAAGCAACCATTTTATATTTTATATTTTTATATATTCTATTTTTTTTAATGTGATTTTCTTCATATTCGGTCAACACATATCATCTTGTATTGTCACATTGTATCTGCCCTACATGCGAAAATAGGAAGTCCCCAATATTCAGCGTGTTCCTAAATTGAAATTTGTTTCACTTTGGTCGTCGTGGTTATGTTATACCAATCTGACACGGTTCCACAATCCGAATCAATTAAATACTCCTATATATGATGATGTGAAAAAGAAAAAGAAAACACTTATAAACTAATGGTTGAAATCAATTCCAATAGTAATCGTAAACAAGTTGCAACTAATTCCGAGTAAGTAAAAGATTGCAACACAAATTCCCATGTTGGTTTTAACACACAGAAGCTGCTACAAATTCTCGTACCAGTACTTTTTTTTGCAATGCCCATATCGTGAAGTTCTATGGTTGTGGTTGAGTTGAAGCTTCATGGAAGAGCTGAGAGGTGTTTGGCCACACAAACACAATGAGTGAGAGATAACAACGACAATTTCATATGGGAAAAATAAACAAGAAGAAGATATTGTGCAGCATTTAATGTTACGATAGCTACGTGTAACGGTGATTCGGTATCGTGCTTTTATTATACGACTATGAAATGTGTATGTCTTGCCAAAATTACGACTAAAACATTTTCCTTTCCCTCTAAAATTGCATGCATATATGCATGTTAAAATAGTTGATGCATAAATTCACTGTTTTTAATTTAAAATGTTATTAATATACTTATTTTGTTAACTATTTTTATCTTAAAAAGCTTGAATAGCACCGGGATAAAAATGGTAGCATCTATACCCTGATACACTACTGGTAGACTAATTTGATTGTATGTTAGTGTAAAGATACATTCAAGTACCTATTTTATAATTAACTAAAATTTTATAAGTTAAAAAATGGAACTCACAAATTTTATGAGTTTTGTAAAATTTAGATAAATACAAAAAATTTATCATTTTTATTTAGTACGTGACTTAGATTTATATTTATATATATATATATATATATATATATATATATATATATATATATATATATATATATAAATTAATACATCTTTTTAATAAAACTGTCTGTAGATAATTATAGTTGGGATTGTTTTTTAGTTAATTTTAATTTATTATCGTTTTTTTGTTCCTTGATAAAATTTTATGAGTAGAATTTTGTTAAAATAACTATTATAACATTAAATAAAATAATAATTGATGAATTTTGTTAAGGAAACGCGTTTAACAAACTTAATGCTACTTTGAGAAACATATGAAAAATGACTGTAATGAACTTTATATTATGGACACCGATATTTTGACACCACTTTTTTTTTTACTACTATTTGATACTATCCCTTATTATTATTTACTTTTTCTTTTTTTTAAAAGTATAAAAATTAATTTTTGTTAATATTATTTTATCCTTATACAAATTATCAAATCATCGTCAAATAGTGTCAAACAACATTTTTTTCTTATATTATATTCTAATCAAACATATTGTACCCTAATTGAAATAATTTATGAAACATACACTGCGGAACATAAGTATTGTTTGTACAATTATATGAAATGAGAATGTAATCTTAAAACTAATTTTATAATGCCACTCTTTATCTAATAAAACTGTTCATATATGTTTTTTTTTCTTTCACTACAAGCATTTGAAAAAGAATAGGAAATTGGGAAAATTTTATGATTTTCAACTAATTAACAATTAATACAAGATAATATATTCAAAAGAATGTCATAAAACTGGGTCTGCTCTAAATCTAATCATTGAAAAAAAAAATATAAAAACTAAATTTGGTTCTACTCTGATCTCGTGCACATGACAACTGCAAAATCGAACTAGAAGTGAATTTGAACCACACATAAACAAAATCTATCTTCTGTGAGGATAAGATAAATGCATATATGTATATGCAGCTACGTTTACTTTCAACAATCAATGGCACCCCGAGTAACGTGCAAGTTTTGTGGCCATGGCTTCCCTAAAACTTTAGCTCAATTAACCAAAATGATACTTCAACATTAATTCCAAGACACAATTGTAATATATAAATATAGATATAGATATGAAACTTTTTAAATAAGCTATTAGAAACTACGAAACCCTAAAAATACTGCATTTAATATTGACACGAGTATATGGTACACACTATATATGAAGATGCAAAGGTGAACCTATAATAGTAATAAGAGGATGAAACATTGAGGCTATTAGGGGACACATGTCATGGGTTAGACCTATGAGACATTATTTTCTAAGGGAAAAGTTGATACATATTAGACATTAGTTATTGGTTGACGTCAATGGGATAATTATTTGGAGTCACTTTTAATAGATTTTGACATTCATGGGTATTATTATGAGATAAGATATGTACATGCTTGCTCTTTCAATGATAAGAATAATATCTCTAAACTGTTTCTGTTGGAGTTGAAAAACCAAAGGATATTTTTGGGGATGTTCATGTTACATTCATTCCCCCTCACAATAGGTCCCATCTTCACAAAACATATAATAATCTTCGTTGGGTTAGTTTATGTCAAATTTTAAATTCAGACATTGTTGATTCAATTTTAAATTACTTTAACACTTTGATATACCATAGAGACTCATAGAAGTGTATAGAGAAAAGGGAAAGATATAAGGTAAGTTGTGAATTGTTGAAATGATTTATGTTACATATTAGTGAAACCTAATTTTAAAAGAATAGTATATATAATGATAGTACTTTAAGAGGTGCATTGAACCATATCTTGAATGAATATAAAATGTGGAAGACATGTGAAAGAAGAATATATGAGAGTGAGTTAATAATTGAAGGAGATAAAAAAAATGAGATGGTAAAAAAAGAAAAAAAGAAAATGTGAAATGGAAGCCGCATTTGAGGAAGATATCGTTGTCAGGTGAAGGTGCAGCGAAAAGTGAGATATTAATGGTGAGTTTGTGAAGATGTGAGAACCACAAGTTGGAAGAATGTGGTGTGACCCACGAATGATCCTTTCCTTTCAATCAATGAATTCCAAAGTCCTAAGAGAGAGCCACTGACACAAATTGACTAATATTTCCTATAAACACCGAGAACGCCGCTTTCAACTCTACAAACGTCTCAAACCTTAACTCTCTACCCCCCCCCTTCTCTTTATCACTTAATTCTCCGAACAGTGATTCATTATCAGTGTAAACATTTTACAGTTTTAACTTTTTTTTTCTTCTTGTCATAACAAAACACATTCAAAAACAATCAAATTTAAATCAAATTTATATAATAAACTTTACAATTTTAACTTTTTTCCCCCTTACGATAACAAAATAGATTATACAACAATCAAATTTAAATAAAATACATAAAATTCACGTCACAAGACAAGAAAATTCTTAAAAAATAATCAATTTTAATGACAAAAAACATGTTTAGCTAATGTTAATGATCAATATAGAGATAAATTCATAATAAAAATTATTTTAATTACCAATTTAGAGACTAATTATAATCTTTTGAAACTATTTAAATTGTTATAATTTTTAGTTTATAAATTAGTGTCTAAATTTATCATTATAGTGCTTAATTATTTATTGCATTGTCAATTTTAATTTAAAATATTAATTATTTGTTGGTTTTTTTTTTTTGGTATTGATTAACTTTCTTATTTTTAAGTAATATGAAATTTAGATTCATATTTAAATTTTGTTATTTATTGATTTCTTTGATAACCAATTTTTGTTGACGATTGTCTAACATTACTTGAAAGTGTTGTGAACAAAGTTAAAAGATAAGTTTTGTTTGGACAACTTCGTTTTATGAAAAATTGTAGTATGATGATGTCGTTTTGGTTCCTTTCTTTTTACTACCCGTATGATACATTATCAAACTAATTATCTAATGAATTGGCACCGTATATAAAAGTTTAGAATATGGCGAAGAAATACATTGGGAAAAGAAAAGATAGTGAAGCTATATATAAAAAAAGAAGTTGTTGATAGTAATATTAATATTTAGTTATAAATTTGTTGTTGGTCCATCAAATTCATTACTGGGGTTTACTGTTTAAGAGCTAAATTTAATATTTTAGTTTCTGGAATTAGCATTGAATAGGTTTTATTTTTCAAATTAGAGATTAAAATATCCTTTTGAAATTTGAAAGATAGAGTTCAGGCGAAATTCATAAAGTAATTAAAAGACGATGAAACGAAATATTGTATAACTAAAGTTGTGCAATATTTTTTTGATGACCTTGACACTTTGTTAATGTGATGCATGTGAAGATAGAATTAAAATTTGTAGGTATGTTGAAAACCCGTTGAAAAGGAGTCCCAGGATTGAATAAAGAAATATAAAGAAATATAAAGAAATGCATTAATGGTGATTGAATAGTTTATGAATTTGATATATTAGGGAGCAATTAATGTGATAATTGGTTCAGATAAACGTCAACTTCTTCCATGGGATCAGTGGCCAGTGGATAAAGAGAATGGAAGTGCAACAAAAGGATATAAAATTGAACGTAAATGGGAAACTTTTCATCTTCTTATATCAAATGGAACATGACGACCAACATGATGTATTCGATTACCTAATAAACATTATTTAGCTCTATAAAATTCATTAAACCCTCCCAAAGGGTCCAACATTCCTCAATTAGCATGAATTAACTTGCGTCCTTTTGCTAATCTTGAAGTGCTATTAGGCATTAAAATTATAGCTTCAAGATATATTATTATATAATAAACTCCACAAGTCACATCTCATCACATATCTCATCACGTAACACAAGTTTCTGCCAGTTTTTGACTCTCACATACACACACCACAATCAAAGCTTCAAGTTTTTATTACAATTTAATTGTTAAAGGCACTATTATTATTATTATATATAATGGAAGCTATGTTGTTATCAATATGTCGCGTACGTATGCCAAAAAATTCATCAAACTTTTCTTCCCACATTCAACACCTTCAATAGGTTCCCTTATCTTCAATTTTACCCACAAAAATAATTTACAAAATAAGCACCAAAACACATGATCCTTTCTTTCTCACACACCACTTGTTATGTTACAATTTTCTTTCGGCTTCTTTAATGAATCACTCGGTTAATTAATGCCAAACACTATGCTAAACTTTGTTTCTGTGGTACCAAACGCTATACTAAAACCCTCCTAACATCATGAATAATGTGCTAAATTTTACAAGTGTAGAAAGGTAAATCTATTTTATTGGTCCATTTCAAAATCCACGATTGAAAATGAAGTTTTGTTGAAAAGTAAATTTTAAGTCTTACTCAACTTTACAAAACTAACTTATAAAGTGAGGTTTACAAATATTTATATAAACAAAACTCCATCATGTCAAAGTATATACATTTCAAGCATGAGAATAAACATTAATAAGTAGTTCGATAGTGACCGGATAATGGATGACATGATAGACTCAATAAACAACAATATTATTAGGATAGACTTTAACTTATAATTTTAATACTATATTAAGAAGTGGATGTAAGCTTAATTCAACCTTACAAAATTGATTTGTAAGATAAGGTTTACGATCAATTATATATTATAAAATTGTCTTATTTCTAATCAATGTATAAGATCTCAAAAAAAATTAAAATTTTGATTAATGTAAATTTCGGTGCAAGTTTTAATTAAAATAAAAAGAAAAAAAAATGGAATTTCTAAAAATAATCAAATGTCAAATATAGTCACTTTTTAGATAAGGATTTCGGTCAATAATTACTTTTTCATTTCGAAATATTGTTATTTTTTAAATTATTATATATAAAAATTAAGAAATACTCAATACTACAAATTTGGATAAAGATATTTTAATTTTTCTCAACTATGTTTATCTCTTTATTTAATGCAAGTGGTACTACATTAATTTATCCTCCTTATTATATATAAGAGTATTGTTGAGGAAATCAATTAAAAGAATAATCGTTTTCGAAAGGAAACTGAAAACTATTAGTTGAGATCGGTGGAAGTACTATAATCACATGAAATGAGGTATATATTATAATCTCTCACTGTATACTATTATATGAGGTATATACTATTATTTGACACAATATATGATTGAAAATAAATATAAAAAAAATCTTTATATTTCGTGTTTAGTTGTTAAAATATTACACGTTGTCACAATCAGTGAGTATTAATTTAATGAGTCGAGTCTATATTTATAACTCTTTTTGATAAAGTATTTGCATTTGCAACTATACTTGCATTTTGATTTACATTCTTGCAAATTTAGCTTAAAAAGTTTTTTTTTTCTTACTTTTCAAACACGTGTTTCTTTCTCCATTCATTTTCTTGTATGAAGTTTCTGAATTCATGCATTTACTTTTCCGTGATTTTACATTGCTTTTTTAATTTATGTTTTTCACGTGTTTACATTTCAAGTACTTTTATCTTTTTGACCACTTTACTAAATATCTGACATTTTTCTCTTTCTAATTAGTTCTCTTAGCTTCGACTTAATTTGGATTATCTTTTACATTTTATAATCTTTTCAATCTACTTGCTTTCTTTTAAAATTGTGCATTTACAATCTAAGCTTTTGTTCCATTTCAAGGTTTTTTTTTTCCCTTTGCATTTTGTTAATTTTATAACCTTTATTCTGTACAATTTTGAATTAATAATCTGATTTCATTATTTTTATTCTAAGCAATTGGCTATGCATGATAAGCCTTTTAAATATACAAATTGCTGATATATCAATGTCTCATCATGAAGATTTGAATGAAGTGATTTTGAGATTCGATTTGCATCTTATGTACTTTATGATTGCCATATTAATTGGACTAATAGTTTATAATTAAATTATTTAACCTCATTTTTGGTACGATAAAGTAATCAACCCCTCAATGAGATTGAATTAAACAATAACCATATCGCATTCAATTCAGTTATTTGTTCTTATTTCTTCTAATCATAGTATTCATTTTTTTTTGTCACATTTGTTGTCAAGTTTTTAGGTTTATTCAGGAAGAGATTTCACTGGAGAGATACAACACCAATGAGACATGAGCCTAACCACATAAGATATTGACATCACTCTCAACCCAAAACTTTAAGGCAATAGATTTATGGGTCTTTATCTTTATATAGTGCTCTACTTTCCTATTTCTAGCCAATGTGAGACTTAGACTCATACTTGGATTCCTAACAATCTCCCTCCCAAGGGTGAGTCCCTTCAACCACATTGGTACACTCCCCCTTCAGCGGAAGCATTCCCAACCATGAGTACTCATTTTCTGCCCTTTTATGTACCGCTGTTCTTCTTAACGGGACACGCTTACCTGGAACCCTTGCTAGGAAGACTTTCGATACTAGGACCATACTGCACTCGTCTGAGCCGGTTTTAACGATCGGCTCTGATACCACTTGTTAGGTCTACTAAGGAGGAGGTTTCACTTGGGAGATACAACACCAATGAGACCTGAACCTAACCACATAAGGCATTGACACCACTCTCAACCAATAGGTTTATGGGTCTTTATCTTTATATAGTACTCTAATTTCTCATTTATAACCAATGTGGCAACACTACTTTATCATAATGAGATTGAATCAAACAATAACCACGTCACATTCAATTCAGTTATTTGTTCTTATTTCTTCTAATCAAAGTATTCATTTTTTTTTGTCACATTTGTTATCAAGTGTGCCTATTGTTTATTTTTATTTTTGAAACAAATAACGTGGCTCATTAAACACTTCGTCTCAAATGGTATTCGAGGAAGAACCATTTTGAGAAACAAATTTTAACCATATGAATCAACATATGCTTTAAATTAATTAGATTTCTATTTACTGTATACCTGTTAATTAACCTTTCTACGTTATATTTTAATTTAATTTCTTTGACTTGATAACATTGAAAAACTCAATTGTTTACACTATAATTAAAAATATAATATATCACTAAAAAAAATTATTAAGTAACAACTAATTTAGAGATAAAATATAATTAATCATTATATAGTATATCACTAAAAAAATTATTAAACAACAACTTTCAAATTTGGTCTGACAAATCTTCCTTTTTTCGGAGATTTACCTTCTATCTTAAGCCTATGCTTTTGCACGTTGAGGTTTCCTCTCTATGAGGGTTTCTCTTGGCTCTCTGGCCAATTTAGATCTTCACCAAAGTTTTTGGAGGAGTTAGAAATAAAAATATATTCAAAATTTATATATTTAATTATTGTAACTAATACCATAAAGTACATAATTTAGTATTACTACAAGAAAACTCTTAAATAATAACCAATTGTAGTAACAAAAAATTGTTAGTCACTATAGTGACCCATTTATATATCAATTTACAAAATAAAAAATTATTGATTATTAAAATAGTCACTATTATGAATAAAAATTATAATTAGTCGCTAAATTGGTCACTAATTAATTATAGACTAATTTAGTAACTAATTTCTTTAGTAGCCAAAACTTGGTAGCTAATATTTAGTAACCAAATTATAAACTAATTCCTCTGGTAGCCAAAACCTTGAAATCAATAAGTTAACTCGCATGAGTAATCAAAGATTAAACACCTATTTACACCATCAAAGTGTACTATAAATATTTCAGCATCAAGGTCGTTTGATGCTTAAGTCGTCTAATGTTTTAATATGTTTTGGGTTGTCTAGTACTTGGTCGGTTGACACTTAGGTCGTTTAATGACTTAAGCTATCTTAGGTTGTCAAACCTTTTGTTGTCTAATGTGTTAGTCATTTACTACCTTAGTGATCTAACATAATGACTTAGGTTGTTCAGAGACTTTTATTGTCTAATGCATTCACTTGTTGATTTCTACTGTTAGACTCATCTAACACCTTGACTCATATAATCTCTAGACTCATGTAATGTTAAAATTTGGCATGCTCATTAATGAGACTATTTTTTTTTTGTAATTTACAAATATTAATCATTTAGCATATTCAAGCAACAATATACATCATATATTTTGATCTTCGAATAAAATTGATCAACTTCTCATTCTCAATATCTTCATTATTTCTCTTAGTTGTCTAATCACAACTTGATTTCTAACCAAAGACTTACTCGTCTGGTAGAGTGTTTTGTTATTATCAAAATCTTATTGGTTGCATGAAGCTTGTCTACTTTAACAATCTTCCCCTTTTTTATGGTGACAAAACAAATCATGAAATAATTCACCATATATGTTTCAGAGCACAAAATTGATCAATCATATATAAGAATAAAATAAATCAAAATATGTCATATTATAAATATAGCAATTTATGTCAACATTTATGATTGGTAAGCATAACTAGAACATGCAAAAATATGTTATTAAAGGCACAAGATCATACAAAAAAAATTAAAAGCAATCAAATCGTTATTTAAATGAAATCCCAAGATGTTTCAGTAAAATAAACCAAAGCTTGCATGAAACAAAAGAAAGCCTTAAAACCAAATTTTTTCCAAACTTGAAAAACATTCAAAAGCAATTTCAAAAACCAAAGATTGAAAATTGTTGCCACTTCACTTTGCTTATCCCCCTTTCTTTTCTTCTTCCTTTTTTTGTCAGCATAAAAAAGAGATTGACGTAAAAAAAAAACATCACGACAATGGTGAGGGAGGCTTTAGTGACAAGGGAGTGGGACATATCTCCTTTCTTGTGCTATAGTCATCTCCAAAATCCTTTTCAAAATATCTACCATTTTGGTTGTTTTGGGAGTTTTAGGCACATTGGGTATGTTAGGGGGAATTTAGAAAGTCATGGAAAAGTAACTGGTGTAGGTGGTGATTATGTTTTAGATATGAGTGTCATAAAGCACATTGAAATATTTTCTTTTGAAGGACATGGTCCAGAGGATATTCTCTTGTGAGAAGAAGGAATGTTCTTATTGGAACTCATTATCACAAGAAATTTCTAGGTTAAGAAGGGAGGTGTAATTGTGTATGAACCAATTATTTGAATAAATATACATTGGTTAAATTTTTGGAAAGGATGTAGCTCAAACATTTTAAAAAAGGTTTTATAACTTACAACACTAGACTTTTGAAAACCGAAAATAGTTGAAATTATTTTTGAAAGAAAATCAAAACCTTTCTAAATAAAGAGATTTTTACAATATTTTGAAATTTAGAATATTTTCATGTTTGATTTTGAAAAACTAATCAGTGATTATCAATCAAATGAATATTCAATATCAATGACACTTAAATATGCATCTTAGTTTAGTGTAATGCATGAAGTTACGAGAATGCTATTTCAATGCATGAAGTGAAGTTATATGTTCATGCAATATTCTAATGCAACTTATATGCATTTAGTGCTTAAATACGTCTAATGTATACATATGCATCTATTTGACTAGATGCATATGATAGGCTGCATACATCTAATAGAATAATGCTAAATGTGGCTAATAGGATGCGCCTAATAGGCTAACATGTTGTTTCTGCTTCCTCATTGCTTTAGTTAGTAATTTTATAGAGTCATGTCTAAGAGGGTTCTTAGATGACTAAATCGCTCATCTGTTGATCATTTGTTGGGGATAAATTGTAAATCAAAGATACCCTTCTGAACATAATCTATAATGAAGTGATGCTTAATTTCAATGTGTTTTGTCTTAAAATGCAAGACATGATGCTTAGCTAAATTTTTAACGGTAGTATTATCACATAGTATAGAAATGTTACTCTCATGTATACTATAGTCCTCCAATCGATTTTTTATCCAAAAAATTTGAGAATAATAGTTGACAACTGATATTTATTCTACTCCAATAGTTGATAATGTAATTGTTCCTTACTTTTTTCTACACCAAGAGATTAAATTTCCACCAAGGAAGTGACATCCTCCATTAGTGTTTTTTCATTCTACTTTATCTTTTGCGTAGTCAATATCACAATATCCTTGCAAAGTATAACTTTCCCGCTTTTTGTAGAAGAGACCACGATTAGCAATACCTTTAAGATTTCTAAATATTCTTTTGACAACATTTCGACGTAATTCTCTTGGATCTAAGTGAAAACAAACACATAGATAAACATTAAACATTATGTCAGGTCTATATGCAGTGAGATATAACAATGATCCTATATTGAGTGTTGTCCGCGATTTAAACTCTTTTTCAAATCCTAAGGATGTATTAGGATGAATTGATGTTTTCGTCTCTTTTGCATCTTCCAAGTTAAATTTCATATGAAATTCTTTAGCGTACTTAGTCTGATGGATGTATGCATGATCCTTAGCTTATTTTATTTGCAAGCCTAAGAAAATTTTTAGCTATCCTATCATAGTTATCTCAAACCCACTTTTCATAAGATTTGAAAATTCCTCATAAAGTGTCTCATTGGTAGCATCAAATAGGATATAATCTATAGATCTATACTAATACAAATACATCAGAGCAATATTTCCTAAATAGTGTGGTGTCAACGTGACCTCTTGGAAATCCATTCTCAGCTAGAAATATCCTTATTCTCTCATACCAAGCTTTAGGAGCTTGTTTAACCATATAGGGCTTTATTGAGGTTATAAACATGATTTGGGTGTTTTGAATCTTCAAAAACTAAGGGCCTATTCTACATATACTTCTTCCTCGATAAAACCATTTAGAAATGCACTATAATTTTATATTTCTAAATACAACAAATGAGAGTAATATGTGAATAACTTATAATCTTGCAACAGGAGCATAACTTGCAGTATAGTCAATACCTTCCTATTAGAGTAACTTGTAGCTACTAGTCTAGCTTTGTTTCTTTCAACTTTGCCTTGCTCATCAAGCTTGCTTTTTATATACCATTTTTCTCCAATGATGCTTTCACCCGTGTAAGAAAGGGTTTTGACACCGGTTATTTTAGACATTGTACTTTGGTTTAACAATGAAGCATATCTAGGTTAGGTAAAAAAAGTGGTTGTTTGGCTTCAGTTATGAACCAAAAAATAAATTTCCATATTAGCCTTCTGTTCTTTTCGAACCGAAGCATAAAGCCATAAATAAATAATGCAAAATAAAAAAAAGATTAGTCATCGGTTCTTCTAATAATTGAAGCCTAATCCCTCTCTGATATTAAAAAAGTATATTTAATTTTAAAGGGATATTAGGCTTTGGTTCTCCAAATAACTAAGGCCTAATACCCTTAAAATAAAATAATTCGTTAAATCAGAAAGGGATTAGGCTTCGGTCATTGTCAGAATCGAAGCCTAATACCTTTAAAATTAAATATTTTTTAAATTTGAAAAGTATTAGGCTTCGGTTAGTACCAGAATGGAAGCCTAATACTTGCTTTATGCTTTAGTTTTGGTATTAACTAAAGCTTATTGTAGGCCTTTTTTTTAAATAATTTTGTTTTTGTTTTTGCAAAGATATCAAACCTGGACAGACAAAATCAAAATCAAACATATCCAATACATTATATATTTTCTAAATAGTTCAACTAGAAAGAATCATAATTCACAAGTAAATGTGCAAAATACTATTGTACATTTGTATTAAATATTTTGCAGAAGCTATCCTTATAAACTTTATGGACTTCTCGAGAAATGGTGTACATTTTAATACAATAATTTCAATTAGTATATAAAAAGATAAAGTTGCAAAGTATTTGATTTAATGCAATAATTACCATTTCCTAACTAGTTGAAATACGAGCATAAACAACGGTTGCCATCAATTACATTACATAGTAACCACACTCATATGAGTCGGTTTGTTTATTGCACTACAATATATAAACACAATTTTTAAATAATTGAGGAAGAAAAAGAATCAAACAATTATATATGGAACAAAATAACAAACCTAGAGGTACAACTATTTAAGTTTTTTGCTTTAGTGGTTGATTTCCCTAACAACATGTTGTGTCCAACAATTGAACTATGAAAAAGGGAATGTTTTATGATATACTTATATAACAAAGAAAGTTCATAACATTTAGGTTCTTACTAATCTATTACTTGTAAGAGAAGGTTGGGGGGAGACTTATGCAAGGAGCAAAACCACACAACATTGTTGTCCTTTAGGGCAACCACAAGTAGCTTCTAGTGACACCTAAATTGAAAATCACTTCATCATTATAACATAAAATGACAAATTATAATTACAAGTCAACAAACTACACTTATGTAGAAATTTATGGGACTAAATATATTTGCTTCTCTTGTATAAGGCATTTGGTGATGCGTTCTTGGATTTCATTAAACTTATTGCTTTTATCAGTGAGTTGGGGGTCTATGAACCCATATACATCACTTAACCCTATACTCTTACTGACACTAGACATATACCTGAAGGTAAAACATTTATTTGACATAAGTAACTATATAAATCAATTAGATATAATGAATGGTTAAAGAGCTTACAACATCCATAACCTAATAATGTTAATATTAAGTTCTTTTGTTCCCGATGCAAGCTCTAAGACATCTACCTTACGTAAGTACAGTGGCATGTCAACGGCTTTTCCACAAACGTCAAAATCTCATGAAACCATCATCAACTCATCGCTTAAAATGTTTGAAAGCTGGTGTAATACACCAATAGGACTATCCATAGATAGAGGAATCTTCTTAGGTTTTGATACGATCCTTACTGGAAAGATGATGATCTTTTCTGAATTTGAATATCTTCTATAAAGAACAATTAAAATAAGAGTAAATAATATGGAATAAGATAAAGATGGACTACGCCACAATCTAGCAGATTGATAAGAAAAGGAAGATTCGCCACCAAGAGGTCTCTCTTTAATAAGAACCCAATCAAAAGAGTAAAAGCCACAATCAATGATAGATATGTCAAGACGCCACAATCAAATTTGAGATTGACAAGTCAAGACGTCATGATCGAGTTTGATAAGTTTGACAAAGATTTGCCATAAAAATCCTTGTCTTTGATAAGAACCTAATAATCGTTTATATAAAAAACCTAAGATGCTTGTTGTGCCATGATAAATGGCTCATCTCAATAACCCACCTTTCGAAAATCAACTAGAGTCATATATGATTCATCCATTTTGACACCACTCTTATTGTCAACCCAATTACTTTTGAACATTGGAGTAGTAAACATAATATAATCAACCTCCCATATCTATTCTATTATACCATATTTAGTCATTGATCCAAATACAAGATTTTGATCTTCGAATGTGGAAAATTCTAACGACTCAGCTTCAAGATTGACTCCACTATTTTGTATTGTGCTTTTTTCATCCAAAGACTTCGTATATAATGTGAAATTCTTAATTTCAGAACCTTTGCAACATACGACATCAAATCTCAATCCATTTGCTAACCACATCAAAGTCTCAAAAGATTATAAATCTTTCAAAACCAAGGCATGAATATTTTGTTATGCTCCATCAACTGTCATTTCTCTAATTGTCTCGAATTGTTCTCCTTCACAATGGCTTTGTATGCAGATAAGTTATATATCACCTCATTTGTGTTGTTCAATATGTATAGATGTGCTTCCAACAATTCTTAACGATCTTTAGTTACCACATTTATGTTGGCACAAATAGCCTGAATGATTTGGTGCTTGAAGATGTGATGAAGGTACTTGAAGTCATTTCCTTGGAACATGTTGGAACCGTGCTTACATTCATGAAGATGTGGAGATTTGATGTTCCATGTGTTGATGAAGTCGTGTAGCATGCTCTCTATCTGGATTATTCATGGGGAAAACAAGCTTGAAGATTGTAATTCACGTAGACCATTTTGCATTAATTAGATGTATATGGTATTTTAGTTGTGTCTTTTAATCTGTTGAAATGTTTTTCAACAGGTTAAATGGTGTCTTTTAATCTATTGAATGGATTTTTAACAAATTAAAAGGTTTGCTGCAATAGTCTTAACTAGTGCATATTCAATCAATTGATTTATTTTGTAATTGACTAATTTCACTTAAGTTAAGTGAAATCAACCGATTGATTTGAAAATCAACTTGTTGAATTTCGTAACAGTTTGACTATAAAAGATGTATTTTTCGAAAGAGAGTTGTGAAAACCATTTTTTAGCGCGAAATCTTTCTAAAATCAGTGGAACTCTCTCTTTCGTGATCATATAGTGTGTAGCTGGTGAAGATTGATCTTGGATCATTCTTGGAGAAGTTTGCTTGGTGTTTGAAGCTTAGAGAAGGTGGTTGTGGTAGGCAAGGCTGTGCTACAACTGAGGTTTGGTCTTTCTCAAGCTTTTAGGTTGTGCCTGGTGGTTTTCCAAGTCTACCAGAGGTGTCTTGCTCTGCTGGTTTGATTCTTGTGTGATTCAAGAGTCATTGTGTGGTGTTCTTACATATTTTAAAAGTGTAGTACTATGAACTTTGTAAATCTTTTGCGATAGAACAAAGTCAGGCTTAGGTTACCCTGACTAACTGGATGTAGCTTAGGTTTGAGTGAACCAATATAAAAATCTTGTGCATTTCTCTTTTCTCTAACCCTTCTCTCTTGTATTACACTTTAAAGTTTAAAGAATTTTGATTTGAATCATGTTTTTGACATTCTTGTGTGATCTGGCATTCTCTGCAACATTGCTCATGTTTGTATAACTCATTTGAACCTATCTTGACTGATCTTTCATATTATTCTTGCTTTAAATCACAAATTCACATTTATGCATTTTTCCCAGTTTTTCAGTCGACTATTTTTTTGATTTAACTTATTGATTCTATCATTACTATATCTGTTTAATTAAATTAATCAACTAACTTTGTGTTTGATTGATTGAAAGTGTCCAGTCCATGAGTGTTTGCATCCATACCTGCTGGTTGATTTGATTCAACTGAAAACTGTTTTAGGCTTTTAAAAGTAACCCTATTTTTTAACTAGCCAATTCAACCCTCCCTTCTTGGCATTTCAACCATTTCAATACTTACAATTTACACCTCCTATGTAACATCCCGATCGGATATTATGAATTTAAATAATAAAATAAAAAATTCCTTAATTATAAAACCTTTTTACAAAAATGCGGGAAATTTCAAAACTTTTATTTCCTTAATAACAATCCAAAATCTATAATTACAAATACCATTATAATTATCCAAAAGTCTAGTAATGTAAACGATTACAATTTATTCAAAATCATAAAATAGAAAATCTCTGATGAAAATCTTTACTCAAGACTAGCCCCGCTCCGGCTTTACGCCTCACCAGATCCACCTGCAACATTATCTGCTCACATATATCGCGTATACAATCATCGCCACACACAAGCAAATAGGGTAAGCTAACAGAATAAACATATATACAATACATACATACATACATACA